>Ga0326728_10005130_pt1 | contig 37547 bp, 29 predicted proteins | sample MB3enrmetagenome_FD_207602 | JGI IMG/M metagenome (GOLD analysis project Ga0326728, IMG submission 207602) | Lab enriched peat soil microbial communities from McLean, Ithaca, NY, United States - MB31MN | ecosystem: Environmental > Terrestrial > Soil > Wetlands > Peat | place: USA: New York...
CTCTATGAGGGCGTTGCCACGCCGCCGGGACTTACGTTGAACGAAACCCTCGACGCGCATATTTTCATTCTCAGTCAAAGTTCATTAGGCGCAAGCTTGCTGTTGGTGAAAGTCACTCTGTGCGTTGTTCGAACAGCCCCGAACACGGTTAGCGGCATTTTCCATGCCCCATAACTTGGAGTCTAGACGGAAGTTCAGCGATATGCAAGACCTATTTGTGGGTACCGGATTGGTATTGTGGTGGGTAAATGTTTAGTACAATCGATCTAGGTCCTCGACCGTGAACTCCGCTTCTTTACGGTAGCGGCATCTACCTGTAACTGAGCCGCGACCGTAAGGGAGCGGTAGCAACGCATCACGCGGTCGAGGTACTAGTCAAGCCCTATAATTTCGACGAACTTGAGTTAGTTGAACCCTCTATTCCGGCTTGCCGAGGCATGAACGAATTCAGGCCGCGGATGAACCCATCGAAAACAAGGCATCTTATGGCTGCCAGGTTTCTCGATGGGTTTTTAGCAGGCGGTCCAATACGCACGTTTCCGGAATCCGGTACTACGCCTGCGCCTGCATGCCAAACGCGGCCCATTCCTCTTTCGCAGGCCCGTACACCCCCGGCACCTTGAGGCCCGCCTGCCGCATCAGCACCGTCATCTGGCCCCGGTGATGGCATTGGTGGGCAATCAGGGCGCTCAGCGTGGCGCCCCTGGTCCACCGCTCGCCATACATCGGAATCTCTCCGGCCAGTTGCGAATCTTTCCAGCTTGATTCGACTACTTCGGCCAGGTTCCTGGCGGCCCTCTGGTAAGCGGCGGCGATTATGGCGGCGCTCGCCGGAACGGGATCCTCCTGGCGAGGCCCGTCGACTTCCAGGCCCGCCTGGCCCGGCAGCTCGCTCAGGGTCGTCGTGATGTGCCAGGCCAGGAAACCCAGAGCCCGCCCATCCGGCGTGACGCGTTGGTCGAGTGAAGAATCGTTGAGTTCGCGGAGTACTTTCAGCGTGGATGCACTCTCATAATCCCAGCTCTTCAGGAAATCCGAGATCGTTCTGAACATGGCCAAATAGATACCACATCGGCGCCTGCGGCGGAAGGGGCCGTCTTCCAGCAATCAATCCCGCCGTTTCAGCAACTCCCGCAACGGCCGCAGCACCAGCTTCGCCGTGTCGAATTTGCCGCGCGCCAGCTCGTGGCCCGCGCCTTCGACTTCGATCAGCGCGGTCCGCTCCGGGATCAGGTCGAGCGCCGCGCGCAATTCTTCGGTGGTTGCGAACGGGTCGCTGGAGCCGTGTACGAACAATGCCGGGGTCTTAAGGGAGGGAAAGTGGTCCGTTCGCAACTGCGCCGGCTTTCCGGGAGGGTGCAAGGGATAGGAGAGCAGCAGCAACGCCTCCACCAGCCCCGGTTCCCCGGCCGACAGGATGCTGGCCTGCCGGCCGCCGTAGGATTGCCCGCCTAGAAAAACGCGGCCCGGCACGATCGAGCGCATGGCCAGGACGGCATCCTTCAGGCCCGCCTGGTCCCTGACCGCATCCGCGCGCGAGGGAGGCCCGTGCGGCCGCTTCTGCCGGAACGGCAGATCGCACCGCAGCACCGCGACTCCGTCCGCGGTGAACGCCCGCGCCACCGCGGCCAGGAGCGGCATACGGCTGTTTCCGCCGGCGCCATGGGTCAGCACCAGCCCGTCGGCGAGCTGGCCATCGGGCCGGTCGAGGAACCCGCGCACCGATCCTTCCCGGAATTCGCTACTCCCGTTCGTCAGTGCGATACCGCTTCAACCTCCACTTTGCGCCGGCTCAGCGTCGGAGCTTCTCCGCCCGCCGCGGCGGCGGATGCCTTCAGCAGATACTTGCCGGGTTGCGCGGGAGCGCGCAACTTCAGCGAAAGGGTCGTCTCGCCGGCCGCGGGCAGCACGAAGGCGGTCTCGGTGCGCTCCACCTCTTCGCCATTCCCGGACACGAAGGCCAGGGCCAGCTTGCCCGACGCGGAGCGCTCGCCGTCGTTGATCATCATGATTGGGAACTCCCGCTCCGCGCCCGGCGCGATTTTCGGCTGCCAGAAATTGATGTAGACGCCAAGCGGCTTGAACGCTTCGCCGACCCAGTTCTCGAAGTTCGGCTCGAGCCGCAGCGTCTTCACATCCTGGAAGTTGTCGCCCGTGAACGCATCCGGGCGGCTGCCCGTAAGGTACACGAAATGGAGCACGCCGGCGAAGTGCCGGTGCGCACGCCAGAATTCGGTGAGCCCGGCCACGTAGTAGGCATAGGCCTCCAGCCGTTCCTCCCCGGTCGCGTTCGGGCCGAGCAAGCGCGCGTAGATCCTCTTCGTGAGGGTGGTCGGCGAACCATCGCGCGAGAGCCACAGATAGCCGTACTCGTTCAAAATGGCCGGGTGGGTCGCGCCGGGCGGCGGAGCGCCATCCATCTTTTCCAGAGCCACCGGGCGGAAGCCCCGTTCGCCGAACAGGTAGGGATGCTGTGACTCGGGATCGCTGGGACCCGCTGGCCGGTTGTAGGTTGGCCCGTTTGAACCGTTTTCCCATGGCCTGTTGGAGAGGTCCAGGCCGCGCACGGCGGGAATCACTTTCTCCGCCAGGATTGGGGCCAGCGTCTCATTGCAGGCGCCCCAGATCGCCACGCTGGGATGGTTCCAGTTATCCCGCATCCACTCCTTGTATTGTCCGATCAGTGAATCGGCATCCCATTCCTTGTGCCAGTTGACCCAGCCCTCTCCTCCGGTCCATATGAAGAATTCATTCTGAATCAGCAGCCCGGCCTCATCGGCGATCTCGAGCCAGCGGTCCGGCACGGGTCCGATACAAAAACGGAAGCTGTTCCAGTGCATCCGCTTCGGAATGTCAATCAGCAGCCTTCGTACCCACTGCTCGTCCCAGGGCAGCCCCTTCCGCTCTGGATCTTCAAAGAACCGGTGCAGCGCAATATTCGATCCGCGCATGAAATACACTTTGCCGTTCAGCATGGCGCGCTTGCTGACCGGATCGAAGCGGAATTCACGCATTCCAAAGCGGGTCGTCGCCGAGTCGCCGCCCGTGTTCGTCTCGAGCGTGTAGAGGAACGGGTCCTCCGGGCTCCAGAGCTTCGCATCGGGAATGCGGATCGTCTGCTCGACGGTCTTGCTTTCGCCCGGGCCCAACTGCACCTGCTCCGGCGCTGCCTCTACCGCCAGGGTCCCGTCCTGCCAGGTCTTCACGCTCTGCTTGAGCGGGACCGACACCGCGACGCCGTAGTTGTGCAATACCGTCTGGACCACGATCGAGGATGTATCGATCCGCGGAGCCACCTGGACGCTCTCGACAACCGGATTATCGGAAAGGAGCAGAGTCACCCGGTCGTATATGCCGGGAGTCCATCGCAGCTTCTCGAAATCCGTGCCGGCCGGCACATTGAGAGGGACCACGGCGGGGTGCGCGCCGATCCGGACGAGGAGGACGTTCGGCTCGTTCCAGTGCATCGCAGCGGTGAGGTTGAAATAGCCCGCGGAAAAACAGCCGTCGTGTTCCCCTATTTTCTTCCCGTTGAGCCAGACGGCGGTCCCGAACTGAGCCTTGTTGATCCGGAGGATCGCGACTTGTTTTTTCGCCGGGGCCTCAAACGTCCTCCGGTACCAAAAATAGTTCCTCTTCTGCAGCGGGATGCCTACGGGCGCTTGGGCCGCGGCGGGCGGCAGGTCCTTCGGCCTGGTGATGGGATGGTGCGCCAATTCATGGCTGACAAACCGGTCCACGTCTTCGAAGGCGGGGCTGGCGAGATCCGCCAGGCCGGGCACGGGCACGTGGTGGCCGAAGGCGGCCGGGATTTCCGTGGCCGAGACGCTGTCTTCGATTTGCCACAAGCCGTCGAGCGGCAGGGTAACCCGCTGGCTCCATGCCGGCGGCAAGAAAAGCAGAATACCTGCGAGGGAACTCCAGAAGAACGGTTTCATGGCCATTTGTAAGGGACATGGTACGCCCGCGGCCATTTGGATCGCAAGCTCTTCGGCTGCCGATGTCGGGACGCTTGCGTTCAGTGTTTCTCGTACTGCAGGATCACCGAAACGCGGCGGTTCCGGCTCTCCATGGAATTAGCGGTGATCGGATGGCGGTCCGCGTAGCCGCGGATCTCGGCAATCCGGTCCGGCGGGAGCCCGTCGGCGAGCATGATTCGCCGGGCCATGTTGGCCCGATCGAAGGACAACTCCCAGTTCCCGTACGCGTCCGGGGAGCTCCCGCGGAATGGCTTCGCGTCGGTGTGGCCTTCGAGGGTCACCGCATTCGGAAGCGCCCGCAGTTGTCCGGCGAGCATGCGGAACAGATTCTCGCCTCCGGGGGTCGGCCGCGGGCTGCCGGTCTCGAAGAACATGCCGCCGCCACTCTCCATCAGTTCGATGCGCAAGCCCTCTCCGGTCACGGTGAATTGCACGTAGGGCGCGAGCTTCCGCAAGGCGGGCGTGTCCCGAAGCGTGCGTTCCAGCCGGGCTTTCAGTTCCTGGACATTTCGCTCGGTGAGGGCGAGGGCTTCGCCCGAACCGGCGACGCCGGACCCGGTCAGGTGCGGATGCCCGCGCGGACTCCGGAAATAGCTCCTCACTGCCTCTTGGATATCGGGGCTGGCGCCCATCAGCCAAAGCACGATGAACAACGCCATCAGTGCGGTGACGAAGTCGGCATAGGCTACTTTCCAGGCTCCGTTTCGCTGGGTGGAGCTTCCGTCACCGGATTCCGAAGAGTAGTGTGACATCTGTCAGGCGCTTTCGACCTGTCGCACCGCGGGCAAGCGGGTGTTCCTTCGCAGGTCGATTTCCATGTCGTCGTAGGTGGGCCTCAGCTCGACGGGGATGGACCGCCGCGCGAACTCGGCGGAGACCATCGGGGAACATCCGCGCAAGGATGCGGCCAATCCGGCTCGCAGCACCTGGAGGAGCTCGATCCTCGCCCGGTTCCGGTTTTGAATGTTCGTGGCAAGTGGTCCGACGACGCCATAGCAGAGCAGAATGCCCAGGAATGTGCCGACCAGTGCCGCCGCGACCTTTTGCCCAATCCCCGCGGCCGGCCCGCCGAGTGCCTGCATCGTGATCACAACTCCAAGCACCGCGGCAACGATGCCCAATCCCGGGAGCGAGTCGGCCACGGCCAGGAGCGCGTTCACCGGTTGCTGCTGTCCCGAACGCTGCACTTCCAGATCGATGACCATGACGCGATCCAGTTCCTCCGCCGTGATTCCCGTCGCGGTTACCGTGCGGATGGAGTCGCAGAGGAACCGCAGCGCGGCGGGCTCGTCCCACAGCGCGGGGTACTCCGAGAAGATGTTGCTGGCCCGGGGCGCCTCGACGTGCTGCTCTAGAACCGCCGCCCCAAGCCGCTGCGCATAAGCAAACAATACATACAGCAGCTTCAGAACACCGAGATAGAACCCGGCCGAGTGCGGCGATGTCCTGCGTAGGGACCACAAAGAGGCGCCCAGCTTCTTCAGGTTTCTCCGGGGATTCGAGATCAGCACGATTCCTAGCGCCGCGCCCGCGATAATGATCAGCTCCGCGGGCTGCAACAGCACCAGCAACTCTCCCCGCTCCAGCAGGAACCCGGCCGCCACCGCGCCGAAGACGAGTGCAAATCCGATAAGTATGATCATGAACCCGTGTTTTCCCGTACGGGGCGCGGCAGCCGCGGCCGTGCCGCGGTGCTACACCTAGGAAGGTCTTATCGGCCCGGGTATGGGATTTATTGAGAACTTTTCTCTGGCTTGCCTATAGCGGCGGCTCGATCGGCAGCGCCAGGGGCGGCTCAAGCAGGAAATCGAGGCGGCTCATCTCCTCGACGGCTTCGCGCACGGCCTGCTCGGTGGTGGGCTCAAGCGTGATGACGAACGGCAGATCGTCCTTGCCGGGGTAGGGCAACTGCAGCACCGCTTCGAGGCTGATGTGCTTGCCGGCTAGGATGCCGGCGAGCGCGGCGAGAATGCCCGGCCGGTCCGCGACGCGGAAACGCAGATAGTAAGGGCGTGTTTGCCGCGTGACGGGGATCGGCTTGTATTCTCCCAGGCGCTGGTGCGCAAAAGGAGACACGCGGTCGGGGCTGCCGCGCCGGATTTCGCGGGCCACCCGCATCAGGTCGCTGACCACGGCGACGCCGGTCGGCCGCGGGCCCGCGCCTTTGCCGTAATAGAACGTATCTTCTCCATAGAAGCCTTTGACCCATACCGCGTTGTACGATCCTTGCACCCCCGCCAGGATCGTGGCCGAGGAAATCAGCGCGGGGCGGACCGAGAGAACGAGACCCTCCGGAGTCTGCCGCGCGGTCGCCAGCAGCCGGATGGTGTGGTCGAGGCGATGAGCGTATTCGAAGTCGATCGGCGAAATGCGCCGGATTCCCTCGGTGAAGATGTCGGAAGGCGTGATCTTCTCCCCGAAGGCGAGCGCGGAAAGCAGGGCCAGCTTCGACCGGGCGTCGAATCCATCGATGTCGGCGCTCGGGTTGGCCTCGGCGTAGCCCAGCCGCTGGGCTTCCTGGAGCACGGCGTCGAGGCTGGAGCCGTGCTTCTCCATCTCGGTCAGGATGTAGTTGCAGGTGCCGTTCAGAATGCCGTAGAGCGCGACGATCCGGTCGCCCGAGATGCCCTCGCGCAGCACGGCGTGAATGGGGATGCCGCCCGCGACGCTGGCTTCCATGGCGATATTGGCGCCAGAGGCGATGGCGCGCTCCCAGATATCGGCGCCGCACAGTCCCATCAGCTCTTTGTTCGCCGTCACGACCGACTTTTTCGCGGCGATTGCGGCGTGAATAACCTCCGAGGCGACCGTGGTTCCACCGACCAGCTCCACAATGATGTCCAGATCGGGATCGGAAACCAGTTGACGCCAGTCGGTGGTCTTGAACACCGGAGGGAGGGCCGCAGGGAGTTTCTTGCTCTCGACCAACAGGTCGCAGACCGATTTCACACGGAGCCTGAAGCCGAGTTTGAGGTCGATCTGCTCCGCGTTCTCGGCCAGGATGGTCAAAGTTCCGCCGCCGATGTTGCCGAGGCCGACGATACCCACGTTCACTTGCTGCATAACCCGCTATGATAGCAGCGGGTTTACTGTCATCGCTGAGGCGCGGAGGACGCAGAGAGGAAACCCCGCGGCAACCTCGGCGCAAGAACTGAATCGATGATCTATGGAACATGATTCGCCTGCCGGCGGACGCAACTTTGTTCAGCTCGGCGGCAAGCTGCCCATTTTGAACGGGCCGCCGCAACTCGCCAAGGATCCGGTTTGCGGAATGAATGTCGATCCGCGAACGGCCCGGTTCAAGCACGATCGCGGCGGGCGGACTTACTACTTTTGCGCGCAGGGATGCCTGGATCGGTTCGCGGCCGATCCGGCGAAGTATCTCGGCGAGCGGCCCCCGGCGCCGGCGGCTCCGAGCGCTGTCTATACCTGCCCGATGCATCCCGAGGTGCGGCAGATCGGACCGGGCGCCTGCCCGAGGTGCGGCATGGCGCTCGAACCGGTCGAGGTCACCGCGGCCGAGGTTCCGAACCCGGAGCTGGCCGAGATGTCCCGGCGGTTCCGCGTGAGCGCCGCACTGGCGATTCCGCTGCTGGTCATCGCAATGGCCGGTATGTGGAGGCCCCTGCACTGGCCGGGGATGCATTGGGTCGAGCTGGCGCTGGCGACGCCGGTGGTGCTTTGGGGCGGCTGGCCGTTTTTCGTACGCGGCTGGAAGTCCATCGTCCACCGCAGCCCAAACATGTTCACGCTGATCGCGATCGGCACGGGCACGGCCTATCTGTACAGCCTAATCGCAACGCTCGCGCCGGGGATCTTTCCGGAATCGTTTCGCGGCCCGGATGGGGAACTCGGCGTGTATTTCGAGGCGGCGGCGGTGATCACGGCGCTGGTCCTGCTCGGCCAGGTGCTGGAGCTGCGGGCGCGATCGAGAACCTCGAGCGCGATTCGCGCCTTGCTGAGGCTCGCTCCTCCGGTCGCGCGCGTGGTGCGCCAGGACGGGTCGGAGCAGGATGCGCCGCTCGCGGAAGTGCATCCGGGAGACCGTCTGAGGGTGCGGCCCGGCGAAAAGGTGCCGGTCGACGGCGTGCTGCTCGAAGGCTCGAGCGCGGTGGACGAGTCGATGCTGACGGGTGAGCCGATCCCGGTCGAAAAAGCAGCCGGAGATCGCGTGACAGGTGGAACGGTGAATGGCACGGGCGGCTTCCTGATGCGCGCCGAGCGCGTGGGCAGCGAGACGCTGCTGGCGCAGATCGTGCAGATGGTGACCGAGGCCCAGCGCACCCGCGCGCCGATCCAGCGGCTGGCGGATGCGGTCGCAGCCTGGTTCGTGCCCGCTGTCGTGCTCGCCGCTCTGGCGACGTTCGCCGTCTGGGCCGTCGCCGGACCGGAACCGCGGCTGGCCCACGCGCTGGTGAATGCGGTTGCGGTGCTGATCATCGCATGCCCTTGCGCATTGGGGCTCGCGACGCCCATGGCCGTGATGGTGGGAACCGGCCGGGGCGCGGCCGCGGGGGTGCTCATCAAAAACGCCGAAGCGCTCGAAGTACTGGAGAAGGTGGACACCGTGGTCGTGGACAAGACCGGCACTCTGACCGAGGGCAAGCCGCGGCTGGCAAGCGTTTCGCCGCTCGCGGGCCAGGACGGGGCCGAAGTGCTGCGTCTCGCCGCCAGCCTCGAGCGCGCGAGCGAGCATCCGCTGGCGGCAGCCATCGTCGCGGGCGCCAAGGAGCGGGGGCTGAGACTGTCCGAGACGACGGATTTTCACTCCTTCACCGGCAAGGGGGTCACCGGCACGGTGGAAGGCCGGAGGGTTGCGCTGGGCAATCGCGCTCTGTTCGAGCAGCTCTCCATCGACCTGAGCTCGCTCGACGCCCAAGCCGAGGCGCTGCGCGGGCAGGGGGAGACCGTGGTGTTCGTCGCGGTCGAGGGAACGCCCGCCGCACTGCTCGGTGTAGCCGATCCGATCAAGCCGTCCACGGCGGAGGCCATCCGGATGCTGCACGCGGACGGCGTGCGGGTGTGGATGGTGACGGGCGATAGCCGCGGAACCGCCGAGGCGGTCGGGCGCGAATTGGGCATAGATGAGGTCCGCGCCGAGGTGCTGCCTCGCCGCAAGGGCGAGATCGTGAAGCAGCTCCAGGCCGAGGGCCACAAGGTGGCGATGGCGGGCGATGGCATCAACGACGCTCCGGCCCTGGCCGAGGCGGACGTGGGAATTGCAATGGGCACGGGAACCGACGTGGCCATCGAGAGCGCAGGCATCACGCTCGTGCGCGGAGACTTGCGCGGGATTGTCAGGGCGCGGCGGTTGAGCCGTGGGACGCTGCGGAACATCCGGCAGAACTTGTTCTTCGCCTTCGTCTACAACCTGCTCGGGGTGCCGATTGCGGCGGGCGCGCTGTACCCGGTGTTTGGCTTGCTGCTGAGCCCGATGATCGCCGCGGCGGCCATGACGTTCAGCTCGGTTTCCGTAATCGCGAACGCTTTGCGGTTGCGGACTTTGGAGTTGTGAACAGAGGCGGGAGCGGGTGCATCCGCCTTCTCACATGCGCCCAGTTTGGCGATTTCGTAGCCTGTCACCGAAGTTTCTCCGAAGTTTCTGTCACCGAAGTTTCTACCGAAGTTTCCGAAATTTGTCCGGGGCGAATGCTAATATTTGTGCTGAGAGGACGAGCAACCATGGCATCCGCGGTCGCGAACGTGTTTGCGAGAATTACGCTCTTTGCGGCAGCATCCGTGCCCTGCTGCGGTCAATATTTCGACTGGACCTTACAGCCGGAAGAGGCCCAACTTCAACCAGGTGATTTAAAGCAGGTGCTCGCTTATTTTTGCCCGGGGCAGGAATTTATTGGCAAGGGGAGCGGCTGCCACGGATGCCCCGCGAGAACCAGTGAAGCCGGCAACAAGAACATCGACCTGAAAATAGCGTCCGCCATTCGCGGACACTTTCGGGCGCCGGATTCCGACGACCTCTTCGTCACTACGCACGGGTGTGAGCCTCACGTTGCCCTCGGGGGCGGAGCCGTGGTGTTTACCAAGTCCCCAAAAGGTTGGCTACCAAGCCGCCAGTATGAAGCCGGGCCGCTGGGATCATGCCGCACGGTTCGGAACCGCCGCGGGCTGGATGGTCTCCTCTGCTTCGAGGAAGACGGTCACGCAGGCGACCAGGAGGGCTGGGTTTCGTTCGGCTATGAAGGTGAGCGCGACAGGGCGGAACTGGTCTATCTTCGCGATGACGCGGACTTCATCTGCGGTAGCACTATAGCGGTCGAGCCAGTCGTGGTTGAATCTTCCGTTGAGCGATTCGAGTCGCAGAAAGACAACCATGGAGCCCTTACGCTGAGCATCGACGTCAAATGCAGAAGGGCCAAGAATGATCCCACGTTTCAAAACCTTTGCATGGACAGAACTGACGAGAACGGTCAGGAGAACGGTGGTGTGATCCCGGACCGGGCGTTTGAGCCTTTTCACAGCTACCACATCGAGTATAGATTCGACGGAGAGAGGTTCGTTCTGGCTCAATCCAGCGCAGCGGCAAAGCGGCAGTTCGAAGCTTGTCTCGAAGTTCCACCGCCCGTGGATGCCGGAAGCAAGCCCGCTGCGCCGCCTACACAGCCGGATTGTTCGCCGCCCCTTCCGACAGGCGCGCCTTCACGTTGACCGTGCGGCCGTTCCGGAAAATCGTCACGTTCACGGCGTCGCCGGGGAATCCGGGGGAATCCGGGGGACGGGATCCGGGGGACGGGATCCGGGGGACAGACGGGATCCGGGGGACAGGATCCGGGGGACAGACGGGACGTATTCGACGATCCGGGGGGGGGATCCGGGGGACAGACGGGACGTATTCGACGATCCGGGGGACGATCCGCGGGACAGACGGGACGTATTCTTGAGAATACATCCCTCGCTGGCTCCCTGTCTGTCTCAATATCCCCAGGGAACGCCGGGTACGGGGAGCGATTTGTGTTTCTGGCTGGGCAGTGGACCGCCGCCGTCGGTGGAGGCCGCGGCGTGCGGCATGGCGTTGCTGAAATCCAGGTCCTTGTCGTCGAACGTGATGGGGCGGTCGAGGACCATTTCGACCGTGGAGCCGCGGGCGAGGACCGCGTCCGGGCCGCGCGTGAGCAGCACACCCACCAGGCCGGCCGCCGCGCCCGCCGCCGCTCCGATTCCGGCGCCCATTCCGGCGTGGCCCGCGGCAGCGCCCGCAATCACGCCGACGGAGGTTCCGGCCGCGGCGGTTTCGCCAACCGTGCGCGCGTCGCCGCTCTTGTTGCCTTCGCTTTTGACCTTGCCTTCGGCCTTATCGAGCTCCTCGCTCGCGCTGCCATCGAGCCCGCCGATGCGCGCCCGAAAATCCCGCGTGACGCCATTCGGCAGCGTGAGCGAGTCGAAGCGCAGGTACAACTCGCCGCGTCCCTTGACGCGTCCGGGGCGCTTGACCTGCGTGACAGTGCCCGCCACGTAGCTGCCGGGCGGGATCACGATCCGGCTGTTCACCAGAATAGGGAAAACGCTCTCGAGATAGATGCGATCCCCCGCGGCGGAGTGCTTCGTGCTGACGCTATTGATGAGGCTGAGCGGAATCCGGGTGCCGGGTTGGACGATGAATTCGCCCTGTTTGGCGGGCTGGGCAGGCTCGCCGGCTTGCCGCCACTGGGAAGAAGACGCCTGGTCCGCCGCCGGCGCCTGGGCAGCCGCGGCCGATGCCGCCCCCGCCACCAGCAGACTGACCACACCGCAAACGACCCGCATAGGCCGCTCCTCTCGAAGCTATTCTACGCTCTTCAAGAGGTGAACGCGGCCCGAACTGAAACGGTTGCGCGGGCTAGTACCTCGACCGCGTGATGCGTTGCTACCGCTCCCTTACGGTCGCGGCTCAGTTACAGGTAGATGCCGCTACCGTAAAGAAACGGAGTTCACGGTCAAAGACCTAGCGCTCCAATCGCGCGTCTACTCGACGGTGAGGTGAATGCCGCTAGGGCTGAGGGTCCCTCCGAGGCCGATCTGGATCTCCGGGTTCGGGCCTACCGTTTCGGGCAGTTGCAGGTTGATCTGATAGTCGCCGATGAAGCCCGGCGCTGCGCCGACATACTCGATCAGTTGGTCGTCGACCGGCTTTCCGTCGAGCAGGAGGGTGAACTGGCTCCGCTGTGCGATCGGGTCGGCGGAGGCAGGCACGGCGTTGTCTTCGTTATCGAAGGCGAGCGAGTACGGGCCCAGGCCGGTGGCGTACAGGATGACGTATTCGCCGGCCTGGGCGGGCGATGCGGGCGTGACCAACGTCCAGTCCGGGTGGGCAGCGACCACCGTGGGGGGATTGGTGGCCGGATATATGGGGAACAGAGCCGGGGCGCAGGCAGCCAGCGCAACCACGAAGGCGGGTCCATAGACGCCATCGCGGGTGAGCTGGATCGTCGCTTCGTTCCCATGGTCCCACGGGATGAGGAAATTCACCTGGGTGGGGGAGACGTAGGAAAGCAGCGCGGGGACGGAATTCACCAGCACGTTGACGCCGCCGAAGCCCGGAAGCTCGTCCTCGGAGGTCCTGCTGGCAGTTTCCGTGGAGAGATTCGTGCCGTAGATGCTAACCCAGGTGTTGGGCGCCAGAGTGCCCGGCTGATTGCTGGCGGCATTGACGATGCCTGCGGCGGAGTAGCAGGGAGCGTTAGCGACACAAGAGCCATCCGCCAGCAGCATTGCGGCGGAAGCGAGCCAAGCGAGGGCGAACCGCAAGAGAGCGCGCATAGATGAAGCTAGTGCGCGGCCGGGGTCAATTATCTCTGGTCCGTGTGACGGTCCGTGTGGCGGAGCGCTTTTCTTGCGAGGGTGCTCAACGGGGTCCGCTCGAGCTCGCGTGCGGCAATCCAGCGGAACGCCGCCGGAACTTCCGCGATCTCCGCCTCGAGCACCGCTACCGAATAGTGGTGATGCGTGATGGTATGGCGGAAGCGGCCGAGTTCGCCCGTAACGGCGGCCTGGGGCAACTGCGAAAGCTCCGGGAGTTCCCAGAAACCGGCCATGCGGCCGGAATCGGGCGGCCGCTGCCAGAATAGGTACTTTCCCTTGCGCCGGATCACCAGCAACGTGCGTTGGATGTGGATCGGCTTGGTCCGGGGCGATCTTACGGGCAAGCGATCCTGAACGCCCCGGCGCCGGGCCTCGCAGAACCCGGCAATGGGACAAACCGGGCACCGCGCGTCTCCAGGGAGGCAGACCGTGGCGCCGAGTTCCATGAGCGCCTGATTGAAGTCGCCGGGCCGCTTGCGGTCGAGCAGGGCCTCGGCGAGGAAGCGCAGGCGGGTCCGCGTATGCGCCACGGCGAGGTCGCCGGCATCGTTCGACAGGCGCGCCAGCACGCGCAGCACGTTGCCGTCGAGAACCGCGTGCGGCAGACCGAATGCAATGCTGGCGATGGCGGCGGCGGTGTAATCGCCCACTCCGGGCATTTTGCGGATCGAAGCATGGTCCTCGGGGAAGCCCCTCGAAACAATGATTTTCGCCGCCTTGCGCAGGTTTCGCGCGCGCGCGTAGTAGCCCAGTCCGGCCCAGGCGGAGAGCACATCGGATTCCCGGGCGCCCGCGAGCGCGCCGGCATCCGGGAAGCGTTCGATGAACCGCTCGTAGTAACGAACCACAGTGGCAACGCGCGTCTGCTGGAGCATGGTCTCGGAGACCCAGATGCGGTAGGGATCCTGCGTGCGGCGCCACGGCAGATCCCGCCTGGCGTTTTCATACCAACGCCGGAGCGCCCGGCGGACCTGCGCCGCATCCACGGAAACCACAGCTCAGTATCCTACCCCGATATGGCCTCCCGGCGCCAGAGCCGTGTCGAGACCCCCAGGAAAAGCCGTCCATTGTGTTTCGCATCACTTCGGGTTGCGCGAACCCCGAATTACGGTCAGAATGGTTGAAGCGCTGAAAAGAGGGGCAGTGATGCAAACAAATAACCCCAATCGACCATCAGGGCCGGGTGCAGCCTCGCGCAAAGACCTGGAGGATTACTTGCAGAGACACGAGAAGCTGCTGCCGGCCCTCCTTGACTCAGCCGCCCAGGCCATATTGAGCGTCGATCGGAGCGGCCGCATTGTACTTGCGAATGCCAGGACCGAGGAAATGTTCGGGTACAGCCGCCCCGAATTGATCGGCGAACCCATCGAGAGCCTCCTGCCGGAGAGCAGCCGCGAAGCTCACGTGAAGCACCGGACCGACTACATCGCCAAGCCGCGCGTCAGGCCGATGGGTATCGGATTGGACCTGGCGGGCCGCAAGAAGGATGGCACGGAATTCCCCGTCGAGGTGAGTCTGAGCTTCCTGGAAACCGACGAGGGGCCGTTCGGCATTGCTTTTGTCACGGATATTACACCGCGCAAGCGGCTCGAAGAGCAGCTTGTGCACTCCCAAAAAATGGAAGCCGTGGGCCGCCTCGCCGGAGGGGTCGCGCACGATTTCAACAACCTGTTGACCATCATCTCCGGGTACGAGCGGATGCTGCTGGATCGGCTCCCGGCCGCCAGCCCGCTGCGGGACTACGCCGAGGAGGTTTTGAAGGCCGCCGACCGTGCCGCCGCCCTGACGAACCAGTTGCTGGTGTTCAGCCGGCGCCAGGTGATGCAGCCCCGGGTGGTGGAGGCAAACGCCCTGGTCCAGAGCGACGAAACGATGCTGCGGCGTTTGATCGGCGAGGAGATCGATCTGGTCTTGAACCTGGCGCCCGAGGTTGGAAATATCAAGGTCGATCCGGGACAACTCTCGCAGGTTGTTTTCAATCTGGCGATCAACGCCAGGGACGCCATGCCGGGCGGCGGCCGCCTGACCATCGAGACCGCGCCCGCGCACCTCGACGAGGAATACGCGAAAACCCACCTGGGCGTCGAGCCCGGCGACTACGTGATGATCGCGGTCAGCGATAACGGAACGGGCATGGACGCCGAAACCAGGAGTCACATCTTCGAGCCGTTCTTCACTACCAAGGAGCAGGGCAAGGGAACCGGCCTGGGCCTGGCTACCGTGTACGGAATCGTCAAGCAGAGCGGCGGCGACATTTGGGTGTACAGCGAACCGGGCAAAGGGACGACGTTCAAGGTCTACTTTCCGCGGATTCGAGATCGAGCCGCTGAGGCCGCGCGGCCGCTAGCGGCGGCGCGCGCCCATCGGGGCCATGAAACGATTCTGGTGGTCGAGGACGAGGCAGGCGTCCGGGAACTGGTCGCGGAGATGCTGAGGCAGTACGGCTACAACGTTCTCAAAGCCGCCAGTCCGCTCGAAGCACTTGAGTTGAGCAAGCAGCATGACGGCCCGATTCAGATGCTGCTCACGGACGTGGTGATGCCGCAGATGAGCGGGCGGCAACTGGCCGGCCAACTGCTGCCGCAGCGCCCCGAGATGAGAGCGCTGTACCTGTCCGGCTACACGGAAAACACCGTGGTCCGTCAAGGCGTGCTCGAGCCGGGAGTCGAGTTTCTCGCCAAGCCGTTCAGCCAGGACGCGCTGGCCGGAAAGATTCGAGAGATCCTGGACCGGCCGGAGTGAGTGAGCGCCGGGAGCACAACGAGACGCCTTCCTGTCCCCCGGGATTTTTTCACAGCTTCCGGCGGTTGCGCCTCGGAACCGGTCTCAAGTTTTGCCCTGCCGTGCCGATCTGACTATGGGGTGACCCTACCGGTAAGCACAAATGCGGAGCTGGTCCGCGGGCAGGCGATCGAGGGCCTTGACCGGCTGCCCGCGTTCTCGCCGATTCTGAACCGCCTTCTGGCGATGGTCGCAAGCGATGACGTGTCGTTCGCCGAAGTCGCCGTCCTGATCGAGAACGACGCGGTCCTGGCTGGGAATGTCTTGAGATACGTAAACTCCGCGCAATACGGATTTCAGGGCACCGTCAACTCGGTTCGCCACGCGGTGGCGATCCTCGGCGTCAACACGATCCGCAATGTAGCCTTGAGTTTTTCCATTTCGAGGATGTGGACGCACGTACGGATTCCGGAACCGTGGTCGGGCGCCAAATTCAACGTGCATTCGGTGGCCACGGCGCTGCTGGCCGATCTGATCGCGCAGCGCGCCCGGGCGCCGTACCCGGAGGGGGCGTTTGTGGCGGGGCTCCTGCACGATGTGGGCAAGCTCATCATTGCGGTTTCGTTCCCGCGGGAATTCGGCGCGATTCGCAACCTCTGCGAACTCACCAGCCGGAGCGAGCTGGAGTGCGAAGGGGAGCTGATCGGTCCCACACATGCGCAGCTCTCCGGGCTGGCGCTGGAGCGCTGGCGCCTGCCGCGGCCGATCGAGCGCGCCGCCGCATGCCACCATGAACCCGGGGAGGCCGATGCGGGACGGCTCCATCTGGCCCACATCGTGCGGACGGCGGACCGCCTCGCGAACGAACTCGGATACTCGGTTCTGGAACATCCGAAAAGCGCCGAGCCGTCCGATAGCGCCTGGGACGCGCTCGAACTCGGCCACTGCGCACAGCGGATTCTGGACGAATTCCAGGTGGAGTTCGAGTTGTCCCGGGCGTTGTTCTGAACACCGCGTCCCGAGCGCGCTATCATAAGAAAACCCATCGAGAATGCTCGCTCAGACGCGCACTGTACGCTTCGGTTCGCTCGCACTGGATTGCGGCGAAACCCTTGCGCCCGTTGACCTCGCTTACGAAACCTACGGCCAGTTGAACGCGGCCCGGTCGAATGCCATCTGCATTTGCCACGCCCTCACCGGCGACGCGCACGCGGCCGGGATCTCGCCCGAGGACGGGAAGCCCGGCTGGTGGGACAACATGGTCGGACCGGGCAAAGCGTTCGATACCGATCAGTATTTCGTGATCTGCTCGAATGTGCTCGGCGGCTGCCGCGGCACCACCGGTCCCGGCTCGCCCGATCCGGCCACTTCCCGGCCGTACGCCATGAACTTCCCGGTGATTACGATTCCCGACATGGTGCGGCTGCAGAAAATGCTGACGGACCACCTCCGTATTGAGCGGCTGCTGGCGGTCACGGGCGGCTCCATGGGCGGCATGCAGGCGCTCCAATGGGCGGTGGCGTACCCGGATTCGGTGGTCGCGGCGATCCCGATCGCCACTACGGCGCGGCACAGCGCGCAGCAGATCGCCTTCAACGAGGTCGGCCGCCAGGCGATCATGGCGGACCCCGAATGGAACCAGGGCGACTACTATAGCTCGACGCCTCCCGCTCGCGGATTGGCCGTGGCGCGCATGGTGGGACACATCACCTACATGAGCGATGAGTCGATGCGCGAGAAGTTCGGCCGGCGGCTCAGGGACAAGGACAAGCTCGGCTTCGACTTCTCGGTGGATTTCGAAGTGGAGAGCTATCTGCGGTACCGCGGCAGCCAGTTCGTGAACCGGTTCGACGCCAATTCGTACCTGTATATCACGAAGGCCATGGACTACTTCGATCTGGCGAATGAGACCCAGTCGCTGGCCGATGCTTTCCGCAACGCGGATACTCGCTTTCTGGTCATCAGTTTCACGTCGGACTGGCTCTATCCGAGTTACCAATCGGTGGAAGTGGTGCAAGCGCTTCGGAGCATGAACCGCGACGTCGCGTATTGCGAGCTTCCATCCAACTACGGACACGACGCGTTTCTGGTGGACGTAGGGGAGCAGACCGAGGTAGTTCGCGGCTTTCTGGCCAGCACGTTCAAGGCGAGGGCATAGGCGATGGCCGAGACGGCGGCCGGTCCGAAGCGGAAGCCGTTTGTCAGGGATATCCTCGGCCGCAGCGACTATGCCATCATCAGCGAGGTCGTCGAGCCGGACTCGCGCGTGCTCGACCTGGGCTGCGGCGAAGGCGAGCTGCTCGAATGGCTCGCCCAGAACAAGAGTGTCGAGGGACGCGGCATCGAGTTGGACGGACGCAAGGTGCAGCGCGCCATCGCGCGCGGCGTCTCCGTATACCAGGGCGATATCGACGAAGGATTGAGCGATTATCCCAACGAGTCCTTCGACTACGTGATCCTCAGCCAGACGCTCCAGGAATCGCGCCGCCCGCTGGAAGTCTTGAACGAGATGCTGCGCATCGGCAGGCACGCGATTGTCGCCTTCCCCAACTTCGGGCACTGGAGGGTGCGGCTCGCGATGCTGTTCCACGGCCGCTCGCCGCGCACAAAGTGTTTCCCGTACGCGTGGTATGAATCGCCGAACATCCACTTCCTGACGATTCGCGACTTCGAGCACCTGGCGCGCGAGCAGGGTTGGACGGTGGAGCGGGAAATATTCCTCTCGGGCAAGCGCACCGGCACGTTCCTCGCGAACCTGCTGGCCGAGGTGGCGGTTTTCCTGGTAAGGCGCTGATGGCAAGCAAGGTTCTTTTTGTCGGCGAGATCAACGTGGACGTGATGATGGGCGGAATGGAAACTCCGCCGATCGTGGATCGCGAGGTGCCCGCGAAGACCTGGGACGTGGTGATTGGCGGCTCAACCATGATCAGCGCCTGCGCGTACTCCTCTCTCGGTGGAGACGCTTCGTTCGCGGGTCTGGCCGGCAATGACGAGTACGGCGATTTCATGCTGCGCGGCATGCGCGAGCTGGGGCTCCATACCGAACTTGTCGAGCGCTCGACGAAAGTGCGCACCGGCGTAACCGTGAACATGATCAGCGGGAACACGCGCACGCAGGCCACCTATCCGGGCACGATCGAGGAATACGACGGCTCGGGTCTCGATGAAGCGGCGCTCGGCCGGTTCCGGCACGTTCACTTCGCCGGCGTGTATCTGGAAACCAGGCTGCGGCCGCACCTGGCGCGCATTCTCGAGACGGCACGGCGGCTGGGCGCGACCACTTCGCTCGATCCGCAGTGGGATTCGACCGGGCAATGGGAGTCGATGGACCGGTGGCTGCCGCTGCTGACGTACCTGTTCGTAAACTCGGATGAAGCGGTGTCGATCACCCAGGCACCTTCGGCGGAGCAGGCGCTTCGATCGCTCGCGCAGCGGACGAATTGCGCGCTGGTGAAGTGCGGCCGCGATGGCGCGCTGGTCTGGGCCGACGGGGAAGTGAAATCCGTGCGCGGAAGGGAAGTCGAGCCGGTGGACACCACCGGCGCGGGCGATTCTTTCAATGCGGGGTTCCTCTACGCGACGATCGAGAAGCGCCTGCCGCTGGTCGAAGCGGTCCGGTTCGCCAACGCGACCGCCGCGCGGAGCTGCCTGTTCACCGGCGGCACGGAGGCCCGCTCGAGCTATGAAGACGTGCTGAAGTTCCTGCGGGAAGAGTGAAGAGCCACCGGCCTCCAGGAGTGAGCCCGTCCTTACCACGACTGGAACGAACGCCTCGACGCCGAGTGCTATGCTCCCGGCAATGGCGACCGCGCAACCGACGCCTGGGGGGAACGGCTTCGCGCACTGGGCGCGAAATTCTCGGTCCGGGTGGAATGAGATGAGCGGAGACACTACGGCATCGCTGGCGGCGGGAGAGCTGTGAAACAACCCCGGGAGACACGCCTGCGCGCGCAGTGACGGTTCCACATGAGGAACCCGGAGTGTCCCCGGATTGTTTGGGCGGGTCTGGAGACCCGCCGCAGGCGTGGACGCCTGCCCCACTTCGTTGGCTTGAAATCGTCTGGCGTTGGGCGCCCTGCCGGACGCCCAACGAGGTGCGAGAGAACAACGGCGGCTCGGACGGCAGATCCTGGAAGAAGGAATCCGCACGGCATACGCCCCCGGCCAAAGGGACGTAGCTGTCTGGGGGAAGCTTTGCCGAAAAGGGTCCGCCTCGCCTGGCCCGCTGCTCTCTGCTTGGGTAGTCGACTGCCTCCTATCGTTTCCCGCGCTTCCTCTTATGTCCGGCGCGGTAAGCCCTCTTTCACCCTCCACAGTGCATATAGCCTGCTTCAGATTCCCGAGGACGGGGGAATGCACCCTGGACGCCGAAGCGTCCGACGATCACGGTTCATGAACCATTGCGCTCAAGGGCCGCTCGCGTAGCGGCCTGCCGTGTTCAGATTTAGCAGAGGGCAAAGGGAATCCGGGGGAGGGGTTCTCGCAAGGCGTTGACAACAGGGCGAATATAGATTTGATTCCGTTGGGACTCCGTAGTGGTCAGTTTGCCCACACGAACACATCGACGGGGGGGACAGGCCGTCAAAGTGGCTGGGGTTACCGATCAAAAGCGCGCTTGTCGCTACTAATTAGGTTCCTGAAGTGTCGGGGAGAGAGGGATTCGCATCCATGCCTGTTATTGAAAAGGCGTAACTTATTGATTGTTAAGGGCCTACGGGACGACGAAAACGAGGCAGTGGGCCGGCATTGGAACAACTTTGGAACAGTGATGCCGCCCTGGAGAGCGTCCGAGCGCGACGGGATGTTCGGTCGCTCGCAGTCATAGTTCGAACCGGAACCAGGCATACTCCTCATGCTAGGCCAGAGTTAGTACCTCATTCTCGTCTAGCCAGCCCTCGCGCACCACGTGTTCCCGCGCCCTGTCGGGGCGACTTGAGTACGCCACTATTGCCAAGCTCTTCTGGGTTCGACTGCACGTCACGTAAAAGAGCCTACGCGTGCGGTCAATGCCCGTCTCCTTCCCCTCGCGTTCGTTATCAAAATCCGACTTCGTCTTGTCCTTCGCGGCGAATAGTTTCTCGTAGCTGAAGAGGAAGCCCCGCGCCTCGGCGTCGTCCATCACGACCATGACGCGCGGAAACTCCCGACCCTTGACGCCCTGATGCGTTTCAAATGGAGCCTGGCCGCGTACGTATAAATCGTACTGCTCGATCTGGACAAACGGCGTGGAAAGAAAGGTCTCCCATGCCATCTGTTCTGGATCTTGATCCTCGCCTCTCATTGGTGCGGTTGCTCCTCCGTGGCCGTTCGTGCGTAGCCGGGAGATCATCGGCTGGAAGCAGTCCGGAATTTCAAACAGTCCGGACCGCCAGACGCACTTCAGGACATCGAGAAATGTCGGATTGCTGTTACCGCGCCACAGCCCCGTCAGGTCACTCACCGCGTCTCGCGCTTGCCTAATATTCGCCCGCTGGTCGTCTCCAGCCGAGAGCAGCGAGGCTTTGCTGAGCAGAGGCGAAGCCTTGCGCAGTATGGCCGCAATCGCAAACTCATCGCCGCGCGCTTTCGCCTTCAATACCGGCGAGGCTAGATCAGAGAAGAACCGCAGGCCCGGAAGCAAGCCATCCCTGAGCCCGGTCTGGAGCTTATCGATTTGGTAAAGCGACTGGAACATCTCAAGAAAGCCCATGCGCCGAGCTGCCATATGATGTTCCAAGATGAGCGCCTTGACGTTCGCCGCTGCGCCGATCCACAGGGGATCGCCGGTGATAGCCGCCATCTCCCTCGCCGCTTTGCGCTCGGCGTCGGCCTTGTCGGCGATGTCGCCTGGAAAAACGAAGAGACGAACAACGCCCTCTTCGCTATCCGAGCGTGCCCTCTGCTGGTGGTCGTCCACCACGGATCGGATTTTATTGATGAGCCGGATAACGCGTCGCGGGGACCGATGGTTCAGGGCTTTGGCGGGTTTCGCCCAATCAGGAGGCAGGTGTCGGCCGAGATCCTCCTTGCCGTCGCCATAGATTCTCTGCATGGTATCGCCGAACAGCCCGAGGCAGAACTTGTCCTTGTATTCCTGCTGCAAGTTCAGGAAGGCCTCCATGAGCAGCTTGTTCGTGTCTTGGCTTTCATCGATCAACAGTACGGGAAAGCTGCTGATTAGCAGGTGTTTCATCAACGGCCTGCGTCCCAGAAAATCTGCCCCTATCTTGATCACTTCCGTGTGGCTTAGTGAGTCCCGCCCGGTACTGTCGCCCGACGGATTGTAGGTGAACTGCCGGATCTGGGGAAGTGCTTCGAGACGCTTCTGTTTCGACTTGATGCTTTCGGCCCGGTCAAGCGCGGCCTTTGTTCCGGCTCGGCCCTTGCGCAAGAGCTCTTGCAGCTCGGCGATCTCAGCTGCGAGTTGCTCACTTAGCCAGTGCCTGATATCTTCGTTAAAACCGGCAATGAGCGACCATACGAAACTATGAATGGTCGATACCTCAATCAAGGGATCGTATTCGAGGCGGCTCTTGATTTCATCACAGGCGGCATTCGTGTACGTGATGACGCCAATCCGTCGTCCTTGCATGCGGAGGCGATGCCCGTCACGCGCGCGCAGGCGACACAGAGCCGTGACGACGGACCGCGTCTTCCCTGATCCTGCTCCTGCGGATAGAAAAAAACTGACTGGTTTCTCTAAATTCAGGCACGCCTCGATCTCATCATCGACATGATCGTCGGCGTGGTCGTCGTTCGTTTCGGGCGTGTCTTGGATTTGCGGAATATGCGTCATGCCTTTGCCAGCCCCCCGACGGCGGTCATCTTCTCTTTTGCGACAGCCTCCTGTGCATTCTGCTGAAGTTGCTTCTGAAGCCACATCAATCCATTGCGAATATACGTCGGAGCTTTAAGCGGCCATGGTTCCTGCTGGACAAAGAGCAGATCAAGGGCGAACCCCGCCTTCTTCAAAGTCCCGAGAATGTCAAACATCGCCGACGCCAGCGCGTTGGGCATCGTGCTTTTGGCGATGGCATCTCGAACGCGCTTTACGTCACCATCGCCGAGCAGGGTTCGAAAGACCTCAAGGTTCTCGAAAACCAAAGCGTCTTCAAAGGTGTACGGGAGCACTTCGGCGGGAGCGGTGCCGTTTAGCTGGACTTGGACGCCGTGTTGGTAGGCGACACGGATCGAAAAGAACTGATCGTACCACTTTACCTTTTGCTCCTCTGGTATGTCCAGTACCGTGTCGAGATCTGTTTGCGCAGGGTGCCACGTTCCTAGCGTGGCGTTTCGCGTCACGTATCCTTCGCCGCGCTTCGGCGGCTTCGCTGCGCCTGCTGGGGCTTCAGCCGAATCCACATCCGTTATAACCAACGTTGCCAGACCCAGACACTCGATCAACGGACGCAGGCGATGAGCGTGACTGCCCCCGATTTCGAGCACCGTGATGTAGCAACGGCGGAGTTCCGGGAACTCGGTACGCAGAAACTGCGGCAGAAGAATTCGCTCGGCCGGGCCTTCGACGAATATCGCTGCATCTGCGAAAAACAGGTCGCAATGGGTAGCCTTCAGGTAGCGGGTGACGAACCTCTGAGTGTCCGTCGGCTCGCCAAACACCTCCGAGAGATTCACGACTGTGGCGATAGGAACATCGCCGGGCTTCGATGCCGGAAGGCGCCGGAAATAGCGAAGTGCTGAGAACTCGCATTCATGTGCAATGTGGCTCGAATGGGTGCTGACGATGAGCTGGGTCTTCAGTTTGGTGCTGCTTCCGAGTTCGCTGTGGGCGCGCAGTAGCTTGTAGGCCTGCCGAATGAACACCTGCTGGACCTGTGCATGCAGGTGAGCTTCCGGCTCCTCGATAAGAACAAGGTGCAATGGGGGTGGAAAAAAGGTTCCGGTTGTTCCGGTCTGCACGGCTTTACCTACCTGCATCCAGTCGTCACGAAAACTCATTAACCTGAAAGCGATTGAAATGAGGTTTTGATACCCCAGGCCGTTGTAGTCTTCCGGCAAACGCAGCGGGGCGAGGCTGGCATCACCGTCTTCAGCGGTCAGGTCATACTGGACGGCTGAGTCGTGGTTGAGTCCGTCTGTGAGACGGATCTTGGAGGTGATCGTAAGCTTGGGATTCGTCACGCCCGGATAACCTAAGTTCTCAAGCTCATTCAGAGGGGCCGAAAACCCGGCTTTCAGCTTTTCATCAAACAGGTTTTGCGCATTGTGAATGGCCAGCAACGCATCCAAGTCCGAGGGCCCGGGAGCGTTCTGTGGGTCGAGGTGCTTGTCGTAGTATGACCGCAGTTGCGCCGAGAGTCGGCGGGACTCGCGGCGTTCACGGCTTTCGCTCGCGCCGCTTGCGTCCATGAAGTCTCGATGAGCTGGAATTACGTTGATGCGAACCAGCTTTCGGATGGAGTCCGGCTCTATCGGCTCGCTCGTTTCCGGCAAAGGTTGAGGCTGCGCGACCCCGTTCTTGGGGGGCATTTGTTTAGCCGGGTCCAAAGGATATGTGCGGATGGTGAACAGCTCTCGAAGTCGGCGGTCCAGAAAGTCCTGCATATTTCCCGGCCATAACGGCGGCGACTTCGAAGGCGCGGCGCCATCGTTTGGTGCGCTCGCAACCGTCTCCTTGGTTTTGCGAATGGCCGAGATGTACTGCTTGTAGAGCTCTTGTATGTCCTTTGGTTCCAGCCGTAGGCGAACTCCAAGCAGGCCGCCCTCCCAGTCCAGAGTGGGCAATAGCTGGCGCACGTAATGGATCTCGTCATTCTCGACCTGCAACCAAAGATCCAGGGAGGGGAGGAGCGCGTCCCAATCGTCCACAGCGGGGGCCGGCGGTGATGGCTGCGTCGATTGGGCCTCCCAATTTGCACCCAGTTGGTTGATTGAGCTCCAGGTCGATGCGGTGAAGTCGTCGACCGTAGAACGGCTTTGATCTACAAGGAAGTGCTGTATAGCTGTAATCGCCGAGGTCTTACCGCTGTTGTTGGGCCCAACCAGCACCGTCGTGTCACGGGTGAAATCGACCCGTATTGATGCGAGCTTCCGAAAATTCCGTATTTCGATAAACCGTATATGCATGCGGAGCCTTCCATATAAGGTAATAGCATCATACAGTCTCCTTCATCCGAGCACAACCCTTTGCCATAGGGCTGGCGAACGAAGCCCTTGAGGTCTTGGCGTCCCTCAAAGGATTCGCGGCGATTACTCCCCGCAGGTCGGTTAGTGGCAGCCGATCCGGTGGGATCGCGCCCTTCGGACAGCCGCACGGCTCGCGCCGTGGGCTACTTTCTGACGCCCTGCCGGGCTGGGGAAGCGGTCCTGGCGTACGAGTACGCTCAGATTTCCACGCATGGCCTCGGAAGCAGCAAATGCGTCACTTCCGTGTCGCGCACCCCCGGCACGGCCCCCGCGGAGGCCATCCGTGTGAACATGGTGAGGTGAGTATTCCTACAGAGGCGGGCGAATCCGTGTCCGCTCCCAACCCGACCAGGCGGATCGGGAACATCCGCAACATCGCTATCATCGCGCACGTCGATCACGGCAAGACCACGCTGGTGGACGCCATGCTGCGGCAGAGCGGGATCTTTCGCGACAACGAAACCCTGGTGGAACGCGTCATGGATTCGAACGACCTCGAGCGCGAACGCGGCATCACGATTCTGGCGAAGACCACCGGCGTCCGGTACCACGGCGTGAAAATCAATATCGTGGATACGCCGGGCCACAGCGATTTCGGCGGCGAGGTCGAGCGCGCGTTGAAGCTGGTCGATGGCGTGATGCTGTTGGTGGATGCGAGCGAGGGCCCCCTGCCGCAAACCCGCTACGTGCTCATGAAGGCTCTCGAAGCGCACCTGCCGCCGATCGTCGTCATCAACAAGATCGACCGGCCGGATGCGCGCATCCCGGCGGTACTGAACGAAATCTACGACCTGTTCATCGATCTCGACGCCGCCGAGGACCAGCTCGATTTCCCGATCATCTACACGAACGCCAGGGCGGGAGCGGCAAAAGCGGCCATCGACGATCCTTCGGACGATCTGCAGCCCCTGTTCGAGGCGATTCTGAAGCACTGCCCGGCGCCGGCGGGCGATCCGGACGCCATTCTCCAACTATTGGTGGCCAACCTCGACTACAGCGATTACCTGGGGCGCCTCGCCATCGGGCGCGTGTTCTCGGGCACGCTTCGGCTGGGCGATGAAGTGGGGATCGCCAAACTGGATGGCTCGCTCCAGCGCACGCGCATTACGAAGCTCTATTCGTTCGAAGGGCTGAAGCGCGTCGAGGAGACCGTGGCCCCGCCGGGCGCCGTCCTCGCGATCGCGGGAGTGGAGGGGATCACGATCGGGGAGACGATCACGAGCCCCGAGACGCCCGCGCCGCTTCCGCTGGTCCCTATCGACGAGCCCACGATCGCCATGACCTTCACGGTCAATACGTCGCCCTTTGGCGGACGGGAAGGCGCGTTCGTGACCTCGCGCCACATCCGCGAGCGGTTGGAGAAGGAGCTGCTGACCAACGTCTCCATCCGGGTCGAAGAGGCCGGAGGCCCCGACGCGTTCAAGGTGATGGGCCGCGGCGAGCTGCAACTGGCCATCCTCATTGAAGTGATGCGGCGCGAGGGTTACGAGCTGATGGTGGGCAAGCCCGAGATCCTTACGCGCACGATCCGGGGCGCGGTACACGAGCCGGTGGAGCTGCTGGTGATCGACTGCCCGGATCAGTTCATCGGCGTGGTCATGCAGGAGCTGGGCGAGCGCAAGGGCAAGCTGGGGAAGATGGTGAACCATGGGTCGGGCCGCGTGCGGCTGGAGTTTCTGGTGCCCTCGCGCGGGCTGATCGGGATACGCAGCGAGCTGCTCACCAACACGCGCGGCACGGCGGTTATGAACTCCCTGTTTCAGGGCTATATCGAATGGCAGGGGGAGATTCCGATGCGGCCGACCGGCTCGCTGGTGGCCGACCGCGCGGGCAGGGCGACGGGCTACGCAATCTTCAACCTGCAGGAACGGGGAGTGATCTTCGTCACGCCCGGCACCGAGGTCTACGAGGGCATGATCGTGGGCGAGAACGCGCGCGACGCGGACATGGACGTGAACATCGTGAAGGAGAAGAAGCTCACGAACATGCGCTCTTCCACGGCGGACGAAGCCATCCGGCTGGTGCCACCCCACATTCTCAATCTCGAACAGGCGATCGAGTTCATCCGCGAAGACGAGTACGTCGAAGTAACCCCGCAATCCATCCGGCTAAGGAAAAAAGTTCTGAAGGCCAACCAGCGATAGGAGCTTGGGCCGCTGCCTCAGGGCCAGGGGTCAGGGAGCGGTCAACAGTTACGGGGGACAGGGCACTCCCTACTCCGGTCTCGCTATATTCCTCATCACCGCATCCGCTACGCTGACGGCGGCGCGCATGGCCTCGACGTCATGGACGCGCACCAGATGCGCGCCCGCGAAGATGGCCGCGGCCACCGCCGCCGCGGTGGCGAATTCGGTCGCGCGCTCGTTCGCCTGTCTCAGGAACTGCTTGCGCGAAGGGCCAACCAGCAGGGGACACTCGATCGTAGCCAGGCCGGCCAGTCGCGCCAGAATCTCGAAGTTCTGCTCGCCGCGCTTCCCAAAGCCCAGACCCGGATCGATGACGATGCGGTTCCGGTCCAAGCCCGCGCCTCGGGCGCGATGCACGCACGCCTCGAGGTCCTGGCGGATCGTGCCGATCGCATCCGGCATGGGCGGCAGCTTCGCCCAGGACTCAGGCGTTCCGCGCATGTGATTGAGAATCAGCCCGGCGTCGTATTTCAGGATCGCCTTCGCGAGCAGAGGATCGAAGGTGAGGCCGGTCGGGTCGTTGACGATCTCAGCGCCCAGATCGAGCGCATTCTCCGCGACCGCGGCCTTGTAGGTGTCCACGGAAATGGGAATCCCCAGCCGGCCGCGCAGCCGCTTGAGCACCGGCATCAGCCGCCGCTTTTCCTCGGCTTCGCTGGTGCGCGCGGATCCGGGGCGCGTCGATTCGGCGCCGATGTCCAGAATGTCCGCGCCCTGCTCTTCGAGTTCGAGCGCGCGGGCGAAGGCGAGATCGGGGTCATAAAACCGTCCTCCGTCGGAAAACGAATCGGGCGTGACATTGAGGATGCCCACGATCAGCGTGCGCTCGCCGAGCTGAATTTCGCGCTGCTTCAGTTTCCAGATAAAGCGCCTGCGGGGCGCGGGGCTAGGGAATTCTGACACGTTTCCATTTCCTGCCGACTTGAATGGTCAACATGGCGCCGGCTGCGTTGAGCACCAGGCCGGAGTGCTTCGAGCGATCCACTTCCACCGCGCCGGCCTTGATTTTTCGAACAGCGTCCGTCACGGAGTCCGCCAGACCGATCCTGGCGAGCAGCTTGTCGAGGCGGATCGCGTTGGCCGAACGCACCCCGTCCGGCAGATCGATCGTCTCAATATCGGACGGGACGTCGCGCTGCCGCACCACCTTATTGAATTCTTCCCGGGCCGCTTTGGCCGCGGCATGGCCGTGAAAATCCGTAACAATCGTGCCGGCGAGGTCCATCTTGGCCTCGATGGGATGCAGTTCGCCGCGCTCGATGCGCTCGCGGATCTTCCCGATCTCCGGCAGGCTCAGGTCCGTCAGCAGGGCGTAGTAGCGGAACATCAGGCCGTCGCCGATCGACATCAGCTTGGCGAACATCGTTGCGGCCGGCTCGGTGATTCCGACGTAGTTGCCCAGGGATTTCGACATCTTGTTCACGCCGTCAAGGCCCTCGAGCAGCGGGGTGGTGCCGACGATCTGGGGCGGCTGCCCGTAATCGCGCTGGATTTCGCGGCCCACCAGCAGGTTGAACTTCTGGTCGGTGCCACCCAACTCGACATCGGCGTGCAGCGCGACCGAATCATAGGCCTGGGCGAGCGGATAAAACAGCTCATGCACCGAGATCGGCGTCGCATCTTTCATGCGTTTGGCGAAATCGTCGCGCTCGAGCAGGCGGGCCACGGTGTACTTCGCCGCCAGCCGGATCATATCGGCAAAGCGCAGCGGCGCGAGCCACTCGCTGTTGAAACGGACCTCGGTCTTCTCGGGATCGAGGATCTTGAAAACCTGCTGGCGGTAGGTCTCGGCATTGCGCTCGATCTCTTCGCGGGAGAGCGGCGGCCGGGTGGCGTTCCGTCCGGTCGGGTCGCCAATCGCGCCGGTGCCATCCCCAATGACGAAGAACACGGTGTGGCCGAGATCCTGGAAGTGCTTCATTTCGCGGATCAGAACCGTGTGGCCCAGATGGAGGTCGGGCGCGGTGGGATCGAACCCGACTTTGACGCGCAAGGGACGGCCTTCCTTCTCTGCCTGGATGAGGCGTTCGCGGAGATCCTCCTCGCGAATCAGTTCGGTCAGACCCTTTTTGATGTAAGCGATCTGTTCTTCAATAGGAACCCGGAGCATCCTTAACATTCTACGTGCTACGTCCCGCCCGGCGCTTCCTCTGCCGGCTCCTCAAGGGAATCGGGGATCTGGAACCCGTGGACGACGCGCTTCCACTCGACTTTGGGTTTCTGGAAGTTGACCAGAAGACAAAGGTTCCGGCCGGAGGCTCGGAGATAGTTGAGACATTGCGCGGTGTGTTCGTTGGCGAGGCGCTCTACACATTTCAGCTCGACAACCAGCACGTCTTCCACCAGGAGATCCGCAAAGTATTCTCCGACATGGTGGCCCTTGTAGGTCACTGGAAATGAAGCTTGGGCGTTGGCCCTTATGCCACGGAGGCCGAGTTCTCTGAACAGTGCCCGCTCGTACACCTTCTCCAGGAATCCGGCGCCCAGGGTGTTGGAGACCTCAAAGACGGCGCCGAGCACGCGTTCGGTCAGAGAATCAAAATCGGCGTTCATCGGTGTTCATCAGCGGCCAATATTGATGTGCCGCCCTAAGCCCGCACCTCTCAGAATTGTTATCAGCCGCCGATGAACGCCGATTTTGGGGGATGCGCTCTCCAGGCACTACCCGTGCTTGCGGGCGTTTCCGAACAGCCCCGTCCCATAAACGGACACCCGCGCGCAGGCCGCCCTGATACCCTGGGTCGCGAAAAGCTGAAAAGCAAGGACTTCGTGGGTGCCAATCAGCTTGAACCGATGGAACCGGACTTGCGTAACCTTTTCTGAGCCCCTAGCGAGGCGGAGGAACGAATATGGACGTCCCACGCAAATCAGCGGCACGGAACAAGAAGATCCGCCGGATCGTAACTCTGGTTTTGGTTCTGGCCGCGGCCGGGGTGGTGACGAAGGTGCTCGCCGGGCTCAAACCGGCCGCGCCGAGCGTGGAGCGCGCCCAGGTCTGGATGGATACTGTGAAGCGCGGGCCGATGCTCCGGCAGGTCCGCGGCCTCGGAACGCTGGTGCCCGAGACCCCCTGGACCATTCCGGCGCTGACCGACGGCCGCATCGAGAGGCGGCTGGCGCTGCCGGGAATCGTCGTCCATCCCGATACCGTGCTGCTGGTGATGAGCAACCCCGAGCTCGAACAGGAGCTCGTGGACGCCGAGTGGAAGCTGAAAGCCGCCAAAGCGGAGCTGAACAACCTGCGCGTGAAACTCCAGAGCGACCGCCTGACCGAGGAGGCGGCCGAAGCGACGGTCGAGACGAACGCGCACAAGGCCCGGATGGAGGCCGACCGCGACGCCGAGCTGAGGCGCCTTGGCCTGAAATCCGACCTCGAAGCGAAGATATCGATCGCAACCGCTGAAGACCTGCTCAACCAGGACAAGATCGAGAAACAGCGCCTTGGAATCGGGCTGGAATCCATTACGGCGCAGTTGGCGGTCCAGCAGGCCACGGTCGAGCAGCTTCGGGCCATGTACGAGCTGAAGAAAAACCAGGTGGGGGCGCTTGTGGTGAAGGCCGGGGTGGGGGGAATCCTGACGCAGATGGCGGTCGAGGTCGGCCAGCGAGTCACCGCGGGTACGCTGCTCGCCAAGGTCGTGCAGCCGGAGAAGCTCAAAGCCGAGCTCAAGGTCCCCGAGACCCAGGCCAAGGACGTGGCCATCGGCCAGGAAGCTTCGGTCGACACTCGCAACGGGATTATCGACGGCCACGTCTCGCGCATCGATCCGGCGGCGGAGAATGGAACGGTCACCGTGGACGTGAAGCTCGAAGGAGCGCTTCCGCAAGGCGCGCGGCCCGACCTGAGCGTCGATGGGACCATCGAGCTCGAGAAGCTGACCGGCGTGCTGTTCGTGGGCCGTCCGACGTTCGGGCAGCCGAACAGCCAGATCGGACTGTTCCGGCTGGATCAGGATGGCAGGGGCGCGACCAGGGTGCAGGTGAAGCTGGGCCGCGGCTCGGTGAATACGATCGAGATCCTGGATGGCCTGCGGACCGGCGACCAGGTGATTTTGTCCGACATGTCCGCTTGGGATGCGCACGACCGCATCCGGTTGAACTGAAATTGATACCCAAGGAGTTTTCATGAACGGCGACGATGTACTGATTGGCCTGGACGGCGTGAAGAAGGTGTTCCTGACGGACGAGATGGAGACTCATGCGCTCGACGGCGTCCATCTGCAGATCAACCGAGGCGAGTACGTCTCGATTGCGGGCCCATCCGGGTGCGGCAAGTCGACGCTGCTCTCGATTTTGGGGCTGCTGGACTCGCCCACCGACGGCAGCTACACCCTCAACGGAAAGCCGGTGGAAAACCTGAAGGCCTCCGAGCGCGCCCGCATCCGGAACCGCGAGATCGGATTCGTGTTCCAGGCATTCAACCTGATCGGCGACTTGACGGTGTATGAGAACGTCGAGCTGCCGCTCACCTACCGCGGCATGCCGTCGAGCGAACGGAAGAAGCGTTGCCACAACGCGCTCGAGCGCGTCGGCATGTCGCACCGGATGAAGCACTACCCCGCGCAGCTTTCGGGCGGCCAGCAGCAGCGCGTGGCCGTGGCCCGCGCCCTGGTGGGCGATCCGCTGATCCTGCTCGCCGACGAGCCCACCGGGAACCTGGACTCGAAGAACGGCGAAGCGGTGATGGAGCTGATGAGCGAGCTGCACCGCGCCGGCGCCACGATTTGCATGGTCACGCACGACCCGCGCTACGCCGCCTATTCGGACCGCTCGATTCACCTGTTCGACGGCCGCGTCGTCGCGGAGAGCGCGGAGAGCCCGGCCGGAACGGCGGACTAGTACCTCGACCGCGTGATGCGTTGCTACCGCTCCCTTACGGTCGCGGCTCAGTTACAGGTAGATGCCGCTACCGTAAAGAAACGGAGTTCACGGTCGAGGACCTAGCCCGCGGCTTTCCACCCCCGGTCTGTCCCGAAAAAAAATCCGCAAACTCGGGGGATCGAAAAAAAGCCTCTTGGTGTATACTGTCAGCAAACCTGGGTTCAGAAGTCCAAAATCCCGGTTAAGAACACTCAGGGGGCGGCCATGCAACCAATCCACCGGGTGTCACTGTCTTGTGCGCTGACCGCGATCGCGGTAATCGGACTTTCCGAGCACGCATTCGCGCAGACCAAATACGTCGCGACCGGCGTGGGCACCCTCGGCGGCACGGTAAACTATCCCGCCGGCATCAACAATTCCGGCCAGGTGACCGGCTACTCGGCGCAGGCTGGCGACCTCTTCAACCTGGCCTGCCGCACGGATGCCGACCAGCCCATCAACCCAGCCACGGATGACCTCGGTCTCCTGAACGGCGGCTCGTTCAGTACGGCCGTGGGCATCCACAACAGCGGCCAGGTAGCCGGCTATACCTTCTTCACCAGCTCGTCGGGCGCTTTTCGCGCCGATCCGGGCAAGCCCTTGCTCGACCTCGGCGCGTTCTCCTCCAATCCGCCAAGTAGCAATGCCAACGGAGTCAATTTTAGAGGTAGTGGGACGTTGAATTATTCTTCGGATCTTCAAAGGACGTCATTAGTCTCTTCAGGTCGCGTAGAAATTTCGCTTGAAAGTTTGTGATTTGCGCTGGCTGGAACAAACAACAAGGAGATCCACCATGAAGAAAACGTTCTTCGTGCGGCGATACGAATCGCTGCGACGTTCCACGATCCTTCGGCTTCCCTGGGTAGTGCTTCTGACCCTTGCGGGAATCCCGACTGCTTCGGCACAAACCATTTCGACGTACTCGGTCAACAACCTTGGCACCTTGACAGGATTCACTTCCCCGACCCCCTCCAGCATCAACAATCTCGGGCAAGTGGCCGGAACGGCCGCCAATTATTCGCCATACCCGCCGGTCGGGCACCCATTTCGCACTGAACCCAACAGTCCGATCAACCCGGCGACGGATGACTTAGGGCTGTTGTCCGGCGCTACTTTCGGCTCGGCTTCGGGCATCAACAACCTCGGGCAGGTCGCCGGAACGGACACCGGCTACTCAGATTTCCACGGCGAAGCTTTTCGGGCCGATCCCGGCAATTCCACCTTGGTGGATCTCGGCCTTTTTAGCGGCACCCTTTCCGGACTCGGCGACAGCGACGCCAATGGCATCAACGATGCCGGCCAGATAACGGGCGCAGCAACGGTGCCTGTTCCTTTTATGTGCTTTGGATTTACTTCTCACGCTTTCCGCACCCTCCCGAATGGCCCTTTATCCACCGCGGAGGATTTGGGCACTCTGAAGACCGATGATTGCCTGTTCAGCGTTGGATACGCAATCAACGCATCGGGCCAGGTAGTCGGCTATAGCACAAGCTTTGCATCCCCCCAGGAGGCTTTCCTGGCAACGCCAGGCATGGCTATGGAGGACCTCTTGGCAAGCCTCGGCGGCCCCTTCAATACTGCGTATGCGATCAACAACGCCGGCCAGGTGGTGGGCGCCTCGAACCTCGGTATCAATACACCGTACTATGACTACTACAATGCGTTCCTGGAAAGTCCGGGTTCGTCGAATCTGGACCTGGGGACGCTGGGTGGCAGCTATAGCTGGGCATACGGCATCAACAATGGGGGGGAAATCGTGGGCAGCTCCACTCTGCCGGGCGATACGGCAAGCCATGCCTTCATTTATCAAAGCGGCACGATGACGGACCTGAACGAACTCATTCCCGCGGGCAGCGGATGGGTTTTGGAGAACGCCTCGGCCATCAATGATTTCGGCCAGATTGTCGGCAGCGGCACGCTGAACGGCGCCTATGCCGCCTACCGGCTCGATCCGGTCGCTAGTGAACAAGCCCCGACGTCCGGCACCGATTGCAACGGTACGTACAGCGGCACTTTCAACGGCGACATCACTGTGTCCACCGGCCAGGTTTGCCGATTCCTAAGCGGCACTATCAAAGGTAAAGTGAAGCTAGTCGGTGGTACCCTGTCCCTCAAGAACATAAAGCTTCTTGCCAACATGCTGCTGAAGAGCGGCCAACTGTCGTTCAACGAAGTTACGGTCACCGGTAACGTTGACTTGCAAGGCGGCGATGCGGTTTTTACGGACTCCACTGTCGCCGGCAACGTGGATGCCACCGGCGGGACCATCACTTTCGATCCCTCCACCATTGATGGAAACTTGCAGATCAGCAACCTTCCGGCTGGATCGGCCGTAAGCGAGGTTTGTGGCACGACGATAAAGGGCAATGTGCAGGTCAGCGGAAATGCGGCCCCCGTGATGATCGGCCAAGGCGGCGCTTGCGCGGGAAATACCATCAGCGGAAATTTGCAGGTGGAGGACAACGCCGCGGCAATGGCTGTTGTTGACAACACAGTCTCCGGCAATCTGCAATGCTCGGGCAACGCGTCCATTACCGGCAGCGGCAACACGGCTAAGGGCAACAAACAAGGGCAGTGCGCTACGTTCTAAAAGCCAATACCTGATCGCCGCCAACGCCATCATCGCCGCGCTTTGATGCGCGTGCTGGAACCCGTCCGGCGCGGCGGAAGCGGCGGCCCTCGCGGGCGGAAGTCTGGCGGGTGATGGTTCCAGGCGGCTGGCGTGGGCGGAATTCCGCGCCGATGCTGCCGACAGAGACCAGGCCCGGCGGCTGGCGCGGTCTCAATGCGCCGCGTCCCGATTCCTCGGGACGCACCACGACGGGTCTGCACGAGTGGGGCGATGCTCCGCGCATCCTCCGCCTGGGTGGTCCCGGCGTGGGCGATACCACCGGGCGCAAGCAGATAACGAAGGTCGCGCACGGCTTGCCCGCTTCACAGCGGATGGTCTCGGCCAGCGCAAACCCTTCGGTTATCGTCTCAGACAGGGTCCGGGCGTACAATGTATTCGGCTGGCATCCCGATGGCAGTGAAGCCTGCGTTCCTGACTACGATCGACACGGAGGGCGACAACCTTTGGGCGCATCCCCGCGCCATCACGACCGCGAATTCGCGATACCTCGAGCGCTTCCAGGCGTGTTGCGAGCAATACGGGATCGAGCCTGTGTACTTGACCGATTACGAGATGGCGCTCTGCCCGGTATTCGCCGCTTTCGGCCGGGATCTCATCCGGCGCGGCGCAGCCGAGATCGGCGCGCATCTGCACGCCTGGAATTCGCCACCCGTCCGGCCCCTGACGGCGAACGACCACGCGTTCTGCCCGTATCTGACCGAATTCCCACCCGGCCTGATGCTTGAAAAGTTCGGCTTCCTCACGCGCCTTTTGGAGGATACCTTCGAACAGAAGATGACCAGCCACCGGGCGGGCCGCTGGGCGTTCAACGGGCCTTACGCCGAAGCTCTGATCTCGAACGGCTACCTGGTGGACTGTTCGGTGACTCCCGGCGTCTCGTGGAGATCGTCTTTGGGCGACCCGGATGGAGCGGGAGGCCCCGACTACACCGCGTGCCCGCGGGAACCGTACTTCGTCAGCCTCGAAGACATTCGGCGCCCCGGCGATTCGCCGCTGCTCGAGGTTCCGGTGAGCATCCTGCCAACTTCCCCGGCGTGGCTGGACCGCCTCCGCGAGCGGTTCCCGAAGCGCTCCGCGCAGCGCTCGGTTTTGAACCGGTTGTCTCCCCCGCTGACCTGGCTGCGTCCCAACGGCGGGAACAGGCCGGCGATGTTGCGGCTGCTGCACAAGGCGCTCAGCGATGGCCGGCCCTGTGTCGAATTCATGCTGCACTCTTCCGAGCTGATGCCCGCCGGGAGCCCGAACTTCCCCGATGCCGCATCCATTGAGCGCCTGTATGCCGATCTGGACGCGGTCTTCTCCCTTGCGGCCGGGTATTTCCGTCCGCGAAAATTGACCGAATTCCGCCATGATTTCCGCCAGGCCGCCGTTCTCGGGCCAGCGTAGGCCGCCAATGATCACCTTCAAGACGAAATCCTCGATCACGGTGGGTACCTGCTGGTATACGACGGAAACCAACGGCCGGCGCGCCGACATCATCCATTACCGCCATTTGCCCGAGCCGATCGAGGGCGCAAGCAGGGAGGAGTTCGTCACGCTGTGGATCGATCTGACGAAAGACGAGGACCAGCTCCTGGCGGAGATGAATCAGAGCACCCGCCATCACGTGCGCAAGGCCGGCGAGTACGGGCTGGTATACGAATCCTGGTATCCGGACACCGTGGAGAAGCTCGACGAATTCTGCGAGTTCTTCGACGCTTCCGCCAGCGCCAAGTCGCTTCCCCTGGTGGACCGGCAGGATATCCGCGCGTACGCCGCCGAGGGCGCGCTGGACCTTTCGCGGGTTTCGGCCGCCGACGGCATGCCGCTGGCATGGCACGGGCACTAGCGGGATGCAAGCCACGCGCGCCAGACCTACACAGCCTCCATTTTCCGGACACAATCCGATCCCGCGTTCCGGAACATGCTCGGGCGTGCGAACCGCTTCCATTGCTGGGAAGATATGCGGCGCTTCAAGCGTGAGGGCATTCCGCTCTATGACTTTGGCGGGTGGTATCCGGGTACAGAGGATCAGGACCTGCTAGCCGTCAACTTCTTCAAAGAGGGCTTCGGCGGGAGCGTGGTGAGGACCTTCTACTGCACTCGCGCGGGAACGCTCAAGGGCCGTTTGTATCTGGCCGCCGCGGCGGCCAGAAGACTCCTGGCCCGCTAGTACCTCGACCGCGTGATGCGTTGCTACCGCTCCCTGACGGTCGCGGCTCAGTTACAGGTAGATGCCGCTACCGTAAAGAAACGGAGTTCACGGTCGCGGACCTAGCCGAAGTTCGTCACGGCTGAGGCCGGGAGGCAGCCAAGTTGTTCAGAATCAGTTCAGGCGATCGCCAAGTCTGCACTACATTCGCGATTGAGTTCAAGCGCTCGGGAGGCTGAAGCCGAGCTGCTGGAGAAGGGATTTCTGCCCGGTGGTTGGTTCGGTGATGCGACGCAAACCGATCTCACGGCCCCGGTGGTGGGCAGAACAAGATCCGCGCTCTGCAATGTGGAAAGCAGGGCGAGGGCCTTCATCGCCGGCAACGGCTGTGCATTGGCGACTCCGCCGGCCGATGCTGAAGGGATGACCGCTGCCCAGCGCCGCCGCGTCCGCTCCAAACGCGGGCGTGCGCGCTGTCTCGACCAGCGGCCAGTATGTATGGTCCTTGCCATCTTTCTCCCTGCGGCGGGAACGCAGAAACATTCTCACCTTCGAGAGGGTTGGTCCGCACTACATCGACTTCTCTGGATCCGTCATTGCAGTCGAAGCAGTTGTCCCGTCCGGATGCCGGAAGATCGTCCAAATCGATGCAGCCGCAACGAGCTTCGGCTAGCACCTCGACCGCGTGATGCGTTGCTACCGCTCCCTTACGGTCGCGGCTCAGTTACAGGTAGATGCCGCTACCGTAAAGAAACGGACTTCACGGTCGCGGACCTAGCAGCGAAGGCGCCGAGCACTAACAAAGAGGCGGTAATCCACTTTCGCATGTGTATCTTCATTCCACCCTTGTCCAAGATAGCTTCTTGCGGATCCCGTCTTGGACAGGGAAATCACGCATGACCGAAGGTCCCCACGGCATCATGGGCCCGAAACGCCCTGAAAACCGGGCCTGCGCCGCAATGCGAGCAGGTTTCGTCCCTCGCAAGCCGCTGCTGGCGTTTTGGACAGGATCGTAACGCTCCGGGAGACCTGGTTTCGAACTGACATGGAGAGTCATTCAAAATAAACGACTTAACCCGTCTCAAACAGTCGTTTCAGACTTGTCTTGGACAGTAGTG
>Ga0326728_10005133_pt1 | contig 37532 bp, 25 predicted proteins | sample MB3enrmetagenome_FD_207602 | JGI IMG/M metagenome (GOLD analysis project Ga0326728, IMG submission 207602) | Lab enriched peat soil microbial communities from McLean, Ithaca, NY, United States - MB31MN | ecosystem: Environmental > Terrestrial > Soil > Wetlands > Peat | place: USA: New York...
CGCGGATTCAACCTTGCAAGTGGCTCCGTATTACAACCGGCCAACGCAGGAGGGGCTTTACCAGCATTTCCTCGAAATCAGCCGGGCCACAAAATTGCCGGTGATTCTTTACAACGTTCCTTCGCGTTGCGGGGTCGAGATTGCGGTCGAGACGGTGCGCCGGCTGGCGGCAGCCACGCCCCGTGTGGTGGGGATCAAGGAAGCGGGCGGCAATCCGGATCGGGTGAGCCAATTGCGCGCGGCCCTCGGCAGCCGGTTCTCCATTTTCTCCGGCGACGACTCCATGACCCTTGCTTTCATGGCGTTGGGCGCGCACGGGGTGATCAGCGTGGCGTCAAACATTATTCCAAAACAAGTGGCGCAAATGGTGCGGGCTTGCGCTCGCGGGGATTTTGCCGCCGCGCTCAAATTGCACGACCGCTATTATCCTGTTATCAAGGATTTGTTCATTGAGCCAAACCCCGTGCCGGTCAAGGCGGCCGCCGCCATGCTCGGTCAAATCCAGGAGGAATACCGCCTGCCGCTGGCGCCGTTGAGCGCGAAAAACCGCGCCATTCTCAAAGCGTCCCTCGTGCAATGCGGCATTCTCAAACCATGACCAGGATTATCATCGCCGGCGCAAAGGGCAGAATGGGGCAGGCTCTTTTGCGGGTCGCGGAAAAATTACCCGGGCTGGTCGTGGCCGCCCGCATTGATCTCGGACAAGAGTTGGCCAGCGTCATCCAGGATGCCGATGTGGTCGTTGATTTTACGGCTCATGAAGTCACGGTCCCGTTCGCCCGTCTTTGCGCCCGGCACAAAAAGGCCATGGTCATTGGCACCACTGGACATACCGGGGCGGAGCGAACGGAGTTGCTGAATCTTTCCACCCGGGTTCCCATGGTGTGGAGTGCGAATTTCTCCACGGGCGTCAACGCCTTGTTTTGGCTGACGCGCAAGGCCGCCGGGATTCTCGGCCCGGATTACGACTTGGAAATTGTCGAGATGCATCATCGGCTGAAAAAGGACGCCCCCAGCGGCACGGCCCAAACCCTGGCGCAAATTCTCGCCCGGGCGCGGCAACAACAACTGGATAAAGTGGCGCGCCACGGCCGCGAAGGCATGGTCGGCGAACGCACCGCCTCAGAAATCGGCATCCACTCCGTGCGCGGGGGCGATGTGGTGGGCGATCACACGGTCATTTTCGCCACCACCGGTGAACGGCTGGAATTGACCCACAAGGCATCCAGCCGCGAAACCTTTGCCGGCGGCGCATTGCGGGCCGCGCAATGGGTCATCGGCAAAACGCCCGGCCTTTACGACATGCAGGACGTCCTCGGCCTCAAGTGAGAATGCCGGAAATCGCGTTTGTCGCCCTGGGCTCGAACCTGGGCAACTCGATTGACATCGTTTCCAGGGCCATCGCGCAATTGCAATCCTTGTCCGGCAAACCCCTGCTCAAATCCTCCCTCTGGCAGAGCGCCCCGGTGGATTGTCCGCCCGGCTCGCCGCCCTTCATCAATGCCGTGGCCGGACTTGAGCCGCGCCCGGGAGAAACCCCCGTGACGTTGCTGCGTCAATTGCGCGGGCTGGAAAAAAAATTTGGCCGGCAGCCGAGGCAGATTCTCAACGAGCCGCGTCTGCTTGACCTGGATTTAATCGCCTTCGGCTTGAGGACGATGAATTCGAGGGACCTGATACTGCCGCATCCCCGGGCGCATTTGCGGCGGTTTGTTTTGCAGCCGCTGAGCGAGATCGCGCCGGATTTTGTTTTGCCCGGACAAACGAAAACCGCGCAACAATTATTGCGCGGCTTGAAAACCGGGGAAAAACTCCGTCAATTATGAAACTGCAAACTCACACAGCGCCTCAACGCCGGCGGCGGAGCCGTCGCGCAGCCAGCCGTCCAATTGCGCCTGGTCCTTGAGTTGCTGGCCCCGCGCGCGCGGCACGACAAAGTAGCGGCAATCCACTTCCGGCAATGCGCTCATGTCGCCCCACAATTTTTCAAATTGGGCGACGGGAAAGACGTCTTCCTGGCCGTGGCCCCACCGCTTCTTGACATCTTTGAGCGTGATGTAAGTGGGCATCCGCGCGGCCAGTCCGCGGATGGCCGCCGCAACCTTGCCGGCATCGCCCAAATCGGCCGGCGTCAATCCGAAAATGCCGAGCAGCTTGCGCAGATCAATCCAGGTGCTCAGCGAATTATAGTAGGACAGTCCAAACTCGTCTTCTTCGCGGGGCAGGGCCAGGCCCTCCACAAGGCGCACACGGCCATTGACGCGCGCCAGGCCGCCTCCGCGGTCTTCCAGGCGGCGCGTAATCACCTCGAAGGACAGCGCCGCCCCCTGGCGAATGTGCAGGCCGAGCAGCGCCGGATTCAAATCGGCCCCGAGGGAATCAATGTTGTGCGCCAGCAAGTATTTCAAGCGGGGGCGCTCCCGGAGCAGGCGCGCCAGCACGCCGTTGCGCAGCAGGTTGGAAATCTCGTACCAATGGCCCACGGGATGAAGGCATTGCGCGGGCACATTGTCGGTGTAATCGCTTCCCTCCCCCGCATGTCTGGCCCAGCCGATGAGCGCGGCCCGCAGGCTGTCACGCACTTTTTGCGCCTGTTCATCGAGAATCTGCTGCGGCATTTCCTCCCACAAAAAACGCAGATCGCGCTCCATCGGGACCAGGCGCAAGCCGATGGCCCGCCCCGCTGAAAGCAGCACGGGGCCGGCATACCCGTAGTTGTTTTGCCGGGCCAGCCAGGTTTCAATAGGCCCGTGGGTCAGGTAGCTGGTGGTGATGACATGCGGCAGGGCCGCGCCGTATTGCGAGCCGATGCGCCGGCTTTTGGCCAGGTGGACTTCCAGAAAGGGGCGATGTTTCCCCCCCAATTTGCAGAAGGGATGGAGCGCTTTGACCACGCCCGCGCCCTCGGTCCACCGGCTGCCGATGCCCGCCGCCAGCGTGACCACGGCGGCTTCCCCGTCCGCCAGCGCCTGCCGGCCAAGTGTCAAATACTTTTCCGGCAAGGGGCCGGTGGCATCAACGACATCCCCCGCCTGAACGTCTTCGATGGTGGCGCTGGCCGGCAGGCGGTTTTGCGCCAGTCCGATTCTTCCGTCCTTGAGATTGGCCCGGATTTGCTCGTGCTCGGCGCGGTCAAAACCATTTTCCTCCAGCAACGCCGCCAGGCTCGGCCCGCCGGACGCATCCTGTTTCAATTGCGGCAGCAGACGGTCGAAGATGTCCTGCACCACGCCGCCCAACTCGGGTTTGTTCCGGCTGGCCGCGGCAAATTTATCCAGCTCCGCCCGGCGCAGCGGCGGGAGGGTTTGCAAATCGAGCTTGAGCAATTGCGGCGCCACCAGCGCGTAATAGTGCGGCGGCAACAGCGAATCCCCGCCCGTGAGCAAATCGGCCCATGTCCCTTTTTCGTTGATGGCAAAATCATAGACCACCGGCTCCATGGCGAAGGGCAGCGCGTGTTCCAATTCGCCTTTTGTCCGGGCCATGATGCTTTGCAAGCGTTCCTGCGCCTCGGTCCGGCGCGCGGGCGCAAAAATAAACCCCATGCCGCCGCCCGACATTCCGCCCAGCATCCAAAAGCCCCAAAAATCCCCGCCGAATTCCGACCGCACGCGGCCGATCAGGGTTTCCGTGTAAAAATTGTCCGCCCACGGGATGATGGTTTGGATCGGGCCGTGAAAATTGAGCGAAGTGGCCGCGCCGATTTTTTGCACGTCCTGCTCGCGCAACGCGGCCAGGATTTCGTCCAAAATTCCCAGCGCCTCCTGCCGGGCCTTCCATTCCGCCTCGCTCCTCAGCAAGTATTTCTCGGTCACCATTTCCAGGATCGGGCCGACGTTCTGGGCCATGCCGCCGTGAACCAGGACCAGGCTTTCCTGCAATTTCCGGCGCATCTCCGCCGGCGCGTCGCGCTCATCGAACACCTGATGCACGGGCATCAATCGTCCGCGGCTCAAGCCGAATTCCGGGTCGCCTTCCCGCGCCGGCGCGCCCTGGATGAGTTTCATCCCCGGCCATAGTCCACCCGAATCCTGCCATCCCCCGCCGGAGCCGCCCAGCCATTCGCCTAAAATAGCGCGAGCCAGGACCAGGCGGCGCTCCTCCTCCCGCAATGCGCCATTCAGAGATTGCGCCTGCCCCGTCGCGCGCATGCAAACGGAAATCAGCGCGGCCAGCAGATTCGTCGAGACCGCCAGGCGCGAGCCTTTGGGGATGTTATGAACGTTGCTGACGATTTCCAAACCGCGCCCGGGGCCGAGCAGGCGCGCCAGCAAATCGGCCAGGCTCTGGCCCGAACCTTCAATGCCGGGAGGCACGATGCCCGCCGCGATGACCGCCGCTTTGAGCAGCCCCAGGTAATCCCGGGCAAAATCAAACACTTCCGCCAGATGCGTGATGTCGGCGGCGGCGCCCAGATCCACGCTGGTCAATCGCAAGACCGGTTCGTCAATCACCCGCAAATACACTTCGATGGGCGGCCGCGGCGTGGCGTCGCGTCCCCGCACCGCAAGGTCAATGGAAACGTTCAACACCTTTGCCCCTTCCGGGTAATCCATGCCCAGAAAAAAAATGTCGCTCCAGGCGCTGTGGGTCAGGTCCATGCGCACCGGAGTCTGCTCGCGCAACACCGGGTAAGTCCCGTCCGGCCCCCGTTGCAGCAATTCCCCCCGAATGCGCAAAGGTTGATCGGCCGGATGGCCCATGCGGAACATCCATTGATTGCCGCGCACGGAACGGACGCTGCGCCGCACCTGGTCCGCCAGCGTTTGAATGCCGAGTTGATGGTAGGCGGCGGCCAGCGCGCTGGAAATGGCGTCGCTCGGCCCGTCCTTTTCCTGGCAGCCCAGGAACACTTTGATCGCCTCCTCGAAGCGGCGTTGCAACAGATGGGCGTGGCCCTGGAATGGGATGAACCCGCGCAGGTTGACGCCGGGCTTCAACGGCAGATGAAAGCGGTGAATCGCATAGAGAAAAAAAAGCGCCCGCACCCGTTCGTAAAGATTCTCACTGCGCCGCCGGAATGTTTCCAAATCCCGGCCTTCCGCCAGCAATTGCTCCAGCGAAGCGTTGTGGCAGAAGGCGTCCAGCGATTGATTCGCCACAGCAGGGTCCGGCGCGGTGATGATCTGGGTGAGGTGAAGAGTCATTCTCCCTGCAAGGCCAGCATTTCCACCAGATTGGACAGCACTTCAGAACGGTCCTTGCCCTCGAAGGCCAGGGCCAGTTGCGCTGTCAACAAACCATATTTGAGGCCGATGTCGTAACGGCGCCCATGCAGTTCCAGGGCCAGATAACGCTCCTTGCCCGCCAGTTCATTGAGCGCCGCCGTCAGCGCCACCCCGTTGCGGGCGCTTCCGGCCCTCTCGCCGAGGCGGTGCATGACGGAGGGGGTCAATACATGCATTCCGAAAAAGCACAGATAACGACCCGCCCTCAATCCCGGCACGATCAACTTCTGCTCCGCCTCCGTTGGGGTGGGTTTTTCCAGCACACTCTCGATCTGGTAGAGCCGCTGCCGTCCCGGCACCAGGCGTCCGCCCACCGCGCCGTAAAAAGGCAGCTTGCTCTCATGCGTGGCTTGCACGGCGGAAACCGCGCACGATTCCGCCCGGGCCGCTTCCACCAGTTGTTGCGCGCAATTTTTCTCCGCCCGGCTGACGTAAAGATGGTCGCCGACCAAAAGCAAAAAGGGGGCCTCGCCCGTGAACCCGCGGGCGCATTGCACGGCGTGGCCGTAGCCCAGTGGGGACGTTTGTTCGACAAACTGGATGCGGCCGGCGTGCGGGCCGGCCGCCGTGCGATAAGCCGCCTGGTCCCCGGGGCAAACCACGATGCAAATCTCGTCAATCCCCGTTTTGAGCACCTCTTCCACGATGATGGCCAGTGCCGTCTTTTGCGAACCGTCCCGATCCACCAGCGTTTGCAGCGGCAAAGTCCGCTGGCTCTTGCTGGCGGCGGTGATGATGGCTTTCTTAATTTCCACGGCTGATCTTTCGTTGCTTCACGGCGCAGAGTCCCACATTGCCAAAAAACCGTCAATGCCGCTTTGAGAAATGTGTCGTGTCGAGAATGGAGCAGGCCAAACGCATCTAAGAGCGTGTTTTGAAAATCTCATATTGATAACGCCCCGGCTCGGCAGGAGCCTCGCCCTGCCAAAAACGCCCCGGTAGGGCGAGACTCCTGCCGAGCCATTTGCCGGGGGGCGGTCAAAAATCGGATTTTTAAAACACGCATCTAAAACAGGTTCTTCCGCCGGATTCTCTTGCCACCGCCAAATTTTTCTGGACAATTTCTTCCACAACACACTAACATAAATTTGCGACGCCCACATTGAGGCCAAGCAATGTGGGCGTCGCAAACTTTAATGAAGTGAATTGACCCTTTTCTCACCGAAGAGAGTCCATCATTTCCGGTAAAGCAGGGAATCGTGGTTGGCGGCAGAACGACCGTCAGTGGAGCGGCCAAGCGATTTGGCGTGATACAACGGATCGCTTGCCAAATCGCTTGCTGTGTCGGGGGTGGCGTCCATGGGCACAACCTGAAAGGCAGGCCGGCTGCGATAAAGCATCGTGAAGCGCGCGCCGCGCCGCACCTTTCCAACGGTGGCGGGCAGTAAAGCGCGAAGTTGTTTGGCGTTAATCAGCGTATTCATATCAAGGTCATCTTAAGATGAACCCGTGGTGTTGCCGGTTTTGATTCGACCCCGGCTGGCTGGTTTTTGAAGTAACCCGTGATACTCAAGTCTTTGCCGCGCAATGCCTTAAACCCATTTTCTCCAAAATCACACTTTTTTAAAAACTCTTTCAAATATCTGTTGACGAAAGTATATGTTAACTGTAAAGTTCGTTTAATGAATGACCCATTAAGGCCATGTCGGACTTGTCGCGCCATCTTGTCCCGCCATAGCTTGGCGACGGCGGAAGCCGCTGCGGCGAAGGCGGAAAGGAAGAGAGGAGCGCGGGCGTCCCACCCGCAGTGTTTGGCGTCCCGCCGAACACAACTTCGCCCAATGCCGGTCGCACAGGGCAACACTCCGCGCATCAATAGTCGCCGGGCCGGAATGACCGAAAAAGGCTGTAAGGGAATCCGAAAAATCCGAAAAATGGTTTTTTGCCATTTTTCGATTGGAACCTGCTGTCGCCCAGTCAGTTCCAGCCAAAACAGGTGTCGGAGATTTTTCGGATTTTTCGAGAATTTCTCGGGGGTGTATGGGGGGGGAGGGGGTCAATCCTAATCCTAATCTTAATCTTAATCTCAATCCTGATCTTAATCTTAATCCTGATCTGAATGGCTATGCGCAAAATGGAGCAAAAGCAGCCTGATAATGGCAGTTGAAACAAGCAAAAATCACTTATGTTCGCTTAAACTCGCTTATATTCGCATTTTCAGGAATCAAAGGATGCCCCCACTCATCGCTTGTCACGTTCCGGGCTGACGGGTAACTTGCGCCACACAATGAAACAAAAAGCTTACGCCGCCGCCGGGGTTGATATTGAGCTGGGAAACCAGCTCAAGGCTGCTTTGCCCCGGTTGCTGGCCTCCACCCATCGCCATGAAGTGCTCGGCAGGGTCGGGGGCTTCGGCGGATTGTTTGCGCTCGACACCAAAAAATTCCGGCAGCCGGTGCTGGTTTCCAGCACCGATGGCGTGGGGACCAAGCTCAAAATCGCCTTCGCCATGGACCGTCATGACACCGTCGGCCAGGATCTGGTCAATCATTGTGTCAATGATATCGCGGTGCTCGGGGCGGAGCCGCTTTTCTTTTTGGATTATATTGGGACGGGGCGGTTGCGGCGCCGCGTTTTTACCGAACTCATCAGCGGGTTTGTCCGCGCTTGCGCGGAGAATCATTGCGCGCTCATTGGCGGCGAAACGGCGCAGATGCCGGGATTTTACCGCCGGGGCGAATACGATTTGAGCGGAACGATTGTCGGGGTGGTGGAAAAATCGCGCCTTCTGGATGGCCGGGAAATCAAGCCGGGCGACGCGGTGATTGGCCTGGCTTCCAGCGGCCTGCATACGAACGGGTATTCTTTGGCGCGAAAAATTTTCTTCGGGAAAATGAAGCTCAAACCGCGCACCTTCGTCCCGGAGTTGGGCAATACCATCGGGGACGAGTTGCTCAAAGTGCATGTCAGTTATGGGCCTCTGGTGCGGAAGCTTTTGCAAAGGCGCTCCGGGGTCAGGGGCCTGGCCCACATCACCGGCGGCGGTTTCATGGACAACATTCCCCGCGTGCTGCCGAAAAAATGCGATGTTGTCATCCATAAGGGTTCGTGGGATGTTCCGCCCGTCTTTCAATTGATCGCGGCCAGGGGCGGGGTGGAGGAAAAGGAGCTTTACCAGGTTTTTAACATGGGCATCGGCATGGCCGTGATCGTGGCCGGGGACAAGGCGGACGCGGCGCTCCGATTCATTCGCGCGCAAAAGCAGGCGGCGTGGCTCATAGGCGGGGTGGCGCGGGGCGCCGGCAAGGTCAGGATCATTTGAGAACTACTACCGCACATGAACATTTTTGAAGAACTGGAATGGCGGGGGTTGGTGGCGGATTGCACGGACGCGCCTGCCTTGCGCCAACGGCTGGAAGCGCCCATCACCCTTTACGCCGGATTTGATCCCACTTCGGACAGTCTGCACGTCGGCAATTTGGTGCCGTTGCTGGCCTTGCGGCGCTTTCAGCAGCACGGCCATCATCCCATTGTGGTGGCGGGCGGGGCGACCGGCCTGATCGGCGACCCGAGCGGAAAGGCCGCCGAACGCCAGCTTCTGACCCGCGAACTGCTGGAGTCAAACATCGCCGCCATTAAAGAGCAGTTGCGCCGCTGGCTTGACTTCGACTGCAAAACCAATCCCGCCCGCTTGATGGACAATGCGGATTGGACCGCGCAAGTCAGTTTTCTGGATTTCCTGCGCGAGACGGGAAAGCATTTTTCTGTCAATCAAATGATCGCCAGGGAAAGCGTGCGGGCGCGCATGGAGGACCGCGAGTCGGGCATCAGTTACGCCGAATTCAGCTACATGCTGCTGCAGGCCTTCGATTTTTGCCATCTGCGCAGGATCTGCCACTGCGAATTGCAAATTGGCGGCTCCGATCAATGGGGCAACATCACCGCCGGAATGGAATTGACCCGGAAAAAACTGGGCGAGCGCGTCTTCGGCCTCACCCTGCCGCTCATTCTCAACAGCGACGGCACAAAATTCGGCAAGACCGCCGCCGGGGCCGTCTGGGTGGACCCGCGCAAAACCAGCGTCTATCGCTTCTACCAATTTTGGGTCCGCGCCGACGACCGCGACGTGGTGCGGTACTTGAATCTTTTCACTTTTCTCAGCAAGGACGAAATCGCCGCGCTGGGCGCGGAGCATCAGGCCAGACCGGAGGCGCGCGCCGCCCACAAGGCGCTGGCCCGGGCCATGACCGGTTTAATTCACGGCCCAAGCGCCACAGCCGAGGCCGTGCGCGCCAGCGAGATTTTGTTCGGCGGCGCTTTGGAAGGCATTGCCGAAAGCACCTTCAATGAAATTGTCGGGGAAGCGCCGACACGCGATGTGGAGCGCGGCAAACTCGAGGGCGCGGGTGCGCCGCTGGCCGAGGCGCTGGTCCTTTCCGGTCTCTGCCCGTCCAAGGGCCAGGCGCGCAAGGACATCGAGGGCGGCGGCGTCTATATCAACAACGTGCGCGAGGCAAACTCCCAGCGCCATCTGACGGCGGCCGATTTGCTGTTCGGCAGGCATGTGCTGCTGCGCAAAGGAAAACGCAATTACGTCGTGCTCACGGCAAAGTAACAGCGGCCCCCAAAAGAATATGACACATCACTGCAAGGGACTTGGCCTGGTGACATGCCTCGTTGCCGCCAATATGAGCCGGTTTGCAGCCAGCCGTGGTTTAAGCTAAGTTCACTCGTATGACAATTCGCGCCGCCATTTTTTTCGCGCTGTTTCTCTTCGCAGCCGGCGGGCTGCGGGCCGACCAGGTCCAAATGCAGAACGGCGATCGTTATGTCGGCAAAGTGCTCTCCATGAGCGCGGACACCATCGTCTTGCAAAGCGATCTGCTGGGCAAGATCACCCTGCCGCGCAGCAAGGTGGCTAATATCAATCTCGGCGCAGGCGCGGCGGCGCCCGTTGTCCGGCCGCCCCTGGCGCGGGCCACCAATCAAGCCGGCCCCGCCTCGCTCGCGCTGACCAATGCCAACCCCGACATAGCGGCGGCCCTGCATCAACTGGGCGCGAACACCAATTTCATCGAGCAAGTCCGCAAACAGTTTCTGAGCGAGGCCGGTCCCGAAGCCAACAACAAATATGACGAGTTGGTGGACGGATTATTGAGCGGCAAAATCGATATGAACAGCCTGCGCGCCGAAGCCAAAGCCGCGGCCGACCAGATCAGGACGCTGAACAGCCAGGGCGGTGATGTGGGTGAACTGATGGATTCCTATCTGGCTGTTCTTGACAACTTTCTGAAACAGACCGCCCCTTCCACCCCTTCCGCTCCCGCCGCCGCGCCAACGACAAATGGCGCCCCACGCATCACCATTATTAAAGAATGAACCGTGACCTGCTGGCCAAAGCCAAATCGCTGGGTTTCTCCGACCGCCAAATTGCCCATTTAACCGGCCAATCCGACGATGACGTCCGCGCCTTGCGCAAGGCACTTGGGCTGACGCCGAGTTATCGCCTGGTGGATACGTGCGCCGCGGAGTTCGAGGCTTACACGCCCTATTACTATTCCACCTACGATTGCGGGGACGACGAAAGCAAAACGGGCGAAAAACGCAAAGTGATGATCCTGGGCGGCGGCCCGAACCGGATCGGGCAGGGGATCGAATTTGACTATTGCTGCGTCCATGCCGCCTTTGCCTTGAGGGAGGATGGATTTGAAACCCTCATGGTCAATTCCAATCCGGAAACCGTTTCGACCGACTATGATACGAGCGACAAGCTGTTCTTCGAACCGCTGACGCTGGAGGATGTCCTGCATATTTATGAGCGGGAAAAATGCTGGGGCGCCATCGCCCAATTCGGCGGCCAGACCCCGTTGAACCTGGCGCTGGCCCTGCAAAAAAACGGGGTCAACATCATCGGCACCTCGCCGCAAAGCATTGAGATTGCCGAGGACCGCAAACTCTTTTCGGCCATGCTGACCCGGCTGAAGATTCCGCAGCCGCCCAACGGCCTGGCCACCAATGAAGCGGAAGCCGTCCAGGCCGCGCGCGGTCTGGGTTACCCCGTTTTGGTGCGGCCTTCTTTTGTGCTGGGCGGCCGCGCCATGCAGATCGTTTATTCGGATGCGGAATTGAACCGCTATATGCGCTTCGCCGTCGAAGCGTCCCCGGAACGGCCTGTCCTGGTGGACAAATTCTTGGAGGACGCCACCGAGGTGGATGTGGATTGCATCGCGGATGCAGGGCACTTTGCCGATCCGGCGCAGGGCACGATTGTCATAGGCGGTTTTCTGGAGCACATCGAATATGCCGGGGTGCATTCGGGCGACGCGGCCATGGTAATGCCGCCGCACACCCTTTCCAAAAAAGTCATCGAGACCATGCGCCAATACACCCACGCCCTGGCCCGGGAACTGCGCGTCATCGGTTTGATGAATGCGCAATACGCGGTCAAGGGCCGGACCGTTTATGTGCTGGAAGTCAATCCGCGCGCGTCGCGCACCGTGCCGTTTGTCAGCAAGTCCATCGGCGTGCCGCTGGCCAAGCTGGCCGCCCGGGTCATGGCGGGCCGGAAACTGGCTGACCTCGGTTTTACCAAAGAGATTTGGACCGGTCACTGGGCGGTCAAGGAATCCGTCTTCCCCTTCAATCGCTTCCACGGCCAGGATATTTTGCTTTCTCCCGAAATGCGTTCGACCGGCGAGGTCATGGGCTTGGACGCCGACCTTGGCATTGCCTACGCCAAATCGCAAATGGCGGCCAACGCGCCCCTGCCGCTGGCCGGGCGCGTGTTCATCAGCGTGAGCGATGCGGACAAAAAACACGTGGCCGCCGTTGCGCAACTGTTTGCCGATCTGGCTTTTGAAATTGTCTCCACCGCCGGGACGGCGAACGTTTTGGAAGAAGCCGGCCTGAAAGTTTCGCGCGTTTTCAAACTGGCCGAAGGGCGGCCCAACACGCTGGATTTGCTCAAGAACCGGGAGATTCAACTGGTCATCAACACCCCGGCCGGCCAGACGCCGCGCGCCGACGAGATCAAGATTCGCACCACCGCCGTGTACACCGGAACGCCCATCATGACGACGTTGAGCGGCGCGCGGGCCGCGGCCCGCGGCATTGCGGCGTTGAGGAAGCACGGCTACGGAGTCAAGACGATTCAAGAATATCATTAATGGCCCGCCGCTCCTTTTTGGTGGGCCGCCCCGAACCTTTGGGCCGGAAAAACAACGGTGTGAAGCGCGGCTCGCGCGCCTTTTGCCATTCAGACGCGGGCGTCTGGTCCTCGACATATTCTTTGGCGGCGGGCGCGCCGACGCGGTGCTGCAAAAGTTGGAGCACTTTAAACGTGCGCGTCAGCTCGTCCTTTTTCACCACAATCACGTCATTGATTTTGACATCGCGCGACGCCTTGGCCGGCAGGCCGGCGACGGTGACCCGGCCATGACGGCAGGCGTCGGAGGCGAGGCTGCGCGTTTTGAAAACCCGCACCGCCCAGAGCCATTTATCCATTCGCACCGAGTTTGTCGCCGGCATTTCCTTGCAGCCTACCCGCCGCAAGCGCGCGGCGCAACTCGCGGAATCATTCAAGGCCGGATGCATTGATTTGAATTGACAATTTGGGTTAGTCCGCATATCGTCGCGCAAGTTTCCGTCCAAACCCTGGTTTTGCGCCATGTGTTCTCTTGTGCGTGAAATTTTGAGAATAGTTTGTTCGATTCTGTATTTGACGGACATATATAACTGTAAAAAGGGATCAATGAAAAGTACTCTATTCGGATCGGACGGAACCACGCTCGCTCCTCTCCCAGCCACAGCCGTCCGAGTCTTGCTATTGTGGGCATTATTGCCTGGCCTGTTTGCAACTTCCGTCCAGGCAGCGGACCGGCAATTCCTCCACAACCATGTGCCCGCTGCCGTGACGAACGCGGCGCCGGTCCGTCACAGTTCACTCTGGAAGAGGCTGAACCTGACGATCGGGCTGCCTTTGAGAGACCGGGAAGGACTCACCAATCTGCTCCAGCAACTCTATGATCCGGCCAGCCCCAATTTTCACCACTACTTGACGCCGGAGGAGTTCGCGCAGAGGTTCGGCCCGACGGAAGAGGATTATCAGGCAGTCGTCGGCTTTGCGCAGTCACATGGTCTGTTCGTGATGGCCAGGCATCCCAACCGGACGCTGGTGAGTGTGAGGGGAACGGTGGCGGCTATCGAGCGGGCGTTCCATGTCACCTTGAACGAGTACCAGCATCCTACGGAATCCCGGACGTTTTATGCGCCGAATGTCGAGCCGTCACTTGACTTGACAACGCCGGTATTGGGTGTCAGCGGCCTTGACAATTATTTCGTGCCGCATCCTTGTTTCAGGCGGCTTTCCCTCGAACAGGCGAAGCCTCAGACAGGGGCGGGGCCAGGCGGGGCTTACTTGGGAAACGATTTTCGGGCGGCATACGTTCCGGATGTGACACAGACAGGAACCGGCCAAACTGTGGGGCTTTTGGAATTTGACGCCGGCTACCTCCAAAGTGACATCACGGCCTACGAAACCCTGGCTGGTGTGCCCAACGTGCCTGTGAGCGCGGTGTTGTTGGACGGGTACAACGGGGCGCCGGGCGGCGAGGCTAATATCGAAGTATCCCTGGACATTGAGATGGCGATTTCCATGGCGCCCGGACTGACCGGTGTGATTGTTTATGAAGGCTCCACAACGGATGACATTTTGAACCGGATGGCCACCGACAATCTGGCCAAGCAGATGGGGGCTTCATGGACTTATCCCACAGACGCAAACAGCGACCAAATTTTCCTGCAATTTGCCGCCCAAGGCCAGTCGTTCTTCAACGCTTCCGGTGACAGCGGTGCCTATTCCGGGACCGTACCCACACCCGCGGATGATCCGAATATCACAGTGGTGGGCGGGACAACCTTGACCACCAGCGGTCCGGGAGGCGCGTGGGTCTCGGAAACCACTTGGACCCCTTACAGCAGCGGCGGAATCAGTACCGTCCATCCCATTCCAATATGGCAGCAGGGGATCAGTATGACGGCCAATCAGGGATCAACCACGATGCGGAACCTTCCGGACGTCGCGATGACCGCCGATAACGTTTACGTCATCTACGATGGCGGCGCAGGCGCCGTCGGCGGCACCAGTTGTGCGACGCCGTTGTGGGCGGCCTTCACTGCGCTGATGAACCAACTGGCGCTGACGAATGACGAGCCGACAGTCGGGTTTATCAACCCGGCCGTTTATGCCATAGGCAAGGGGTCGAATTCCCTGGGCTATACCACCCTCTTCCACGACATCACCACCGGAAACAATGAGAATTCGCGCAGCCCCACCCGGTTCCTGGCCGTGGCTGGTTACGACCTCTGCACTGGCTGGGGTACGCCGATCGGCAGCAATCTCATCACGGCCATTGCTTTCCCCGAGCCGTTGCGGATCACACCGGCAACCGGCGCAATTTTCACCGGGCCGGTGGGTGGTCCGTTTGCCCCGGCGGCGCAGGCCTATTCCCTCACCAACACCGCCGCAAGTCCATTGAGCTGGAGTCTCGCCAATACGTCTTCGTGGCTCAACGTTTCTCCGAGCAGCGGCACACTTCTTCACGGCGGTCCAGCGGCCACTGTCACGGCGAGTGTGGAGTTGACAGCGACCAATTTACCGGCGGGCAGTTATTCCGCCGCGCTGCGGTTCACTAACTTGGGGGATAACTTTGGCCAAACCCGCCAACTCACATTGGCCGTGGTCACCCCGCCGGTAATCACCACGCAACCCGCCAATCAGGCGTTGCTGGATGGCATGGCGGCGAATTTCAGCGTCGGGACGGGGACCAACGCGCTCATGTTTTACCAATGGCAGAGGAACGGGACGAATTTGAAGGATGCCGGCCTCATCTCCGGTTCCGCCACCAGCAGCTTGACGGTTAGCAACGTGTCTTCGGCCAGTGTCGGATCCTATTCCGTGGTCCTGAGCAACGCGGCCGGGGTGCTGGACAGCTCGAATGCGCTGCTCACGATCGTGCCGTCCAAGCCGGTCATTGTCCTGCAACCGGCCAACCAGACCGTGTTGCCGGGGGCGCCGATCAGTTTTAGCGTCGCGGCGGTCGGGAACACCCCGTATTCCTACCAGTGGCTGGCCAATGGAACCAATTTGGCCAAAAACGCCACTTTTTCGGGCGTGACCAGCAACATCTTGACGATCAGCAATGTCTCACCCGCCAACGCCGGCGCTTATTCCGTGATTGTCAGCAATGCCCTTGGCTCCACGACCAGCGCTGGTGCGGTGCTGTCTGTTATTTCGGTCACGGCACCAGGGCTCAGCATGTCCACCCTATGGTCGTTCGCCGATGGCAACTCCGGCGCGTCTCCTTACAGTCCGCTGGCGCAGGGCACAGACGGCAATTTTTATGGCACAACCTTGGAAGGGGGCACGGACGGCGATGGAACGGTTTTCAAAATCACCACCAATGGGGTTCTGACCACTTTGTTGTCATTCAACGACAGCAATGGTGCGATTGTCTATGCCGGGTTGGTCTTAGGCAAGAATAGTTTTTTCTACGGCGCTGCCTTTGAAGGCGGCACCTACGGCGATGGGACGCTGTTCAGGATCTCCGCCGCCGGCACGCTTATTGATCTGGCGTTGGATGGGAATAATGGCATGTATCCCGCGGCCGGGATGGTGCAGGGCAGTGATGGCAGTTTTTACGGCACGATCCTGGAGGGCGGCGCTTACGGTTATGGCACCATTTACCGAATGACCAGCGCCCTGTCGCCGACCACACTGGTTTCGTTCAATTATGCCGACGGCGGTTATCCTTCGTCCGTGCTGGTGCAAGGCAGCGACGGCAATTTCTACGGCACGACCGAAAGCGGCGGCGCATCCGGATGGGGGACGGTCTTCAAAATGACGCCCTCCGGTGCATTCACCAGCCTGTATTCGTTCAGCGGCGGTAATGATGGGGGAAGTCCCATTCCCGGCCTGGTCCAGGCTGCGGATGGCAATTTCTACGGCACAACGTATGAAGAAGGGGCCGACGGTTATGGCACGGTATTCGAAATAACATCATCGGGTGCGCTCACGACCCGTTACTCATTTACCGGCGGCACTGATGGTGGCAATCCGTGGGGTGGACTGATGCAGGCGGCCGATGGCAATTTGTACGGCACCACCGAGGATGGCGGCACCTATGGCTTTGGAACGGTTTTCCAGATCGCCCCCACTGGTCAGTTGGCCACCATGGCGCAGTTTGATGGCTATAGTGGCGCCAATCCTGCCGCGGCACTCATTCAAGGCAGGGATGGGAATTTATATGGCACGACTGAAAGCGGTGGTTCTCTGGACGATGGCGCGATCTACCGGCTCGGTATCAGTGGTCCTTTGCAAATCACCGGGCAGCCTGCGGACCAATTGGCTTACATCGGCGGAACTGCGCTCTTCACCGTGGCGACTTTCGGCGCTGCTCCGGTCTTCTACCAGTGGCAGCAGGACGGAATCAATCTCACCAATGGCGGCAACATTTCCGGGGCCACCAGCGCCACTCTGACAATCTCGAACGTAACCGCCAACGATGCCGCGCTCTATACCGTCATTGTAAGCAACGCCGTCAATTCCGTTGCCAGCGATTATGCGGTCCTTGAGGTGATCTTTTCCCCGCCAGGCATCACGACCCAACCGGCAAGCCAGACATGCGTGGCGGGGACGACGACAACGTTCACGGTGGCAGCGTTCGGGGACCAGCCGTTGTCTTACCAATGGCAGGAGAACGGAACCAATTTGACGGATGGCGGCGCCATTTCCGGATCCGCCACAAGCACATTGACCATCGCTAATCTCACTTTGGCAAGTGCAGGAAGCTATTCGGTGATCGTGAGCAACGCGGTCTATGTGGTGTCCAGCTCCAGCGCGTTGCTGACCGTCTTGCCCATCACCCCCCCGGGGGCTTCCATGACCAGCCTTCACCTGTTCGGCGGCGTCGCCGAAGGCGCATTTCCTTATGCGGGCCTGATACAGGGCAAGGACGGCAATCTCTACGGCACCACCTCGGGCGGCGGTCGGGACTATTATGGCGAAATATTCAAGACGACTCTCGCCGGGGGCTTGAGCGCTCTTTATAGCTTTACGGGTGATACCCCCGCCGGCGCGATTCCTTACGGGGGTCTGGTGCAGGGCACGAACGGCAATTTCTACGGCACCACCTTTGAAGGTGGCTCCAACGGCTATGGCACGACCTTCCGCATGACTTCCACCAGCGCCGTGACTTTCCTTTACTCCTTCGATGATGGTGTTGACGGCGCAAATCCTTATGCCGGCTTGATGCAAGGCTCCGATGGCAATTTCTATGGCACTGCCTATGAGGGCGGCTCAAATTCCGCAGGCTCGGTTTTCAAGATGACGACAAGCGGCGCGGTTGCCAGCCTGTATGGGTTTACGGGTGGGAATGACGGCGGCTACCCTTATGCCGGAGTGATTCAGGGCAGGGATGGGAACTTCTACGGTACAACCATTGCAGATGGCGCCAGCGGTTTTGGCACGGTCTTCTGCCTGACCACCAACGGCACACTGACCACTTTGGTTTCGTTCAATGAAGCCAATGGCGGTCTTCCTCAAGCCGGAGTCATCCAGGGCCTGGACGGCAATCTGTATGGCGCCACTTCTGAAGGAGGTTCCAACGGCTATGGCACCGTATTCTGCGTGACCACCAATGGCACGCTGACCACCCTCTTTTCGTTTGATTCCACGAACGGAAGCAATCCCGTGGCCGCACTGGTGCAGGGCACAGATGGGAATCTGTATGGCACCACCTCATCCGGCGGCGCCGGCGGCCAGGGCACCGCCTTCAGAATAACCACCAATGGCACACTGACCACCTTGCTTTGGTTCGATGGCCTCAATGGCGCGGATCCCGAGGCGGCGCTCGTGCAGGCCAGCGATGGCAATTTCTATGGCACGACAGCCCAAGGCGGGACGGGTTTCAACCCTTCCGCCGGTGGCGGCAACGGCACCATTTTCCGGCTCACGGTGCCGATTTTCATCAGCAACTCGATTACGGTGACCTCGGCGATCTCTTGTCTGCCCTATTCCTCCAGTATTGCAGGCTTCGCCATCGCTCCACAGGGTGATGCGTTGAGCTTTGCCAGGGTCAGCGGCCCCGCCTGGCTGAACGTGGCAACCAACGGCGTCCTTTCCGGCACACCCGCAAATTCAAACATCGGCCCAAACATGTTTGTTGTCAGCTTGACTGATTCCAACGGCGTGTCCGCCTCGGCCAACCTGATAATCTCCGTAATCCCCGATCCGCCGCCCGTGTTCATCGTCAACCCCTTCGCCGAACCTTGGGCCTATGTGGATGAGGCTTATTCGGCCACTATTGCCACCAACGCCACCGACCCGGAACTTGGCGATGGGGACATCCTCACTTTCGCCAAAGTCAGTGGTCCGGCCTGGCTCAACGTGGCGACTAACGGAATATTGTCCGGCGTGCCGGAAGACATTGATGCCGGCACGAACACCTTTGTGGTAAGCGTGACCAATCTGGCGGGAGCCTCCAACACCGCGACTCTGTTAATCTCTGTGGACGGCGGACCCTTGTTCATCTCCCAGAACTTCACGATGCCGGCCGCCACGGTCAGCCTCCCTTATTCCGGCACGATTGCCACCAACGCCACGGACCCGGACCTCGGCGTGGGAGGCACTCTCACCTTTTACAAGGTCGCCGGCCCGGCCTGGCTCAACGTGGCAACCAGCGGCGCCCTTTCCGGCGCGCCTTCGAGCGCCGATCTGGGCGCGGACAGTTTCCTGGTGCTGGTGGTGGATTCCGGCGGACTCTCCGCCATTGGGTATTTGGGCATCACTGTCAACACGGACAGTCCACCCTCGTTCACCAGCAATCCCTTTGCCGGGCCGCCGGTCACAGCCGGAAACGCTTATGCGGCTTCCATTGCGGCCAACGCCAGCGATCCGGACTTTGGCGATGTGCTGACTTTCTCCAAAGTCAGCGGTCCGGCTTGGTTGAGCGTCGCCGGCAACGGCAGCTTGTCCGGCACACCCTTTTCCGTCAACGTCGGAACCAACACCTTCATCGTGAATGTGGCGGACTTCGACGGTTTGTCCAACAACGCCACCCTGTGCATCAACGTGACGCCAGCGACGGCAATTGTGGCGCAGATCTCGCCACAGGGCGCCAACCTGATGCTGAGTTGGACCGGCGGGATTGCGCCATATCAAGTGATGATGACGACTAACCTGGGCAGTCCCGTTTGGCAAAACATTGCCAGTCCGACCGCGACGACAAACATGGTCCTGTTGCCGGGCAACGCTGGCGCGTTTTATCAAATCCACGGGCAGTAATGTCCTATTGCATCGCCCGCGCGATGGCGTTCCACCATAGATCGTGCAAATCGGCCACGGCCCATTTGCATTCGGTGCCGCCTCTCTTTATGACCAAATCGCCGCCGCCGGTTATTCCAAGTTTGACAGCGCCCACGCCCAGTATTTTCGCCCGCTCCACGACCTTGACCGCGTCCAGGGGCGCGACGGATAGGATGACGCGGCTCTGCGTTTCGCCAAAGAGCAGCGCGTCAAGACGAATTGTGGCGCTCGCGGCGGAGGACAGATCAATCTGCGCGCCCATCAGCCGGGGCGTTTCGTGGGCGATCTGCCGGGAAATGCAACTCTCGGCCAGCGCCACGGCCAGGCCGCCTTCGCTGCAATCGTGCGCGCTTTTGACCAGCCCGCACGCGATGAATCCGCGCAAGGCGTGGTGCAATGCGCGTTCCTTTTCCAAATCGCAGCGCGGCGGGAGGCCGGTTTTGAGGCCGTGCAGGCATTGCAGCCAGGCCGATCCTCCCAGGCCCAGCAGCGCATCGTTTTGGTCCACGATGTCGCCCAGCAGAATGATGATGTCGCCCTCGTCCTGGAACCATTGCGTGGTGATGTGCTCGCGCTTTTCAATCAGCCCGACCAGCGCGACCGTCGGCGTGGGATCAATGGGGCCGTTGGGACTTTGGTTGTAGAGACTACAATTGCCGCCCGTGACCGGGGCGTTGAAGGCCCGGCAGGCCTCGGCCAGGCCGCGCACCGATTCCTTCAATTGCCAGAATAATTCCGGGTTGTGCGGATTGCCAAAATTCAAATTGTCCGTCGTGCCCAGAGGGGTTGCGCCGGCGCAGGCCAGGTTCCGCGCCGCCTCGGCCACCGCGATTTTCGCGCCTTCGTAAGGATCGAGATAGACGTAGGCCGCGTTGCAATCCACTGTCAAGGCGATGTATTTTTCCAACGGCGCGCCGTTGCCTTTCGCCAAGCCGGGCAGCGAATCCGCCTTGATGCGGAGGACCGCCGCGTCCGATCCCGGGCAAACCACCGATCCATCCCGCACCATGTGATCGTATTGGCGGTACACCCAATTCTTGGAGGCGATGGTCGGCCAGGCCAGCAATTGCGGCAGGGCCTGGACCGGATCAACCGACCCGGCCACGCTGGCGAGGGAAAATTCGCGCACAGCTTTCAAGTAGGCGGGTTCGCTGGATTCGCGCTGATAGACCGGCGCTTCGTCCGCCAGTTTTTTGGCGGGAATATCCACCACGACTTCTCCGTTGAATTTCACCACCATTTGGCCGGTGTCCGTGACGCGGCCGATTTGCGCCCAGGGCAGGTCCCACTTGTCAAAAATGCGTTTGACTTCATCCTCGCGCCCGGCCCGGACGATGATGAGCATCCGCTCCTGCGATTCACTCAACATGATTTCGTAGGGCGTCATGTCCGGCGCGCGTTGCGGCACTTTGTTCAGTTCGATTTCGATGCCGGTGCCGGCGCGCGCCGCGGTTTCGCAAGTCGAACAAGTCAAGCCCGCCGCGCCCATGTCTTGAATGCCCGCCACCGCATTGGTCGCCAGCAATTCCAGGCACGCTTCGCACACCAGTTTTTCCATGAACGGATCGCCGACTTGCACGGCCCCGCGCTGCTGGCCGGCCGAGTCCCGGGTCAAATCTTGCGAGGCAAAAGCCGCTCCGGCCAGCCCATCCCGGCCGGTGGCCGGGCCGACATAAAAGACCGGATTGCCCACGCCTTTGGCCGCCCCGCGCGCGATCTGGTCATGGCGCAAAACGCCGAGGCAAAAAGCGTTGACCAGCGGGTTGCCCTCGTAGCATTTGTCGAAATAAACTTCCCCGGCGATGGTGGCGATGCCGAAGCAATTGCCGTAGTGCGCAATGCCGCCGACCACCCCGGCAAAGAGCCGCCGGTTGTTGGTGATCGAGCCGTCATTGGCGCTTTGGGTTTGGGCCGGGACAATCGGCCCGAAGCGCAGGGAGTTGGTCGCGCAAATCGGACGCGCGCCCATCGTGAAAATATCGCGAATGATTCCGCCGACGCCGGTGGCGGCTCCTTGAAAGGGTTCCACGGCGCTGGGATGATTGTGCGACTCGATTTTAAAGGCGATGGCCAGCCCGTCGCCGATATCAATGATGCCGGCGTTTTCCTCGCCGGCGCCGACCAGGATGCGGGGCGATTTTGTGGGGAAGGTTTTGAGCAATGGCCGGGTGTTTTTGTAAGAGCAATGCTCGCTCCACATCACCGAGAAAACGCCCAATTCCGTATAACTCGGCTCGCGCCCGAGAATGCCCTTGATCTTCCCGAACTCTTCGGGAGTGAGATTGTGCTTTTCAACCAGCTCCGGTGTGATGGCTGGCCCGGCCCAAGGGGGGTTGATTTCGGCGGTTTGATCCTTCATGCGGCAAAACTCATGGGTTCATATTGTGCCGGTTCGTTGAGGCGTTCAAGGCTTTAACCGCGTATCCGCCGCCGCCATGTTTACTGCGGCTGATTTTTGCATAAAAAAAATGTTTCAAAATGCCTTGATTTGGTTGGATTGGGCTGGATTAAGTTGGATTAAGTTGGATTTTTTACCCCGTTCGCTGCGCCTCCTGGATCGGCTGCCCCAAGCTGGTCCGGTGCTTCGACCGTTGTGCCTGAAGCCCCGTTGCCGGGATCAGTGATGTCCACGGGGTCGTTAATCCCTAGTATTTGCCTCATGCGTCGTTCTTTCTCTTCGAAGGTCAAGATCTCCCTGTCCGGCCAGATTTTGTGCTCAATATCCGGCTGGGCGCGCGCCCATTTCAGGAACTCCTTTTCTGTTACTTCTTTCTCTTCTGCCGTCGCAACCTTCGTCTCCAGCCGCAATTTCTCCTGCCAAATCCGCAGTCGTTCCACATAATGGTCACTGCGCCGGAGACCGGCCAGATCGGCGCAGATGGTGCGCAAGACCGACCATCGCCCAGCGGGCGTCTGCGCCGCAGCCAATTGCCCCCGCGCCGCCGCCACGTAATGCGGGAAGAACCACCCCGCCACCCTGTCCGCCACGGATTCCCCGGCCTTGCCGTGAAACCCCTTGCGGCGCGAAGCGCAAGCGCGACTCCCGCCTGCCCGCTTCGATTCCTGGCTTTCCTCCAGCGTATCCGCCAGCCACTCATCCGCCTCCGTTTTTGCCAGCCAATCGCGGAATCCGCCTTGTTTCCACTCCGATAGATTCTGCTCCGTGATGGCGCGACCGCCGAATTCGCGTTGCAACACTGCCTTGACTTCCGGCAATTCGTTCAACCACCGGACAAGCTCTTTGCCCGGCTCGCCATCCAGCAAACGTTGATTGAGCTCGTCGCGAACAGGGCGCGGCAGCCGGCCGATTTTGCCATTGCGGCTCAAGCGTCCGGCCCGCGTTCCCGGGGATTCGGTTTTAGATTCCTTGCTCATCATGCGCACTTTCTCATTTTCGACATGGCCTTCAGCGGCCATTCATTAAACGAAATCATACAGTTAATATATCATGTCGTCAACTGATTTTTGAAAGAATTTTTAAGAACAGTGTGATTTTTGCAAAATTAGCGATAAGGGCTTGAGCGGCAAAGAGTTAAGAAGTTTCAACCGCGAAACACGCCAAATACGCGAAAAGACAGTCTTGAGTTTTGTTCGCGTGGTTCGCGTGGTTTGCGGTTTAACGAATCTGTTTCATCCGGCCTTCTTTTGGGAGGCTTTAGCGAAGATGGAAGCCGCTTCGGCGACGGAGGGCGCGGCAAGGACTTAAGAACAACGCAAAGGGCAAAGACGCTAAGACGCCAGGAAATCATTTTTCCTTTGGCGCATCGGCAGTCGTAGTTGTGGAAAGTGCGGATGAGGCAATAGAGGTTCTGAATTCCAGCCGCGATCTGGAATTGGTGGTTCTTGACGTAATGATGCCCCCTGGCAAAACCTTCGAACGTGAGGAGCACCAAGAGGGCCTTGTCACAGGGTTTCTACTCCGCGAAAGGATCAGGCAGGTACGACCTGAATTGCCGCTGGTTTTCCTCACAAATTCTATGAGAATAGGATGGAACGACGCACGGGGAGTCGGTTTTGTTTTTGACAAAGCGGAGACACCGCCCTTCGAGTTTGTCGCGAAGGTCAAGAGATTTCTCTCAAGTCACCGTTAAAACATTTCTCTGAGCATGTCCTGCTGTTTTTCGGGCTTGGCTTCGCGTTGCGCTTTGGCCAATGGATTTCTTGGTGGCGGGCCAGCGATGGAAGAAAGGCTTCCGACGTCGCCATAGCGGCTTTGGCGCGACAAGCCCGCCGTGGCCGAGGCGGCTTCCACCTTCGTTAAAACTACGGTGGACAAGATGGCGGACGGGTTGGGGCGGCTATCGAAAGGGCAGAGTTATTGCCGCAAAGGAACGCAAAAAGTCAGGCGGGGCAAACTGGCAAAAAACTGAAAAACAGGAGTTTGACACGTTGGCTGCCAGAGAGCATCGTGAGCACCGATCAATCGAAAAACATAACGCGGAAATCAGGGGAAAATGAAGCTTCCAAACGCGGAATTGGCCTTTGTAGAGCGTGAGAAAATTGTCGATTACCTGCTCAACCCGTTGCACCGTTACGGCGCGAGCAAAGCCCGGTTTTTCGCCAGTTTCGGGTTTCGATCACAAGAGTGGGAACGGCTCGCGGCAGCACTGTTGGAGCACGGCCGCCGGGACGAAGTCAGCAGGGCAAAGGAAACCGGTTTCGGCCCGCGTTACGAAGTGGAGGGCGAGGTGACAGCGCCCGACGGACGCCGTCCGCGTGTGCGAACGGTCTGGCAGTTGGACAAGGGGAAAGTTGCGCCGCGCCTTATCACGGCGTATCCTTTGGAGGTATTATGATAAAGGAACATGATTGCGTTGTCCTGACACGCGACCTCCCGGACGAGGCTTTGCAAGCCGGCGACGTGGGGACGGTGGTGCATATCCACCGCGAGGGAGAAGCTTATGAGGTCGAATTTGCCACCTTGACGGGCCAAACGGTTGCGGTGGCGACGGTGCTGGCCTCACAGTTGCGGCCCGTAAACCGCCGGGACGTGACGCACGTTCGCGAATTGGCTGCCACATAACCATAGGCCAACGCAGAACCGGATTCAGATTAAGATTAAGATTAGGATTAGGAACAAGAACCCCCTCCACTCATGCCGCTTTACTTGATGGTGGTTGTCTTGAGGTTGTTCAGCGCCTTGATCTTTTGGGAGAGGGATGGCGCTGCCTGGCAATGTTGCCCAGCGTATCGCCGGCTAAAACTCTGTGTAATGGCCTGGTGTAAACGGACAGAAGGCGGCCCACGAATAGTCTTTGGCGGATGGCGGCGGGCACGACGGCTGCGCAGCAAAAGATTTGTCGCCGCCGGGATGACCTTGCAACGAAAAGCCGCCGTCCCCGATGGAAGCCGGCTCCGCCTGGTTGCTGTTGCTGCTGGAATTGGGTTGATGATGGACTGTCGAAGACACGCCGGATTCGTTTTTCATGGGTCTTTTTGCTCTCATTAATACACTCATTTCACTAAACGCCCTTTGCATACCACAGCGTGCTGGCGGAGATTTAGCATCCACCATGCCAACGTCCAAATTACCGGGTTTCCCCGGTGCGTCGCCGGGATTTCGTTTGGTTCATGGTTCTGGTGTGGTTAAAACGGGCGCGCACTGTCCAGCATGTGGACATTTGATGAGGAAATGCTGAAGGGTGAATGCTAAAGGCTGAAGAGCGTCAGAACGGGAAAAAGTGTTGCGTCTCGGCGCGGCAGCACACAAACTGTAACCGAAAGAACTAAAGAAACTATTATGAATCAACGCCTGCATTCCCTGGCTGCCGCTTTCGTTGGGCTGGTGGTGACAACGACGAGCGCGCCGTCTCAACCCGCAACCACCATTCCTCATCTGAGGAACCAAGGCGCCGCCACGCAATTGATCGTGGACGGCAAACCGTTTCTCGCGCTCGCGGCGGAACTGCACAACTCCAGCGCCTCCAGCCTGGACTACATGAAACCGCTTTGGCCCCGGCTCGCGGCCACGCACATCAACACGGTGCTGGCAACGGTGAGTTGGGAATTGATCGAGCCCGAGGAGGGCCGGTTCGATTTCGCGCTGGTGGATGGTTTGCTCAAGGAAGCGCGCGCGAACCATCTCCACCTGGTTTTCCTCTGGTTCGCCAGTTGGAAGAACGGCAAGTCCAACTACGAGCCGCTCTGGGTCAAAACCAACCAGATGCGATTTCCGCTCATCCAAAACGAGCAGGGCAAAAATCTGCCGACAATGACCCCCTTGAGCGACGCGAACCGCGACGCGGACGCCCGCGCGTTTGCCGCGCTGATGCGGCACTTGCGCGAAGTGGACGGCAGGCGGCACACCGTTGTGATGATGCAGGTCGAAAACGAAGTTGGAGTTCTTGACACGCCGCGCGATTTCAGCCCGGCCGCGAACGAGGCTTTCAACGGGCCGGCGCCGGGGGAGTTGATGGATTATTTGCAGGCGCACAAGGACCAGTTGATTCCGCTGCTTCGGGAGACGTGGGAGAAAAACGGCTTCAAAACTTCCGGCACATGGGAGGAGATTTTCGGAAAAAGCAGCGTGAAAACGAATGACTGGCATGCTTATTCGTATTTCACCGAGGAAATTTTCATGGCGTGGAATTATGCGCGTTACGTCGGGCACGTCGCCGCCGCCGGCAAGGCGGAATACAACATCCCGATGTACGTGAACACGTGGCTCAAGCAATCGGGTTTCGGCTGGCCCGGCAAGTATCCCGGCGGCGGCCCGCAGCCGCAGGTCATGGACATCTGGCGCGCGGGCGGGCCGGCGATTGATATTCTTTCCCCGGACATTTACGAGCCGAATTTCACCGAGTGGTGCGATTGGTACACCCAGTCCGGCAATCCGCTCTTTATTCCCGAATCGAGGGGTGACGCCCGGGGGGCGGCTGACGGTTTGTGGGCTTTCGGCAAACGGGACGCCATCGGTTTCTCGCCGTTCGGGATTGACCGCAACGCGGGGCCGGACACGGCGCTGGGGCGGGTTTACAATGTGGCTTCACAAGTCGCGCCGCTGATTCTGGAGCATCAAGGCAAAGGCACGATGACAGCGATTTTGCTGGACAGCGCAGCGGCTTCGCAGACCGTCAGGCTCGGCAACTACAACCTCGAAGGGCGGTATTCGACGCGCAGTTTCGGCGAGGCCACCAGCGAGCCGCCCGACCGCGTCGCGGGACTTTTCATATCCACGGGGCCGGATGAATACGTGATCGTTGGCCGGAGCATGAATGTGTATTTCAGCGCGGCCACGGATCCGTCGGACAGTGTGGGCCTGGCCGCGGTTGAGGAAGGGGTTTATGCGGACGGCAAATGGATTGCCGGGCGGCGGTTGAATGGCGACGAAACGCCCGAGTGGAAAGGGCTGCGGTTTCGCGGGGACAATTACGCGATTCAGCGCGTCAAACTCTACCGCTACCACTGAATGAAATTCCCTCCGCCCGCCCTTCTGATTTTTTTGGCCGCCGTGATCGCCGCCCTGCCGGTTGCGGCGCAAACCAATCAATACCCGTTTCAGAATCCTGGCCTGCCGATCGAGGAACGCGTGAACAACATTGTTTCGTTGATGACGCTTCAGGAAAAAATCGCGTTTCTCAGTTCACGGCCCGGCGTGCCGCGGCTCGGCATTCGGGCCATGGGCCACGTGGAAGGGCTTCACGGTCTGGCGCGCGGGGGTCCCAGCACTTGGGGACGGCGCAATCCTGTTCCCACCACGATTTTTCCGCAAGCCATCGGCATGGCCGAAACATGGGACCCGGATGTGATGCATCAGGTGGGCGCGGTGGAAGGGTACGAGGTTCGTTACATTGCCCAGAGCACAAACTACGGCGGTCGCGGCGGCCTGATCGTTCGGGCGCCGAACGCGGATTTGGGCCGGGACCCGCGCTGGGGCCGGACCGAGGAGTGTTACGGGGAGGATCCGTTTTTCAACGGCACGATGGCGGTGGCGTTCATTCGAGGATTGCAAGGCGACAATCCCAAGTGCTGGCGCGCCGCGTCGCTGCTGAAACATTTTTTCGCGAACAGCAATGAAAATGGCCGCAACGGTTCATCTTCGGACTTCGATGAGCAGCTTTTGCGGGAGTATTACACGGCGCCGTTTCGCATGGGCTTCCAGGAAGGCGGCGCGCGCTGTTTCATGACTTCCTACAATCAATGGAACCACGTTCCCTGCACGGTGCAGCCGGTCATCAACGACGTGGCAGTGAGGGAATGGGGAGTGGATGGAATCATCTGCACCGATGGCGGCGCCGTGCCGAATCTCACGGGGCTGCAGCATTATTACACCAATGCCACGGAGGCCGCCGCCGGCACGATCAAGGCCGGCATCAACCAGTATCTGGACGGCACCACCGCCAAAGGCGTCCAAAGGGCGCTGGAAAAAAAACTGCTCACCGAGGCGGACGTGGATAAGAACATCAAAGGCACGTTGCGCGTTTTCATCCGGCTCGGCCTGCTTGATCCGCCGGCGAACAATCCTTACGCCGGCATCGGCGCGGCGGGTGAACCGGAGCCGTGGACGACCGGCAAACACCAGTCCCTGGCGCGATGGGTCACGCAGAAATCCATTGTGCTTTTGAAAAACTCAAAAAATCTTTTGCCGCTCGACAAATCCAAACTGGAATCCATCGCTGTGCTCGGCCCGCGCGCCGATGAAGTCCTGCTCGATTGGTACAGCGGCACGCCGCCGTATCGAGTCACGCCGCTGGAAGGCATTCGCGCAAAAGCCGGCCCCGGCGTGACGGTCAATTTTTCCACCAACGAAACGGAGGCGGTGAAACTGGCGAAGGCCTCCAGCGTCGCGATTGTCTGCGTGGGCAACAATCCGATCGGCGTTCCGGACGGCGAATGGGCAAAAGTCTCCGTGCCGAGCGAAGGCCGGGAAGCGGTGGACCGGGAATCCATTTCGCTGGAGCAGGAGAAATTGATCAAGCGGGTCTGCGCCGCGAATCCGAAAACCATCGTCGTGCTCATCTCCAGTTTTCCCTATGCCATCAACTGGACGCAAAAGCATGTGCCGGCCATCGTCCACATGACTCAAAACAGCCAGGAACTGGGGAACGCGCTGGCCGACGTGCTGTTCGGAGATTTCAATCCCGCGGGCCGCCTGGTGCAGACGTGGCCGAAGTCGCTCCGCCAGTTGCCGCCGATGATGGATTATGACATTCGCCACGGGCGCACCTACATGTATTGCAAACACAAGCCGCTGTATCCATTCGGTTACGGTTTGAGTTACACGACCTTTGCGTATTCCGGTTTGAAAACCAGCGCGCCAACGCTGGCCACGGATGGCGCCGTCGCCGTAAGCGTGGACGTGAAAAACACCGGCCAGCGCGCGGGTGAAGAGGTGGTTCAACTCTACGTGAAGCGTCCGAACGCGCCGGCGGGCCGGCCCAGGCAGGAGTTGCGCGGCTTCAAGCGCGTTGCGTTGAAGCCGGGCGAATCCAAGACGGTCGAAATGCCTTTGCCCGCCAGTTCGCTGGGCCACTGGGACGCAACGCGCCATTGCTTTGTTGTGGAGGCGGGCAACCTCGACCTTCTCGTCGGCGCCTCCTCCGCGGACATCCGTTTGCAGAAAACCATCACCGTGAATAATTGAGCTGCGATTGACGGACGTCAGGAGTTCACGCCGCCGCGGCCACTTTGTTTTCCAGCCAGAAGATCAGGCTCTCAAAAATCAGCCGCCCATCCGCGCTGCCCAAAATGGCTTCGCTGGCCCGTTCGGGATGCGGCATCAGGCCCGCCACGTTGCCGGCCTCATTGCCAATGCCGGCGATGTTCCAGAGCGACCCGTTGGGATTGGCTGGCCCGGTCAATTCGCCCTTCTCATCCGCGTATTGCCACAGGATTTGGCCGTTGCCCTGGAGTTTTTCCAGCGTGGCATCGTCCGCGAAATAACAGCCTTCGCCATGGGCGATGGGCACGCGCAGGATTTTGCCGGGTGGAATTTTGTTCGTGAACGGCGAGTTGTTGTTGCCGGTCCTGATGAAAACATGCTCGCACCGGAATTGCAGCGACCGATTGCGGATCAAGGCGCCGGGCAACAGCCCCGCCTCGCACAGAATTTGAAACCCATTGCATATCCCCAGCACCGGCCCGCCAGTGGCGGCAAAGGTCCGCACGGCTTCCATGATGGGGCTGAAGCGCGCAATCGCGCCCGTGCGCAAATAATCGCCGTAGCTGAATCCGCCCGGAATGATGACCGCATCCATGCCGGCCAGCGAATTTTCCTTGTGCCAGACAAAACGGGCCGATTGACCGAGGACATCCTTGAGGACATGGAGGGCGTCCTGGTCGCAATTGGAGGCGGGGAACTGTAGGACGGCAAAGTTCATCTCACTCGATTTCGAACTTGTAATCTTCGATCACCGGGTTGCTCAAAATTTTATGGCAGGCCTCGTCGATCTGTTTGCGCCAGCTTTCCCTGTCAAGGCCGGCCAGTTCGATTTCCAGATACTTGCCGACATGCACGTCGCCGATGCCTTGATAGCCCATGTGTTGGAGGGCGTTTTGGACGGATTTCCCCTGCGGATCGAGGACGGCCTTTTTTGGCGTGACGATAATCCTGGCTTTCATGGCAACGGCCCGCGGCAGGCCGCGCGGCACGGGGTGATGTTGAGTGAAGCCGCCGTTTCGCGCCAGTTTTTTTTGCTTCGTTCTTGCCATTGCCAGTGCGGTTGCGGAATGATGGGCTGGCATGTCCAAAAGAGCGCTGATTACCGGCATCACCGGGCAGGACGGTTCCTACCTGGCGGAATTGTTGCTGGCCAAGGGTTACGAGGTTCACGGCATCATTCGCCGCGCCAGCACCTTCAACACCGGCCGCCTCGATCCCATTTATTCCGATATCCACGAAGGGAAAACCCGGCTTTTTCTGCACTATGGCGACTTGAGCGATGCCAGCGGTTTGAGCCGGCTGTTGAACCGGATCAAGCCGGAGGAAGTTTATAATTTGGCCGCCCAAAGCCACGTCCGGGTCAGCTTTGATTCCCCCGAATATACGACCGACATCACGGCGACCGGCGCGGTGCGGCTGCTCGAAGCCCTGCGCGAAACGGGACTGAACCCCCGTTTCTATCAGGCTTCCTCCAGCGAGATGTTTGGGCTGGTCCGTGAAACGCCGCAGCGCGAAACCACCCCGTTTTATCCGCGCAGTCCCTACGGCTGCGCCAAGGTCTATGCCTACTGGATTACGGTCAATTTTCGCGAGTCTTACGGCCTCCACGCCAGCAACGGCATTCTGTTCAATCATGAATCGCCCCGGCGCGGCGAGACGTTCGTCACCCGCAAAATCACCCGGGCCGTGGCCCACATTGCGGCCGGGTTGCAGGACAAATTGTACTTGGGCAATCTGGAGGCCAAACGCGATTGGGGCTATGCCAGGGAATTTGTCGAGGCCATGTGGCTCATGCTGCAACAGGACAAGCCGGACGATTACGTCATTGCCACCGGGGAAACCCATTCCGTTCGCGAGTTTCTCGAACTGGCCTTCGGCCAGGCGAACCTCGACTGGAAAAAGCATGTGGAAATTGATCCGCGCTATTACCGTCCCGCCGAGGTGGATATTCTCATGGGCGACTACAGCAAGGCCAAAAAGAAATTGGGCTGGGAGCCTAGGACCAAGTTTCCAGAACTGGTCAAATTAATGGTGCAGGCGGACATCCAACTGCTCAAAGACCACCGCGAAGGCCGAATCAAAGTGACCGGATGAGTTTGCCAAGGGCGTGCGCATCTCCATTTTTTTGGGTGGCGGTTTCTGGTTCCTAATCTTAATCTTAATCGTAATCTTAATCCAAATCGTGCGCGAAGAAGATTAGGATTAGGATCAGGATTAAGCATGAGTTATCGCATCGAAAAAGGCGAAGGCCTGGCGGCGGCGCTGGGGCGCATCGCCGCCGAAGAGATGGATTTGGCGGTGACGCAGTTGCGCCGGCGGGACCGGGGCGAGGCCGTGCATAGCGCGCGCAAGGCGATCAAAAGGCTTCGCGCCCTGATGCGCTCGCTGCGGGTGGCGTTCCCCAAGAAATTGTTTCAGACGGAAAATCAACGCCTGGCCGAAGCCGGGCGCAAGTTTTCGCCGTTGCGCGACATCCACGTCCAACTGCGCACGCTGGGCAAATTGGACAATGCCGATGGCCTCGCCGGGGGCGAGATTCGCCGGGACTTGTTGCGCCGGCAGGAGAAGTTCGCGCGAAAAATTCCCGCGTTGCGCAGGACAGTGCGCCGGATGCTGGTGGATTCCCGCGGGACGATCGGGTCATGGCCCCTGGACAAAACGACTCCGACGACCCTGGCGGCCGGGCTGAAGCGCATTTACAAGCAGGGGCGGAGCGCCTTCAAAACCGCCGGCAAGAACCCCAGCCCGGAGAACCTGCACGAGTGGCGTAAAAAGGCCAAAGCGCTGGGATACGGTTTTGAATTGATTGAGTGCCTGGTCCCAAAAAAAATGTCCCGGACGATGCGGTTGTGTCAAACATTAGGGGACGCGTTGGGGGAAGATCACGATTTATTCATGGTATTGCAGGCCCTGGCCCGGGAGAACCAGTCGCAGCCGGCCCGGGATTACGCCGCGCTGGCCCGGCGGATTTCCGCCAAACGCGCCAAACTGCAGAAGCAGTCCTTTAAACTTGGCAAAAGGGTTTACAACGAAAAACCGCGCGCCTTTGCCAAGCGCCTCGACCGGCATCTGGGCGGCGTCGGAAAGAATAAGTCAATTTAGATCACCCCTGGATCACCGGAACCCGTCTTGCAGGAAGCTGTTTGGGCGGCGGATTTGCGACTTTGATAATTCGGGACAGAGCCGGGGAAACGTCCGATGGAAATGTTGTAACTTTCACAACCTCAGTATCTTAAAACCACTTGAAGAAGGCGCCCGGAGGTGGCTATGCCGCATGATTTCCCGGATTTGATCCCGGCACGCTTCCTGCAGTCTATCAAGACTGCGTGTCTCACCAACCCGCTTGTGCGGTTTGGGCGGGGTCCGGTCGCGCTCAACGACTGGACCCCGTATTTTTTCAGGCTTTCCTGTTGTCCTCGCACAGGAAGCGGTTGACCGCGTTCAAATAGGCCCGCGCGCTGGCTTCGATCACGTCCGTGCTGGCCCCTTTGCCGGTGACCACCTTGCCCTTGCCAAAATCCACTTTGACCGTCACTTCCCCAAGGGCGTCCTTGCCTTGCGAAACGGCCCGCAATGAATAATCCAGCAATGTGCCCTGCGTATGGGTCAGGCGGTCAATCGCCTTCAAAGCGGCGTCCACCGGCCCGTCGCCAATGCCCGCGTCCTGCACGAAGGCGGCCGCGGCTTTTTTGCCGGCACGCTTTTGCAGGCGGACAGTGGCCGTGGGCACGGTGCGGCTGCCGCTGGTCACGCTCAAATAATCGAGCGACCACGTCTCCGGGATTTCGGTGATCTGCCCCTCGACCAGCGCGGTCAAATCGTCGTCATAAACGAATTTCTTCTTGTCCCCAATCTCCTTGAAACGGGCGAAGATGGCGGCGACGTCGCCCGCGCTCATTTTGAAGCCCAGATGTTTCAAGCGCACGGCGACCGCCGCCCGGCCGCTGTGCTTGGTCAAGGGCAGTTCGGTGCCGCCCCAGCCGACGATTTGCGGGTCCATGATTTCGTAGGTCTCGCGCTTTTTCAAAATGCCGTCCTGATGAATGCCGGCGGAATGGGCAAAGGCGTTTTCGCCGACAATGGCCTTGCTGCGCTGCACGAACAGGCCGCTCATGCGGGCCACCAGCCGCGAAGCCTTGACTATCTCGCGCGTGTTCAATCCGCATTCAAACCGGCCGAAAAAGTCGTCCCGCGTTTTGAGGGCCATGACGATTTCCTCCATGGCCGCGTTGCCGGCGCGCTCGCCAATGCCGTTGACCGTGCATTCGACCTGCCGCGCCCCGTGGCCCACGGCGGCCAGCGAGTTGGCCACGGCCAAACCGAGATCATTGTGGCAATGGACGCTGAGGATGGCCCGGCCGGATTGGAATTCCGGCACCGAATCGTAAAGATGTTGAATCAGCGCCCCATATTGATCCGGAACGGCCCACCCGACCGTATCGGGAATATTGACCGTGGTCGCCCCCGCCGCCACCACCGCCCGGCAGACCTGCACCAAAAACTCCGGCTCGGTGCGCGACGCGTCCTCCGGCGAAAACTCCACGTCGCTGACAAGCCCCTTCGCCTGTTTGACGCCCTCCACCGCCAGCCGGAGAATTTCCGCCCGCGCCTTGTTCAATTTAAATTCACGATGGATTTTCGACGTGGCCAAAAAGACGTGAATGCGTCCGCGCTTGCCGGCGGGCTTGACGGCGTGGCCGGCGGCGTCAATGTCGTGCGGGACGCACCGGGCCAACCCGCAAATCACGGGCCCCTTGATTTCCCTGGCGATGGCCTGGACGGCGGCAAAATCGCCGTCGCTGATGACGGGGAAGCCGGCCTCGATCACATCAACATTCAGGCGGGCCAGTTGGCGGGCGATTTCGAGCTTTTCGCGCAAGTTCATGGACGCGCCGGGGCATTGCTCGCCGTCGCGCAACGTTGTGTCGAATATAATGATCTTGTCATTTTTCATAATTTTTCCTTTGTAAAAATCAAAAACCCCAGCGCCGGTTATCGGCGATGGGGTTTGAAAATTCTTGTGGAACGAATAATTAGACCTCAACCGCCGCGCAGCGCAGGAGCAGCGCGTTCAGCGACAGTCGCAGATTCAAACCATTCATTACGGCGTGTAAGATACGGCGCAATTGATTTGATGTCAACTTTTTTTAAAGGGCTTGTCCCATGTAGCGCAGGTGTCCTCGCCTGCGGGTGCTGGCAGCGTCCCGCTGCCATTCTCATTGTGGTAGGGCGAGACTCCGCAGCTCCCCACCGCATAGGTAACACTTTATCCCCACCGCATGGGTTACACTTCGAGGAAGGTGCTCCGCTTCGCGGCTCAGCGTAGGCGAGCGTAGCGAGCCGGAGCAGAGCCGCGAAGCGGAGCACGGCGACATTTGCTCACCGCTTCTTTTTTTTCCTGTAAACAACCGCTCTAATCCCTCCCGCATCAGCATCGTAAAGCTCCCCCGCCAGATGGGGGCCAAAATACACCTCCCACTTTCCTGAAGGCACTCTTTTTAAACCAACCCGTTCGCCTTCAAACGCCTCTCCCACAAATCGGGCCCGGCCCTTTAAATGAATCATTCCTTTGCCTTTGACCAGTCGGCTTTGCCACCCCGCCGGGTATTTCCAAGGCTTTATCCGACCCGGCATCCTGCGCCTGCTTTTTCTGTAATAGTCTGCCGGCACCCCCATTGCCAAAGCCTCGTGCGGCCGGTGGTAATTGTATTCCCGACACCATTGCCGGGTCCTTCGTTTTTGGCCGCGCAGAGTCCGGGCGGCAGGATGCAAGGCCTCTGCTTTGTAAACCCGATGCATTTGTTCATGCGCCCCGTTCTGTTCAGGATGCCCCGGTTCGATAAACTCTACGCGGATGCCTAATTTGACCCACCAGGCGCTTAATCGGGTCAAGCCCAAGGCTCCGGTCGAACCAAAGGGAGACCCGTTGTCCACTCGAATGACCAGGGGCAGTCCGTTTTCCTGGAAAACTCTCTCGCTGGCCACACGGGCGACTCCCACATTTTGTTGCGCCAGCAAACAAAAATCCAAAATATAGCGGCTGGCCAAGTCTCGGATGGTCAAGGGTTCCACTTTGGTGCCATCCCCCGTGCGAAACGATCCCTTGAAATCGACGGTCCAAACATCATTGGGCAGCTTGGCTTCGGCCAAGGCGGGCCGGAGCACCAAGGTGCCTTTGCGCCCACGCCCACGCCGCCCTCGCGTCAGCCCCCAGTGCTTCAGCCAGCGGCTGATCGCCGTCTCGGAAGGCAACCCCATCGACCTGAAACGTCTTTTTAATAGCCAATGGATTTTCGGGGCTCCCCAGCCCGGATGCTGGCGGCGGCATCGTCGAATCCGATCGAGCCATTTTTTCTTCGGGCGGTTGTGGAGTCGATGGGCAGACCGCCCTTGATCCTGCAACCCTCGACGCCCGCCCTCCTGAAAACGAGCGATCCATTTGTAAGCTGTTTTTCTGCTGATTCCAGATCGTCGGCATAGCTCAGCCAGGCTCATTTTGGCCCGCAAAACTAATTGGACAAATCCCCAACGTTGCTCCTGATCGGAGTTCTTTTTCCAAGGCATTTGTACCGCAAAGTGTAACCTATGCGGTGGGGATAATGTGTAACCCATGCGGTGAGCACATGCCCTCCGCCGAGCCGTGAACCTTTGAAACCATCCCCGCAAACCGCCGCGGTTCTCATCTCTCCAATCTCCAATCTCCAATTTCAAATTTCCAATTCACTTGTTGGAAATAAAAACCAGCGGCAGCAGACGTGTCTTGTCCTCCTTCAACGCCTCCTCATCAGCCATTTCCTTTCCACCAGTTTGCCCCTGCCGTAAATCTCCATTGACGGGGATAAGTGGGCGATGTAGAGTATGTACAGTGTGAGTACAACAATTCAAAGTCGTTCGTCGAAACCGCGCCGCCTCGTTTCCGCGCGGGTTAATTTGCGCATCAGTCCTGAAGTCAAGGCGGCGTTGATGCAGGCAGCCAAACTACAGCGCATAAAGCTGACGGAATTCATGGTCAATGCTTCGCAGGCCGCCGCGGAAACGGCCATGGCCGATCGGACTTTATTCGTTCTGCCGGCGGAGAAATGGCAGGAGTTTAATGCCGCCCTGGATGCGCCGGCCCGCGAGATTCCCGCCTTGCGCAAGCTTTTCACGAAACGTTCGGTTTTCAAGGCCGCATGAGTTTTTCGCTGCCCGCGCTGATCACCGCGCAGCATCGAGCGGAGAACTTCGACTGCGGCGCGGAATCTTTGAACCAATATCTGAAACGCTTCGCGCTCACCAATGCCGCTTCCGGGACGGCTCGCACGTACGTCACGACCTCCGGCCCGGAGTTGCTGGTGATTGGCTACTACTCGCTGGCGGCCGGTTCGGTGGAAAGAGCCAATGTTCCCGAACGCGTCGGCAAAGGAGTTCCAAATCATCCGGTGCCAGTGGTTCTGTTGGCTCGACTGGCGGTGGACAGGTTTTTTCAAGGCAAAGGACTTGGGCGGGGGCTTTTGCGGGATGCGCTACAGCGGACCGTGTCGGCGGCTGATATAATCGGAGTTCGCGCGATCCTTGTCCATGCCAAGGATGGAGAGGCGGCAAGATTTTATGCGAAATTCGGATTCCTTCCTTCCCCAACAGATCCGCTCCACTTGATGCTTTTGATGAAAGACCTCAGGCGAACCATCGAGACTGCCTGACCTTGTCGGCGAAAGCAAAAGTCCTCTCCTTTAGCTCCCTCTCCCGCCGGAGGGAGAGGGCCGGGGTGAGGGAAAGCAAGTGGAGAGGGTTTGGGTGAGCGAGAGCGTCCAACCTCCTTCTTGTCCCTCGCCCATCAGATTTCCCTTCTCCGCATTCGATGGGGAGAAGGTGGCCGAAGGCCGGATGAGGTGTTCCTCGGGAGTGGAGAGGGTGGGGCGAAGACCGGGTGAGGGTATAAATTGAAGGCCGGGTTGAGCGAGAGCGTCCAACCAACTTTTCCATTTAATCACGGAGTTCATGGCCGGCAAACCCCGTAAACCGCCGCGGTTCTCATCTCTCCAATCTCCAATCTCCAATCTCAAATTCCCGTCTTGATCCCGCCCTCTCCTCCTGCCCTTCACTCCCGCGCCTTCTCCCTCGCCTCCACAGGCTTGTGGAGGAGAGGGCCGGGGTGAGGAGGTTTCCCCCTCTCATCCTGCCCTTCATGAGCCAGCCGTCTGTCCCAAAGGGCACAACCCGGTTTTTGGGTGGCAGTTCATAATCTTAATCCTAATCCTAATCTTAATCTTCTTCGTGCAGCCGATCATCCGAATTGATAACCGCGAAACAGGCGGAAATGTCGGCTTCAATTTTGCAACGATCGGCTTGCCAGTTGTGGCGCTTTGCGGGATACTCCAGTTGGCATGAGTACGAACAGGTCACACATCCAGTTGCCGCC
>Ga0326728_10005134_pt1 | contig 37514 bp, 29 predicted proteins | sample MB3enrmetagenome_FD_207602 | JGI IMG/M metagenome (GOLD analysis project Ga0326728, IMG submission 207602) | Lab enriched peat soil microbial communities from McLean, Ithaca, NY, United States - MB31MN | ecosystem: Environmental > Terrestrial > Soil > Wetlands > Peat | place: USA: New York...
TGGTGCGTGTATCCTTTCCTTTTTTATTGGCCGGTCAACTGTCGCGAAACAATTAACCGGTGGATACACCACCTGTATTCCTAAACACAACTTTTAATTATATCTCTACTCCTTGGCGCCGTTCTTGAAGATTCTCTTCGGAAACTCTCGGATAGCAATGGATTACCAACTATAGGAGTAAATGGAAAACCTCTGACAATAGAACCTCTGAATGTAGGGCTTGCAAAGAACGGGGTATACGGACCTCTTGTTCAGAAGCAGGTGACAACATGGGCAAACCTAAGAAACGACGCAGCTCACGGACATTTTAATAAATACGATGCCGAACAAGTCAAACAAATGCTGTTCTTCGTGCAGAAGTTTTGTTCAGATTATTTGCAATAGAGTTACCTGATGATCGGCTATAGCAGATTGTGGCAAAAGGCGGCCACTTCACTGAACCGCGCGTTACTCTTTTTCTACTCGTAATCCTCAGTTCATCAACTGCCCACTACTAAACTGTTGTAATGTAACGCACAGAGTCAAACAACTCGGGCGTGTGTGAAAACATCCGCTTTTTGAACATTTCGGGGGTATATTGGGTGGTATTTTGAAAATTACGTATAAAGAAACGTAATGATTAAGCATTGCATCATTATTACTAAATTAAAAGGCGGATTTAAATCCGCCTTTTAATTTGTAGTCATAGCTATTGGCCTATTTGTTATGGTTTTGTCCCCAAAAGCAGTTTGCGGATAGATTTCAGTTCCCTCCGACGTTTTACGGTGGTTGTGGGATATGTCATCTTAAGTTCATTGAACTCATTTAGGACAATTTGGGAAACGATCAACCGTGCATTTTCCTTGTCATCGGCGGGAACGACGTGCCAGGGCGCATGACGGGTGCTTGTCGCGGTCAGGCAAGCCTCATAAGCCTTCATATAATGCTTCCAGTAGTTCCTCTCATTAATGTCCGAGAGGCTGAATTTCCAGTTTTTGTCCGGCTCATCAATGCGTTCGAGCAATCGCTTTCGCTGCTCGTTCTTCGACAGGTGAAGGAAGAATTTCACGATCCGGGTGCCGTTGTGGTGGAGATGTTTCTCCAAGTTCACGATGGAACGATACCGTTCCTGCCAAATCGTCTTTTCGTCCAACAGCTCATCAGGGAGCTTCTGACCATGAAGAATCTGCGGATGCACGCGAACGATTAGTACCTCTTCGTAATAGGAGCGGTCGAAGATGCCGATCCGACCACGTTCAGGAAGACGCTGAATCGTACGCCAAAGAAAATCATGGTTCAGTTCTTCAGCGCTTGGCGGTTGGAAACTGAAAACCTCGCAGCCTTTCGGATTCACGCCAGACATCACGTGTTTGATGGCGCTGTCTTTGCCGGCAGCATCCATGCCTTGAAAAATCAACAGCACCGAATAGCGATTGTAAGCAGAGAGTAGATTTTGCCACTCACTCAGTTTTTCGATGTGTTCGGCGAGGATTTCCTTATAATGCTCCTTCGACTTGTAGCAGGGCTTAACCTGCGTCGGCCACTGTTTGAGTTTGACTTTTTCATCTGCCGGGACACGGAAATGTTCGCAATTGATTTTCATCTTCATCCTTTCGGCAATGCTAGCCGTGTTGTTCTCGTCTGTTTATTGATGGGATTCATCTTTCTGACCTGCCGCAAACATTTGTATCACAAGTTACAGGGGCAGGTCAATTAGCGCCCTGTTTCCTCTATCCGATCACCTCTGAAAGCAAGTTCCAATATGAGTTAGTCAGACGGTTATCTCTTCAGAAGTAGATTAATTTTGTAAATATATAATATAGTTAATAATTGGCATTAACAGGGCTGACAACAAGTACAGGTATATATCTAGTACTATACTGATTATAAACACGTTATGCTTTTCAATAATACTATGGCATAATTTGTCCAAATTTGGAGCAAAGGAGGCGCTAATGAATAACTATCACATTACTTATAGAATCCCCTTCGGATTTAATGACATCCTGACGAAGAGGAAGATTAAAAGCATGAATAATGAGAAGGTAAATTTGTTGCAGCAATTTAATTTCATTACTGCCGAGTTTCCACAGATTATTACGCCTGAGATGAATAAACTATTCAGATTGATGTTTATTAATGCTCCAATTCAGCCGTCCGAAAATGATACGAAAACGATCATTCGTTTTTTCAAGGATGCTTTAGATACCTTTCCAGTTTCTTTCCATTGCTTAAGTCCTGAGACCATAAATGTTTTGACCAACGATGATAACGCATCCGTAACTTTGTCCTATAATGAGACAGACCTGACTCTCTCCGTAACCATAAAAGATCTTCAACTGGACAAGCACATTAAAACAATGGCCACAAAGCTGGATGAGATGATGAGTTCTTTTGATTTTCTTGTATACAAATACTGCCATGAGGGCGAGAAGACACGGGCTTTTTCAAACACAGGAAAAGCCTGGAATCATAAAATGCAGGGATTTATAGGGGTTGACGTCGGTTCGGTGTCAACGAATGTCATTTTTCTCGACCAGTACGACAATGTCATTGAAACGGTATATACATACACGCGCGGGCGGGTTCTTGACGCCATTAAAACATCTTTCATGAAACTACAGCAGATGCTTCCTGTCAATGCGGTCATCGTCGGAGTGGGAACAACAGGTAGCTCCGGAGAGATGGCAAAGTCCATTTTGAATGCGGATACATACAGGACCGAAATATATAGCCATGCGGCGGCAACCATCCACCAGATCCCGGATGTGCAAACCATCCTGGAAATTGGCGGGCAGGATTCCAAGGTCATCTATGTAAATAACGGGATTCCTGAGAAGTCGAAGATGAATGAATGGTGTGGAGCAGGAACGGGCGCCATGCTGGATGCGCAGGCGAACAGGCTTGGCATTCCGATTGAGAAAGTCGGCGATTGTGCCTTGACAGCGGTCAAATCGATAGACTTCAGGACCAGGTGCGGAGTCTTCATGGATTCATGTATGATCGATGCCCAGGCCAAAGGCTACCCTATCGAGACGATTATTGCCGGCCTTTGCAAGGCATGTGCAAAAAACTTTGTCAACACCCTGGGAATTAGCAGAAAGACATTGGGATCCCCCATTGTTTTCCAGGGCGGCGTTTCTGCGAACAAAGGGGTGAAGCGGGAATTAGAAAAATACATTGCCGAGGCAAGAGACGGCGAAGAGCCTGAACTTATCGTGCCTCTGTATCACGATGTGATGGGCGCTATCGGCATGGCGCTGATCGTAGGCAGGCTCCACAAGAAAAGAAATATCGTTACCAGCTTCAGGGGATTTGAGGACATCTACAGAATCACTTCAAGCGTTATTCAATGCCAGTACCATGAATGTCCCAAGAGATTGCCGAAGGAAAACTACTGCGACCTTGTAAAGCTGCAAATTGACAATAAGACAATAGCGGCAATCGGCGCCTGCGATGATTATCATGAAGAAACCGTACAGGCCGAAAGTGGCCACGATCAGATCTGCGAATCCGGCAGCAAGTAAGAAAAAATAATCATCAAAGGTGCAAAAATGAATCTGAGTCAATTTAAACAGACTTTGGAACCTTATAAAAATATCGGCCCCTCTATCGGGTGGTTCTGCACATATATGCCGGAAGAGATTCTTCACGCTGCCGGGTTTAATACCTACGGGATAAGAAAGAGTTCCGGGTGTGAAGACGACGATGTATATCTAAGCAGAGGCCTCTGCTCGTTCGTTCACAGCATTTTTGGCGGTGCGCTGGAAGGTAAATACGATTACATGGATGGGGTCATTATTCCGCACTGCTGTGAATGTATGAGACGTTTATATGACGGCTGGGTTGAGATGAATGCCAGTGTCAAGCCGCAATTTGCCTATCAATTTTCCGTGCCAACCGTTAATACAAACCAATCCGTTGAATATTTCAGCAAAACCTTGAATCAATTTAAGGAAGATATCGAGAAGCAGTTCAATAAACACATATCAGATGAAGCACTGATCCGCTCAATCAAAGTATATAATAAGACCAGGAAACTTTTAAATCGGCTCTACGAGTTAAGAAAACGGGAAAAGCCTTCCGTGAGCGGATTCCAGGTCCAGGAGATCCTTGATATCTGCATGTCCACACCCAAAGAAAAATTCAATGAGTATTTTGAACCGTATCTTCAGGAGCTGGAAATGAAAGAAACCGGGGTATTCAATGATTTTAGATATCGGGTTCTTCTATACGGGGGTATGTATAATCCTTCGATCGTTAAATATATTGAAGGTGACGGCACCGGCGGAATCGTTGTATGTGAGGACGCATGTCAGGGCTATCGCTACTTTGATACCCAAATCGACATGGAAGCAGATACCCAGCCCATGACCGCAATCAGCAGGCGCTATCTGAGCAAGATGCCTTGTGCGCGGATGGCTAGCAGTCATGGAGAACGGACGCCGGACATCGTTGTGAAGCTGGTGCGTGAATTCAGGGCCGATGCAGTCATTTATTTTGCAACCAAGCGCTGCGATAATCTTTTCTGGGAATACCAGTTTGTCAAGGATGCCGTGGAAAAGGAAAAGATCCCCATCAAAAAGATTGAGGGGGATATATCAGGCGACATACCGCAGAGGGAAATCCGATCCTTCATTGAATTGCTCGACTTTATTGAGGCGTAGATAATATGGAATATAGATTGAAACGAACTCAGCAATTGCAAGATTTCCTGAAGTTTTCACAGGAGCACAAAGAGAAGTCCACTATGAAGGATATGGGGGAAAAGGCAGGTGCACTGCTCATGAAGCCGGCATCGGAGTTGAGCGCTTCTCAAAAACGAGGCCGGGGCATAACAGACATGTTCATGAAAGCGTATGATCCGAATTCATGTGTGGTATGGCACAGTCTGTTTATGCCTACTGAAATATTCCAGGCGATGGACATCGTACCATTCACGGCGGAAATGGCTTCTGCCGGGATCGCCGGAGCGGGAATCAGCCGGGTGCTCGTGGAAAAGGGGGAATCTCACACCCAATGTATGGATAGCTGCTCTTTCGCAACATGTTCCGCGGGCGCTATGTTGGAGCATCTTTTCCCGGAGCCGGACTTTATTGTAACCACATCTCAGTTATGTGATACTGCCATAAAGCTTGCACGATTTTCCGCCCAGATTACGGGGAAGAAGGAATTTTTTATCGATGTGCCGTTTGGCGGCGTGGTCATGAATCATGATCAATACAGGAATGCCGTGGATTATGTTGCCAGGCAGCTTATGTCCATGGTCAAATTTATAGAACAGGAAACCGGCAGGAAACTCGATGAAAACAGGCTGTACGAGGTAATGCAGCGTTCAAACGAAGCTCGAGAATGGTTTTTGAAAGCCATGGAGTTAAGAAAAAACAACTATCCGTTGGTAAGGGGAGTTCAGATGCTTGATTATTCGGTTGTCCTGCTCAACATCTGGGGCACCGATGCTGCAGTGGACATCTTCAAAACCCTTTACGAAGAAATGCAGGCCGCGTGTACCAAAGGCGGCATTTCAAAAGGCATCCACAGAATTGTCTGGATCCATTTGAGACCTTATTATGACAACACTATTATCAATTATATCGAAAAGGAACGTGGAGCCTACCTGGTGCATGAGATGTCTAACTGGATTTTCTGGGATGCCTTTGATCCTGAAGATCCGTATCGCAGCCTTGCAAAAAAAATGCTCTCAAATCCTGCATACAGCCCCGTCGAAGTACAATTCGGTATTTACGAGAAATATAAAAAGCCGTTTAATATTGATGGAACGATCGGCTTTACCCATAAAGGATGCCGTCATCTCTACAGTTCCATCCATATGTGTGCGGAACATCTGAAAGATGTCGTACCCTGGCTTGTCATTGATGGAGATTGTATCGATCCAAGGGCATATTCATTCCCCCTTGTTAAAACAAGAATAGATGCCTTTTTTGACATGCTTGATATGAAGAAAGAGAGAATGGAATAAATTTATATTGATTCCCTTACCTGTTAAGATAATTGCTTTGGATCATGTATCAAGCTTTTTTAAAAGTAGAGTCCGTCCTACGAAATATCAGGTTATTGAATATAAAACCAGGGTATATCGAATCTTCCGTTATGGGTAATTACATCGACGTCTTCTTTGGTGTTGTGCCTTTCGTAAACATTGCGCTTTACTGCTATCTCCGATACTTTATTTTTCAATTCCCATGGTGAAAGTGTAATATAGTATTTGGTGTGTCTACCGCTGGAGATTCGCTTATTCATAATCTGCGTTTTATAGTTGCGCGGAACAGATGTATCCAGAATACAATTTAAAGAAATGATAGCCGCGTAACTATATGCGGCACAACCAATGACAAATAAAAGAATCAGGAGTTTTTTTTGTCTTATTTCATTGGCTAAATACAACGCCAGCACAATAAATACTAGTGTAAGGAGAAGGAACTGGAGCCAGAATCCTTCCCAGTTTAATATGTTAAATTCAGAAAACGTTCTGATAGTCACCGCGTATACAGGGAATAGAAAAGCTATAGCAATACTAGAATATGCGCCTTTTGTTCGCTGCACGAAGAATTTTAACGCGCCTCGAAAATAATGTACCAGGCCAAGGCTGATCACCGGCAGTATTAACAGTACAGGAAATAAAAGTTTTTGTGGGTATGGATAGTATATTCCCCATAAAGATAAAACAATTGCAAAACTATTGAAGATTTTCGATGTTTTTTGGGCACGCTGCACAAGAGCCATCCTCTGCTCTTCAGTATCGCCCAATGATTTGTCGTGCTTTATACTATCCATATCCGCCTGATAATCCGCCGCGTCCAGATCGGTTAAATTCTGTCTGACTCATTTTTCAAGATCCTTAACGTGTCCTCCTAAATTTCTAATCTTAATTTCTGCATCACCGGGATTTTTGGGGTATATAATCAGCACCGCGGAATTGTGGAATGTACCTGCCCGAAAACCTTGTATCTGATTAATGGGTAATTCGGTCTTTCTCAGGATTGATACGCGTTTTATTTTGTCAGAATATATTTCGATTCTATACTTAAATAAGGCATACAGAAGGCAAAGACAAAGAAGTGTTAAAATCGCATGAAAGATCAAATCAACTACATCCGTCTTTTCCGCCGGTCCGTTTGAAAAATACTGAACGATAAAGAACGCATTAAAAGCAAGGATAAAAATGAACGCAATAAATGTCAAACCAATTTTCAATAATATAGACGCTCCATAAACCTGTACCGGGCCTGATAAGCTATTTGTAGTATTATCCTGTGCCATATAAAATTCCCCCGCGACGATTTATTTGAATCAATCTGATACTGAAATTTTAACTTGAAAAGAATTGTTTTTGCTATTTATCATAATATTACATTTTTAGAAATTAATAATTTCATGTTTGAAGTTATGATAAAACTGCAGTTTTAAAAGTTGCGTCGCCGAAAATTGCCTTGATTACCAAAATGGCCTGCATGGCATCATGAATCGGGCAATGTATCAAGCTTTTTTAAAACAGGATCATCAGCTAGGAATATATTGGTCGTTTCAGTCTCGTCATCAAAAACAAGAACCGCCAACCCGTTTTCGAGTTTATATTTTACCTGCTTGAATTTTGTTTCCATGGAAGTTTCGATTGCGCCGTAATCAGTCCCGGCTCTGGAAATAAATTCTTCGATAACCCCCTTTAAGGCTTTGGCGCTGAGTTTGTTTACCGGAATTATGTGGATCGGCATCTGTATTTTCTCCGTTACATCTGCTCGGCTTCAATGGCTCCGTTCACAAATTTTATACATAACGACACATCATTTTTTTCATATTATTACATCATATGGAGATTCATATCAATAATTTATAAGAACATGTTCCGGTTTTATTTTCTAAAAGAAAGAGTCGGGGAACTGCTCCCGCAGGCATATAACCGAAAGATCACAGGTTTGTAATACGTTGGGAAAGTTGACGACCCCGGCCTGCACCGGGGCAGGCTGCGCCAACAAAGTCAGCCAAAGAATGCAACTTGATTTTGGAGGTTTAAAAAGATAAGTTCAGAAATAAATCCGGATTTACAGGATTTAAGAATCATGCTTGATATCATGGAATGAAAAAAAGGCAGGGTTAATTTACTCTGTTTTTTTGCACTTTTTAAAAAGTAATCGTCCAGAGACAGACATTCCCATGTTGTTTACAGATTTTAGGTGCAATTTTTATAATCGGGGAGCAGATCATACAAATGATGATGAAATCCAAAAGTTAGGATACATTTATGACTGAAAATATCACAGATAGAATTCCAACCCAAATCCAATGCGAAGAACTGATGGCAGAGTATTCCATGTTGCCGAACATCGTTTTGCATTCCAGACAGGTTATGCGTGTTTCTCTTGCGATTACAGACAATCTTAAAGACGGCCTGTCCATAAACAGGGATATTGTGATTGCCGCCGCCCTGCTGCACGACATTACCAAGACCAGGTCGCTTGTAACAAAAGAGCGGCATGCTGTTTCCGGCGGAGCCCTTTTGAGAGAACTCGGATTCGGGCGTGTTGCCGGGATTGTGGAGCAGCATGTAATCCTCCGGAATTTGAATCTTGAGGGAAGGCTTGAGGAAGTGGAAATCGTCTACTATGCCGACAAAAGGGTGATGCACGACAAAATCGTTTCCATCGACGAAAGAGTCCGTGATCTGATCAAGCGATATGCCACGGTAGAAGATATACGCGACCAGATTCTCAAAAACAAAGTGTATGCGCTTGCGGTTGAACGTAAGATTGCCGGTTTTATGAAAATGGACATCCGGGATGCAATAGATAAGGTTCAATAATACCATCTACTAATCATACTGATTTTGTAAATGAGCGCCGGGTTAAAAAAACCCGAAAGAATTTCAAGTAATCCCTGCCGATGATGTAAGAATATTGCCTGAATGAACGGATGATGATAATGTAATAAACGGTCGACTTAAAAATTTGAGCGGTCATTGAAAACGTTTTGGCAAACAAATCCTGGCGAAACGCAGGATAAGCGATTAACAGAACTTGAGGATATAAAAGATATTCAGGAGAATAAATATAATGCAAGATGTTTGGAAATCTAAGGGGAAGAAATTACATACACGAACGATTGAAGTCACGACATACGATTATGACGGGCAAAGAATAATTATCGAAGGTTTTCTCAAAGATGATCGTTTTCAGCAATCACATCTGATAACCGGTGAAAAGTTTCCGCCTGGCGTCATTCATCACATGGGGGTACGGCTGCTGGTTAATTGTTCCAATCTCATGATTGAGGATGTTGATGTCGATCTGATATCTGTTCCGCGGGAAGTATGCAACCAAACGATAGATTGTCTTGCTCCCATTAAGGGATTGATTATTACCCGTGGCTTTACGTCAAAAGTAAAAAAAATAGCGGGAGGCGTAAATGGCTGTACCCACCTGGTGGAACTCATGCAGGCAATGGCCCCGGCTGCAATCCAGGGCTTTGCGGCGTATGAGGCGCAAAAGCCGTCAGGCCTGAATAAAGAACACGCGAAGATGATGGCAAAATATCTTGTAAACACATGCTATGCCTGGCGTGAGGATGGCCCGTTTGACAAGGTATTCAAAAAGTAATCGACATGAGACGAATAATATTATGATCAATATTTCACAGGAGAACCATTATGGCTATTGTTGAGTGGAAAAAAGACGGAACGGTCGCATTGCTGACCATGAACAATGGAGAAAACAGACATAATCCCGATTTCGCTAAATCCATGCTCAAAGCGTTTGACGAGATCGAGAAGGATGAGTCGATTTTCTGTGTGGTTATTACTTCAAGCGATAAGAAAAACTGGTCGCTGGGCATCGATCTGGAATGGGCGATAAAAGCTATGGAGCCCGGCCAAACCCATAGAATGAAGGAGTTTATGTATCAGCTCAATGAACTCTCCAAAAGAATTCTATTATTTCCCATGCCGGTCATAGCCGCCATAAACGGACATGTGTTTGGAGACGGCGCCGTTCTGGCCTGTGCCTGCGATTTCAGATATATGAAGGCTGATCGCGGGTTTTTCTGTTTTCCTGAGATTGATATCGACATACCGCACATGCCGAGCATGCTGGCGATCGCCAAGAAGGCCATGCCCTATTATGAGGTCGAAGAGCTCATCTTAAGCGGTAAGCACGCCAGTGCCGCAGAGCTTGAATTAAGCCACGCTATTCGCAAGGCCTGCGAAAATGAGGATGCCCTGCTCAAAGAAGTTATGGGGTTCGCAAGATCTTTTACAAAGAAACGTCCGATCTTCAGGGAGACGAAAAAAAGACTCTACAAATATATTATCGGGATTATGGAAACCCAAGACCCGGAATTCATCGAAACACTTCAGGTTAGTGTATAATCAAGAGATAAATTTACTGTAGTATGCGTTTTTTAAAACGCGCTGTTTCGGAGAGGCTCGGGAAGCGGTTCTTACAAGTGAGCTTGGAAAATGAGATGTCATGAAAGTTGAAAAGCCGAAAATTAAGGATGGTCATGAAAAAAGTTGCGCGAAAATTACACGCAATTTTAAAATGATTGTGGAATATGACGGCACTGCTTATTGCGGATGGCAGAGGCAGGAAAACGGATTGACTATCCAAGAGGTATTGGAGGAGGCCATTGCACTCATTACCGGGGAGAAGGTTGCCGTTATCGGTTCCGGCAGGACGGATGCCGGGGTGCATGCATTAAATCAGGTTGCCCATTTCAAGAGTGGCAGCATTCTACCCCTCAATAATATACACAGAGGCCTCAACAGCGTGTTGCCGCCGGATATTGTCGTCAAGAAAATGGAAGAAGTTTCGGTCGAATTTCACGCCCAGCATGATGTTGTCAGCAAAATTTATTTTTATAAGATATGCAATCAACCTTTAAGTCCGGCATTGGGACGAAACTATTTCTGGCATATTCGTTTTCCTCTTGATCTGCCCAGGATGAGAAAAGCGGCTAAATATTTAATCGGTACGCATGATTTTTCCTGCTTTTGCGCGACCGGAACTCAGGTTAAAGATCGTGTGCGGACGATTATGGATATTAAGATCAAAACCTGCGATGATGGTCTTATAGAAATTACAGTGGAATCGAGGGGCTTTTTAAAATATATGGTGCGCAACATTATCGGGACGCTTGTCGATGTTGGCAGAGGTAAACGAATGCCTGAAGAAATGAAGCTAATTATTGAATCTAAAAACAGAAAAATAGCGGGAGTCACCGCTCCGGCCTGCGGTTTGTTTCTGAAGGAGGTTAAGTATTAAAAATGAAAATATTGTTATTGGGACATAAGGGGATGCTGGGAAGCGATCTGTTATCAAAACTGTCCGGGGAGCATGAAGTTACAGGAATGGATAAAGAGGAAATTGATATTGTTTCCGCCAGTGATTGCCAAAAGGCGATTAAAGAAATCCAGCCGGGTATAGTTATCAATGCCGCGGCTTTCACTAATGTTGACGGATGTGAAACGGCCAGGGAAGGGTGTTTTGCCGTTAACGCCGAGGCGGTAAAAAATATTGCCAATGCCTGCCGTAATAAAAATATCCGTATCATTCATTTCAGCACGGATTATGTTTTTGACGGGAAATCCAGACAGCCCTATAAGGAAGATGATCAATGCCATCCGATTAATGCTTATGGAGAATCCAAATTAGCGGGTGAGCGTTATCTGCAATCACTTTCGGATAATTATATTCTTATTCGTACGTCCTGGTTATTTGGCGTAAAAGGCAAAAACTTTGTCGGGGCCATTCTGGAAAAGGCGAGGGCGAAAAACTTTATTCGGGATGCTATGGACAAAGCGAAAGCGGAAAAGGACGGACCCTCAACGTTATCGGTAGTCGATGATCAGGTCGGTTCGCCCACTTATACGAAAGATCTGGCGGCGGCGGTAGATTTGCTTATTGATAAAAATGCTCAGGGAATATTTCATGTAACCAACAGGGGCAGTTGCAGCTGGCATCAGTTTGCCGTAAAGATTTTGCAGGAATCCGGCTTTAGCGATATTGAAGTTCTTCCGATAAAATCCGATCAGCTTCAAAGACCGGCCACGCGACCGGCTTACAGCATTTTAAGCATGCAGAAGTTTATTCAGACCACAGGAAAAGCCATGCAGCCATGGCAACTGGCTCTGCAGGATTATCTGGAGCACTGCCGTGATAAAAAACTTTAAGCAGGTTATTGAAGAAAACAAATAAATGGGAAAGTGAGGCTGTTGACCGGGCGCGTATTCCCGCAAGGGAGGCGCAATAATGAATAATAATATTCCTTACCGGTAAAATCCGAAGGGTTTTACAAAAAGCTCATCTGCTGTGTTGCGCTGCAAACCGCACCACTCAACGTATATTTATATACGCCTCGCGGTTCGGTTTTTTGCGCGCCTCGCATCTGAACATTTTTGAACAGCCCCCAAATATGGGGTATTTCAATAACCCCAAGTCGGGAGTTTATTTTTTAGATGCGCATCCTTCACATCATTAATGCCCTGAGCGGCGGCGGGGCTGAGCGGCAGCTCACCTATCTGGCGCCGGAACTTGGCCGCATGGGGCATGATATTCATATCGCTTATTCCAATGATGGTCCTGATAAACCGGAACTTCCCGGTGTTATATTGCACCGGCTCAAATCTCTTTCCAATTACGACCCCCGAATACTTTGGCAATTGATAAGGCTTATCAGACATATTAAGCCGGACATTATCCAGACATGGATTATGCAAATGGATATTATTGGTGGAATGGCGGCAAAAATATGCGGAATCCCTTTGATATTTCGTGAGCCGTCTTCGGGCCTGGTTCCCGCGCAGATGTGGAAAAATTATTTGCGTGCCCGGATGGGTTCCCGGGCGAGCGCAATCATATCCAATTCCAGGGGTGGCGACGAATATTGGAAAACGATAGCGCCTGATGATCATCGCCACATCGTATCAAACGCGCTGCCGGTTGATAAAATTGATAAAATAACGGCGGCCCTGCCGAAGGAAATCAAAGAAAAAAAAACGCCTATTGTGCTTTATGTCGGCCGAATGGAGGAAAAACAAAAACGTCCGAAATTATTCCTGGAAGCGCTGGCATGTGTGAGGCGGAAGAAAAAGGTGTTTGGCGTTCTATGCGGCGAAGGCCCCCTGCTTACCGAACTGGAGGAGTTAAAACATGAGCTGGGACTGGACGATGATGTCCATTTTACGGGTCATTTGCCAGCCGCTTCGATTTGGGCCATCATGAAAAAGTCGGCAGCGCTTGTGTCGCCGAGCGCTTATGAAGGATGTCCGAATACGGTTATGGAAGCCATGGCCTGCGGGTGTCCGCTTGTCATATCGGATATCCCGTCCCATCGGGAGATGATCGATGAAAAATGCGCCCTGTTTGTAGAACTATCCAATATCAGGCAGACGGCCGATGCTGTAATACAGGTTATAGATAACGCGGAGTCCTCAAAAACGCGCGCTCTGCTGGCAAAACAGAAAACCCTGATTTGGTCCATAGCTGAAATGGCCCGCAATTATGAAAGAGTATATAAGAGATGTTTACGCGTTTGAATCGCGCACGCATCGTGCCGTTTAAGTGTGTTGAGCGTTTTGCGACAGGTCATAAGAATGAAAATATTAGTATTGCTTAAAAGGGCGGTCTTCAGATTCCTGCCAAAGGAATATAGAACCCGCATATATAACTTCGGATACACACTGCTGACTCTTTTTACGCGCCGGAGATTATATGGAGGCCGTGATCTGCCGGTGGCAATTGAAATTGAAACAGACTGGCCCTGTACAAGAGCTTGCTGGTACTGTTCACGGCTGAATCAAGGTGTACGCATGAAGGAAGAGCTTTTCCGGAGGATCATCCTGGATCTGAAAACCTGGGGATTTAAAGGAAGGGTCTCCCTTCATGGATATAATGAGCCGCTGTTGGATGAGCGGCTTTGCGAATTTATTAAGTTTACGAGATTTAATTTACCGGAGTGCCCGGTCGTCATCTATTCCAACGGTGATCTGCTGACAAATAAAATGGTTTCACAACTTATCGACGCGGGCACGGATAAAATAATGGTGAGTATCCACCAACCCACTTCAGAAATGAAAGTGCTGGATTTGACAAAGATTGCTTTTGAATATCCGGTTGTGCAATTAATGGATTTCCGGGATGATTACCGTAATTTTGCCCTCTGGAACAGAGGAAATGAAGAGCTCGCAAAAAAAATGGGAGTAACAATAAATAAATCCGGTTGTTATTTTATATATACCTGCGTTGTGCAATCGGATGGGAATGTTTTGCTGTGTTGTCAGGACGGCCGGGGCGAGAACGTGATGGGAAGTCTTGTTACAAATTCGCTTCAGGAAATCTGGGAGTCGTCAAAATTTAGGGAAATTCGCGGGCAGGCCTCGCGCGGCGCGTTCACACTGCCGATATGTAAGAGGTGCGGTTACCAGGCATTTTTTTAAAAAGGGCTGATTTTCTATTTGAGGTTACAAGTTGCCATACTTTAGTATAGTTATCCCAATGTATAACCGTGAGCGTTTTATTGAACGGACGATTAACAGCTTTCTGAATCAGGACTTTGATGATTATGAAATCATTGTTGTTGATGACGGTTCAACGGATAAGTCCGCGGATGTGGTAAAAAAATATACGGATCCCCGAATCAAACTCATTTGCCATACGTTAAATCGCGGTGTGGGTCCGGCGAGAAATACCGGTGTGGATCGGGCAAGAGGTGTTTGGGTCATTTGTTTTGACAGCGACGATGAACTGCTTCCCGGAGCGTTGTCTTTAATATTAAAACGATGCAACGAAGTTGATGAGAATATATCCCGACTGGAATTTATGGTGCAAATGGATTCAGGAGAGATTTCTCCCGATCCGCCTCTAAAAAATGAGTATTTTGACTACATTAAATATATCAAGTGCATGGAGAGGGGCTATGGCCGAATCTCTGAAACATTTCAGATCGTAAAACGCGCTGCATTTGAAAAAGTCAGATACTATGACGATAGAACGTTAGAGACGCCGTTTCACCTTGACTTTATGAAACAATTCAATGCATGGTCATTCCCTGATGTGTTACGCGTTTATCATCATGATGCGGAAAACCAGCTTACCAGGCCGGACATAAATCGTTCAATACAGTATGCTAAAGATCAGGCGTTAAGTTGGGAGCGAATGTTGATAAATCACTCGGATGCCCTCAGGCTTCATGCGCCGCGGATTTACAGGAGTTTGATTTCAAATCTTGCAACGTTATGTTTCCTCAGCGGTAACAGGTTAAAAGGCATACGATATTCCGTTTCTTCCTTGAAAAGTAATTTTATATCTCTTAAGTACTGGGCCATTTTGATCTTTGGTCTTCTTGGCGCAAAACCTCTTGCCCGGTTGAAATATTTTCGATCCCGTTTTTTTGCAAAAGGAAAAAAATAAAGGGTGCAACTATTATTATGATTTCGGATAATTTATATGCTGTTTAAAGGAATGTTTCATGAATAATCAGCCCTTGCATTTTTCACTTTTCCCGGCTGGCGGTATAGAGACGGCCAGTTCGCGAATTAGAATATATACGTTCCAGAAGGCTCTGGCAAAACGCGGTATTCAAACCACATGGGGTTTTTCGCTAAGAGCCAATGTATTATTATTTCAAAAAAAGGTGACTTACAAAAATCTTTTACAGGCGCGTATAGCAAAAGCCAGGGGTTGCGTTATAATTTACGACGTTGACGATTCGGGTGACGCGCTTTGGTATTGGGTTTCTAAACATAATTTTCAAGAAATGCTGCGTATTGCAAAAGTTGTAACGACATGCAGTGTCATGCAAAGGGACATGCTCATGTCGGAATATAAGATGGGAGAAAAAGGCATTGTGATATCGAATGCTGTAGATTATTTTCCACAAGAGCCTGTGAGATTGCCGCAGCTAAAAAGGGATAAGTTACGCATCGTATGGTTTGGGAACAGTAATAATTTTGTTTTACTTGAAAAATACCTGAAGATACTGCATCAAATACCTGATTCCGAAGTATTTGCAATCGTGGACGCACGACATATAACGAAATTTTCCAGAAAACATCCTTCTGTAAATTTTATACCCTGGTCGCTTCATGATTTCGTGCCGATGTTGCAGGACTGTGATTTGGCCTGTCTTATGCACGATGGAAAAGTTCATGATATTGCGAAAGGAAATAACAAAATGATTTCTGCTATTACCTGGGGTGTTCCGGCTGTGGTTTCGCGAACACCGGAATACCAGCGTACAGCGCAAGAGGCTGGAATAGAATACGCCGTATTTTCCAATGAAAAAGAACTTTCTGGAGTTATTGAGCGTTTACGTTCACCTGCCGCCCGCGAAAGATATCTTCAGGCAGCTCAGCCTGTAATTTGGAGCCGTTATTCACCGGATGTTATCACTGGGCAATATATTGATTTGGCTGTAAGGCTTAGAAATGAGATACGGGGGAATAATGCTAAAAGGATTGCGAATCCGGTTTAGCCGCATCATGCAGTTTAACAACAGATTAGATTTCTTCAGGGGAAGATCAGAATGAAAAAATCTTTTTCCCGATAATAAAAAGTCTTTTTCTTCCGCTTGGAAGACTTTCTATATGAAAAAGTTTTCCTTTCCACTTTTGTTTATGAGTCTCAATACTAAAATTAATCTTATCATCTCTTATATTAGGGAAAGATATACTTTTAATCTGGATGCCGTTATTCCACAAAACATAAGAAAATGATAATTGGTCCCGTGTGGAATATTTCTCAATGATTTGCCACCATTCTTCCATAAGCTTTCTGGTTTTTTGATTACCGTGTTTTCTATATATAATATTGTTTTCATTCAGCCCGTAATGAGAAGGAAAACCCGTGGATCGTATATAATCAATTTGACTTTGGCACACTTTTTCAGAATCTTTATCAGTTGAGATGACAGCTTCACATTCAACATAAATGCAGTCTCTTGAATGATGCATTGGAACCAGCATATCTTTCCTGTTGCTCTTGAGCATATCAAAAAAATAAGAAGTTAAAATATTTACATTCGCATCTATATAAATACTTTTATCGTATTGGGGTAAAATATCCAAAGCGTGTATTTTATGCCAGCGATTATTTTTACTGTTATTTAAGTTATTAAAAACAAGCGGGCGAATATTCCAAATTCCCGCTTTGTTTTGTTTCAGCAGGAATGGATTGTCGGTATAGCAAATATAATCCCAGTCATTATCAACGTAAGATAATTGAATTAAGTTGTCATAATTGCCGGTCAAACAAGTATAGACAACACTCTTTTTATTTTCTTGGGTCAAATTATTTTCCTTACATTATGGGGCAGCCGGGCATTTAAAATGATGGAGCGGTTGTATAAAAATAAACCGGAAACTTCATATTGAAGCTCTCCGCTTGAAGCTCTCCGCAGCAGGCGAAAGTGTTTGCTCTCACTGCCGGATTTACGCTCTAAAGTAAAAGATCAATTTCAATCCGGCTCATTAATGGCCTGTTTTCGATATGCCACTTAATTGTTCTTGCTATACCTTCCTCAAGTGATACCTTTGGCGTCCAGCAAAGAAGACTCTTTGCCTTGCCAATGTCCGCCCATGTTGCCGTTACATCGGTCTTTTGAACGGGCATATTCTTGATTCTGGCTTTTTTATTTAAACATTTTTCCATCATCGAAATCATTTCAAGCATATTATGGGGATGGTTGTTTCCGAGATTGATTATTTCATACCCGACTGGTTTCAGGGCTTTGATAGTACCGTCGACGATATCGTCAACGTAGGTAAAATCACGCCTTTGTTCTCCATTTCCATACAGGATGAGTTCATGACCTTCGTCAATCCATTTGATGAATCTAAAACAGCTCATGTCCGGTCTTCCGGCAGGCCCATAGACTGTAAAATAGCGCAGTATTGTGATATCAAGTCCGAAAAGATAGTGATATGAATAGGCAAGAACTTCCGCCGCTTTCTTTGTAACTGCATATGGTGAGATAGGAGTGTTCACCGGCAGGTTTTCCGTAAACGGCATTTTCTGCCCGGCATAAAGTGAGGAGGAAGATGCCTGAACCATTTTTTTGATATCATGTTTTTTCATTAATTCCAGAAGATTAAGGACGCCGTGCAAATTGGTCGCTAAATACAAATCCGTGTTGTTTATGCTGTAACGCACACCGGAACGCGCGGCCAGATTGATAATCGCATGTATTTTGTGTTTAAGGAAAACTGCCGACAGCGCTTTGGCGTTCTCAATATTGACTTTGTAGAAAGTAAAGTTCGGGAACTGCTTCAACGCCTTAAGCCGGAGATGTTTGAGACGCCTGTCATAGTAATTGTTGATATTATCAATACCGATAACATTTTCGCCATTTTCCAGAAGTTTTCGGCTTATTCCTGATCCGATGAAGCCCGCGGCGCCGGTAATCAATATATTGCTCATTTAGACCTTCGCAAAATTAAGCGTATTTTTTTAATTTTATCCGCAATTATAAACCAATCTTTAAATGAAATATTATATAGCCGCCTGATCGATTATTATACATAACAGCCAGCGATAAAATTGTCAAAACAATGATGGTTCGGGAGAACATGAAAGGATGTTATCAGCGGAAATTGTTCATACGCAATCATAGTTGCGTATTTTGACGAAATGTAATAACGTTATTTTGTTTTATACAAATTCTAATCAAAGATGATATTGAGGCGGCTAGGCGGAGGCAACGAGGCGTATGTGATCTACGCCATAATGGCGCAAATCACCGGTAAGGAAAATATCTGTTTTTTATTGTGCCCCCTTCGGGTGGCACTCCCGTATTATAATACGTTGAGGAAGCCGACAACGACGCCAACAAAAATAGCGCTTTGATTAGAATTGGTATTAGGAGAGGAAGAAATTGTCCCAACGTATAGTCATCTTATCCGAAGAAATAGCCAATAAAATTGCTGCCGGCGAAGTCGTGGAAAGGCCGGCTTCTATTGTCAAGGAATTGGTGGAAAACTCAATTGACGCCGGGGCTACCGATATCAGGGTGGAGTTGGAGAAGGGCGGATGCCAGTCCATCAAAGTAGTTGATAACGGTTCGGGAATAGAACACGAAGATGTGGCGCTGGTATTTGAAAGGCATGCCACCAGCAAGATTCATAATTTTGATGATATTTATTCAGTCGCGTCTTTTGGCTTCCGCGGCGAAGCAATGCCGAGCATCGCTTCCGTGGCGCGGGTTGAGTTATTAACGCGGCGGAAGGATGATTTAGAAGGAACAAGGGCTATTCTGGAAGCGGGCGCGATAAAGGAAATAACACCGGCCGGCTGTCCTGAAGGCACGCAAATATCGGTCACAAAAATATTTGCCAAGGTTCCCGCCCGCAGGAAATTTTTAAAAACAGAGGCTACGGAGCAGGGGTTATGTCTGGACGCGATTACGAGGCTTGCGTTGGCTCATCCGGAGATTCGCTTCAAAGTATTGGTCAATGGCAGGGAATCTTTCACCGCGCCTGAAGCCTCTGATGAAGCCATGCGGATTTCCATGGTTTTGGGCGATGATTTTTCCGCTCATTGCATTTCTATAAACGCGCAAAAAGACAACGTCAGTTTAATGGGATTTATTTCGCGTCCGGAGTTCTCAAAATCGAATTCCAAAAGCATATATTTGTTTGTCAATAAACGCTTTGTCCGCGATAACAGTATTACTCATGCCGTCTTATCAGCGTATAGACAGGTTATTGAGCCTAGGCGCTACCCCGCGGCCGTGTTGTTTCTTGATCTGCCGCCTCAGGATGTTGATGTGAATGTTCATCCCGCCAAGTTGGAAGTCCGCTTTAAGGATTCAAACAGTATTTATCAACTGGTATCCAGATCAATCGCCGAAAATCTTGCTGGCGCCGAAACGTCGAAGAGCAGTTTTGTTTATCGTCTGTCGCCCGCTGTAGAGCCTAATAAAGTGGATTTGTTATTACGGCGGAAAAATAAGAAGAATTCTTCTTCGGAGGCGATACCTCCACTGGACAGAGTTGCGCCCAGGCCTTTCGGGTTGTTCTCCAGACAGAATTTACAGCAGGCCATCAGTGATGATCTGTTAAAGCGCAGTCCGGTCGCGGAAAATCCGGAAGCTCCCTATCAAAGCGATAAAGCTCCGGCAAAAGAAAAAATAAATTTCCTGGAGCTTTCCTATCTGGGACAATTTGCCAACACCTATCTTGTTTTCGCAGGTAGTGAAGGTCTGGTTTTACTTGATCAGCACGCTGCCCATGAACGGATACTTCTGGAGAAATTAAAAAAGGCAACGCCAAAGCAGGTTATCAGCCAATCGCTTCTTATCCTGGAAATTATAAGCTTAACGCCTGCGCAAATTACATTGTTTTCCGAATGCATTGATTTTTTACGGGAAATCGGTCTGGAAATTGAAATATTCGGCAAAGATGCTATTGTCGTTAAAGCGATTCCGGCAACATTATCAGAAATTAAAATCAGCGAGATGATTTCTGATATTGCCGATCAGTTAAAAGAACAGAATCAGATGCCTTCTTTAGAGGAAAAGAAAGAAAAAATATTGGCAACGCTTGCTTGCCGCGCGGCAATCAAAGCCAATAATATCCTTTCTGAGGCAGAGGCCGAAGCTCTTTGCAATCAATTGGAAGAAACACCTTATAATCTTACCTGCCCCCACGGACGTCCGATAACTATTAGTTTTTCCTTAAGCGAAATCGAAAGAATGTTCAAAAGGAAGTAATAAAATAGAAATGGGAAAGTTGCCGCTGGTAATAATCAATTCGCCCACCGCTACGGGAAAAACGCAATTGGCCGTAAATCTGGCGTTGGAATCAGGCGGCGAAATTATCAGCGCTGATTCTCTGCAGGTATACCGCTATCTGGATATCGGCACGGCAAAACCGTCGATGGAACAAAGAAGAGGAATCAAACATCACTTAATAGATGTTGTAAATCCTGATGAAGAATTTAATGCCTCTGTTTTTGCCGAAAAGGCGCGAATGATCATTTCTGATCTGGCAGGGAAGGGGAAGCCCGTCTTTATTGCCGGAGGAACAGGACTTTATATCCGGGCGCTTCTTCATGGAATCATTGATACGCCGGACGTGGATGAAAACATCAGAAATTATTATCGTCGGTTGCGGGATAGTCACGGGAAAAGATATATCTATGACTTGCTTTTGCAAAGAGATGCAGGCGCGGCCGCTCGGATAAATCAAAATGATTCGGTAAGGATAATCCGGGCATTGGAAGTTCTGGAACAAACCGGGGAATCAATTTTAGTAAAACAAAAAAAACATTTGTTTGCCGATTGTCCCTACAAAACTTATAAAATCGGCCTTCAATGGGATCGCAAGGAATTAAAGAAGAGAGTTATACAACGAACCCAGAAAATGATCACGGATGGATTACTGGATGAAGTTAAAAGCGTTTTAGACCGGGGCTACAATGAAAATCTAAAACCGTTGCAATCGCTGGGCTATAAACAAATGATAGGATTTCTGCGTAATGAGCGCAATTGGGAAAATTCAATAGATTTAATCAAACGCGATACATGGCATTACGCAAAGCGACAGATGACGTGGTTTGCCGCCGATAAGGAAATAAACTGGTTTAGCTGCGATTCCCCGGACGAAATCGTAAAGAATGTGAAAAAATTCTGGAAAGAAAACGGTATTATTTGAAAAAACACCATATATTTTATATATTAATCATCAAGCCGTATTTTTATTGAAAGTAAATATAAAAATTTTAAGAGAAAACATACGCTTTTTATAGTTTATTTTAATTCTTTGATGATAAAGGAATAGTCATGAACTTTAATGAAATCATAGAAATCTCAAAGAAACGATCGGAAGCTGGCCTCAAAGAGATCAGGGATCAACTATCACTCCCCTTTTTTAAAGTAAAAGGTCAACCTGTTTGGGACGCAACGCCAAAGAATATTGCCGTTATCGGCAGCGGGATTGGCGGGATGGCCTCAGGGGCTCTTTTTGCCAAAGCCGGTCACAAGGTCAGTGTCCTGGAAATGAATAAAGAACTTATAGGCGGTCACGGCAGATGCCTTACCTTTGGCGGGATGACCTATTCAATGGGGCCGCAGTATGTATGGGAATTCGGAGACGGTAATCTTGGAGACCGCTTTTTAAAGTTTCTGGATATCAAAGGAACGGATCCCTTTATACCGATGAAACCTGATGGTTTTGAAAGGTTTTTCATCGGCTGCAAAAACGATAATAGTAACTATTGTATTGCAAATTTCAAAGTTCCCCTGGGATTGGAAAATTTTCACAGAGATCTAAAGGCCATGTTTCCGGAGGAGGGTGATTCTCTGGATGCGCTATTTAATGAAATGATCTCTATTTATGATACGTATAAATCTTTTTTTAAAGAAAATTCTTCCACGGAAGGCAGATTTTTACTGGCGACAAAATTTCTGGCAACCACCAAAATACCGATGACCGTGAAAGTGAAGATTGGACGCTGCTTAACGATGTCTGTCAAAGAGTTTTTCGATGAATTCCATATCAATAATCTGCTCAGACGCGTCCTTTACGGTCACGGCGGAATATTCGCTGAAAACGAGTCGGAAATGTCCGCGATTGCATACATTGTCGGAACAGGAAATTATCACATGGGCGCATGGTATCCCCAAAAAGGTTTTTCACATTTTTTTGATTCGCTGTCGTCCGTTATAAAGAAAGCCGGCGGTTCCGTAGAAACGGGGAAAAAAGTTATATCTCTGGAGACACAGGGCAACCTTGTAACCGGGGTTATTTGCGAAGATGGTTCCTTTTATGAATGCGATTTTGTTTTCAGCGATATCTCTCCAAGATTAACGTATTCACTTCTGGGGAGGCGAGCGGAATATTTTGATTATACGCCATCGCACAGCATTCCGACATGTTGCATAGGCATTAAAGGAGGGTTGCAAAACATTGCCGATATGAAAGGCCGTAATTACTGGTGGCAGGACGGCAATGAGGTCGATTATAATAATCCGGATATTACCGCGACGCCGAAAATGCTCTTTATAGGATCGCCGTCAGCCAACGGGTACGGCAAAAGAGGGGATAATGAAAATGATGCCCTGGTTGTCTATTGTCCCGGAAATTATCGGCAGGAAAAGAGGATTTATGAAGGGGGGGCGGAGGCCATTGAAAAATTCAAGAAAAAACTTGCCGCCGATATAGTGGATATTCTTGAAATGAATGTTTTCCCGGGAATTAAATCAAAGCTGCTCTTTGCTGAAATCATATCTTCAATGGATATACAGAGGGATACGGATGGAGAATCGGGAAATGCCTATGGACGAAGACTGACGGTAAAAGAGCTTCTTAAAGGGGCGATTGATGAAAAAGATTGCCCGCAGAATCTTTATAATGTATCCGCGACAAAAAACAGCCCCGGAATTGCGGCCGGCATTTTTACAGCGGAATTAATATTCAATGAATTAACAGGAATCGAGTTTTAGAGAAAAACAGCGGCAGCGGTTTCCTGCGAATTCATCCTGATGTAATTTGCAGGATATATGTTATAATAAAAAAAGGCAATGCACGACAAATGCGAAAAAAGATTGAAAGCGAGGGATTATGATAAAATACACCGAAAAACAAATCAAAGAACTGGATAAATACTACAAACACCCGCGAAATCTCGTAGATTTATTTGAAGATACGGCGGCTAAATGGGGTGATCGAAACGCTATTGGAACAAAAAATCTTCAAACCAGACAGTACGAATGGATATCATACAAATCTCTTGCTCAAAGAATAAATAATGCCAGGAGCGGTATTAACCAACTGGGCATCAATAAGGGTGATGCAGTGGGAGTTATCATCGGCAACTCCGTCGAATGGTATGTATTGGAAAACGCGGCACACGGACTGGGCGCGATCTTTGTGCCCATGTACGAAAAAGAATTACAAAATACCTGGCAATACATCATAAAAGACAGCCAAATAAAACATCTTTTTGTTAAGGACGAAAAAATATTCGAACAGATAAAGCATTTTAAAAATGAAATAGAAAGTTTACAGGAAATATTCATCATCTACGGAGAAGGTAAAAACAGCCTTAAGTCGCTGGAAGATACCGGAGCTAAAAATCCCGTTAAATCCTATAAGCCTCATTGGTGGGAGCCTGCGGAATTGATCTACACTTCAGGAACTACCGGAGAACCTAAGGGAGTTCTTCTTTCTCACGGCAACCTGACTTCCTGCTCTCAAGGCGGATATCACATATTCCCCGATCTTAATGAAAATTCAGTTTCTCTGGCTATACTTCCCTGGGCGCACAGTTACGGGCTGAGCGGGGAATTGCACAATTTCATGCAGTTCGGCGGAGCTATCGCGCTAATGGAATCAGTCAACACGCTGGGTGAGGATTTTTTCAAGGTCAGGCCTACGTATCTCATAGCGGTTCCAAAGGTTTTTAATAAAATCTACGATGGAATTCAGGCGAAAATGCATGAAGAGGGCGGAATAAAGAAAATGCTATTTGATATGACGTGCAGGGAAGCGGCAAAATGCAGGGGTAAGGCGAAAAAATCCCTGAAATTGAAAATACTTGATAAGATCGTGTTTTCAAAAATCAGGGAAAGATTCGGTGGCCGGCTTACAGGCGTTCTTACAGCCAGTGCAGTCATGAATCCTGAAATAGCAATGTTCTTTGCCGATCTCGGTATACCCACTTATGACGCATACGGGTTAACCGAAACCGCACCCGCAATTACCATGAATTCTCCGCTTCTTGGAAACAGATACGGATCCGTCGGCAAATGCGTGGAGAATATGCATGTAGTCATTGACAGGTCCCGGACAGGAGACGATAGCGATGATGGGGAAATTATTGCTTACGGAGCTAATGTGATGATGGGATATCACAATAAGCCTCAGCAGACCGCGGAAATCATGATGCAAGATAATTGGAATGGATTTCCAGGAATACGCACCGGTGACCAGGGCCGTCTGACCGCTGACGGATTTCTCTATATTACGGGCAGATTTAAAGATGAATACAAACTTTCCAACGGTAAATACGTTCACCCTGAATCCATAGAAACCGACATTAAACTGGTTCACAATATTGCCAATGCCTTTGTCTGGGGCGATGGCAGGGAATACAACATTGCGGTCATCGTTCCGGATTTTGAAACGATGAAAAAGGATGATCGAATCGCCAAATGGGCGCAGGGCTCTCCCGAAGAAGTCGTAAATAATAAAAATGTTCAGGATTTTTTATTCAACGAAATTAAACGGCATCTGAAAAAAACATATGGAGGATATGAGATACCTCAGCGATATATATTTGTCAGTGAAGATTTCACGATGGAAAACGGACTGGTTACCCAGACCATGAAACTCAAACGTAACGCGGCTCTGAAATATTATTCAAAAGAAATAGACAAATTATACTAACACCATTACGTTAAACTCTTTTGAAGATATACAGATCACAAGACAAGAGGTCTTACATTATGGAAAAAAAGAAACCATCGACTACCGCCAGGACACACAAGACAGTGGAAGCAAGACTGAAAAAAAGCGAAGAACTATACCGTCTATTGGAGGACCGATATGAAAGACTCAGGAAATCGTTTGGCGTTACCATTAATATTCTCGTAGCAGCTATAGAGATGAGGGACCCCTATACTGCCGGTCATCAGCAACGATCCGCAAATGTGGCCTGTGCCATCGCTCAGGAGATGGGATTGACCCAGGACGTCATTGAAGGAATAAACATAGCCAGCACCATTCATGATATCGGTAACTTATCCATTCCTGTGGAAATATTAACCAAGCCTTCAAAGCTCACAGGCAAACAATATTCACGGGTGAAAGAACACGCCCGGGCCGGGTTTGAAATGTTTAAAGATGTGGAATTGCCCTGGCCGTTGGCGGAAATTATTTATCAGCATCACGAAAGAATGGACGGTTCCGGCTATCCCAGAAAACTAAAAGGGAACAAAATTCTCATGGAAGCCCGCATTCTGGCTGTTGCCGATGTGGTGGATGCCATGTCTACGCAGCGTCCCTATCGAGAGTCATTGGGTCTGGACGCGGCCCTTGAAGAAATAGAAAAAAACAGGGGGACTCTTTATGACAAGACTGTATCCGATGCCTGCCTGAGATTGTTTCGCGGGAAGGGCTACCGCCTTACATGAGATGGAAATTATGGCTAAACTGACATTGGATGAGTGGATCGCGCGCTTAAAAAAAAATAACAGTTTCAATAAAAACGCGGCCGCAGTCATTGAAATTCCCGCAAGAGTTGGCGATTGGGAAGACTACCCTTCGTGGGTGAATCCCCGGCTGCTTTCGGCTTTGCAAAAACGTGGAATGAATAAGCTATACAAGCATCAGGCGCAGGCGGTGCGCTTCATCCGCAACGGCAAGGATGTTGTCCTGGTGACGCCCACGGCCAGCGGCAAGACCCTGTGTTATAATCTGCCCGTGCTGCAAAGCATTCTGGATGAACCCCAAACACGCGCTCTGTATCTTTTCCCCACCAAAGCGCTTGCCCAGGATCAGATGCATGAAGTCCACAGTCTTATCAGCGACCTTCAAGCCGATATCAAAACCTTCACCTATGACGGCGACACACCAGACGACGCGCGTCAGGCTATCCGCAGGCAGGGACATATTGTGGTAACTAATCCCGATATGCTGCACGCCGGCATTTTGCCGCATCATACCAAGTGGCAAAAGCTCTTTATGAATTTAAAATACATTGTAATCGATGAACTGCATATTTACCGCGGAATCTTCGGGTCGCATTTTGCCAACGTCATCCGCAGACTCGTGCGGATCTGCCGTTTTTACGGCGCCGATCCCGTGTTTGTTTGCTGCTCGGCCACTGTTGCCAATCCGCGCGAACATGCCGAAAAAATTCTGGAGCGGCCCGTGGCGCTGCTGGATAAGAGCGGCGCGCCCACCGCGGCCAAAACATTTGTTCTTTACAATCCGCCTATCGTCAACCGCGAGTTGGGCATTCGCCAAAGCGCTCTGACGCCTGCGCGCAAAATAGCTTCGGACCTGATCGACAACAATATTCAAACCATTGTTTTTGCCACCAGCCGCCTGAATGTGGAAGTGCTAACCAAGTACCTGAAAGATAAATTTGTCAAAAGAAAGCCGATTGATGATCATTTTGTGACCGGCTATCGCGGAGGCTATCTTCCGAATCTGCGCCGCGAAATAGAAAGCGGCCTGCGTTCGCGTGAAGTGATGGGTGTGATCAGCACCAATGCTCTGGAACTGGGCATTGATATCGGCAATCTGGAAGCCTGCATCATGGCCGGCTATCCCGGTTCTATTGCCAGCACCTGGCAGCAGGCCGGACGCGCGGGCAGGCGTTCAGGGCACTCTTTGGCAATCCTTATTGCTAAGAGTAATCCGCTGGATCAGTTCATCATGGAAAACCCCGATTACTTCTTTGCGTTATCCCCGGAGCACTGCCGCATCAATCCCGACAATCTGCTGATCCTGCTGCATCACATTAAAAGCGCGGCTTTTGAACTGCCTTTTGAAAAAGGAGAAAAATTCGGCGGCGAGAATCTGGAAGAATTTCTGATGTATCTAGTGGAAAAAGGCGTCCTGCACCAAACGAATGACCGCTGGCACTGGGCGGCGGAAAGTTATCCGGCAGACGAAGTAAGTCTCCGTGCGATTAATCCCGAAAATGTTGTGGTGGTCGATACCACCAACACGGGCAGTCATAAGGTCATTGCCGAAGTCGATTGGGACAGCGCCTTTACCGCCGTGCACGATGAAGCTATTTATATGCTGGCATCCGAGCAGTATCATGTTGACAAGCTCGATCTGGAAAGAAAGAAAGCTTATGTGCACAAGGTCGATACGGACTATTATACCGACGCCATGACCTATACAAACGTGCGCGTGATCGATTCTTTTGAAAATCATCAGGATGCCGGAGCCATCGTGGAACATGGTGAAGTACAAGTCGTGCGCAAGGTGGTAGGATATAAAAAAATAAAATTCTACACCTCGGAGAATCTTGGCTACGGCGATGTCAATCTGCCGGAAAAAGATATGCACACAACGAGTTACTGGTTTACCATTGGGCGTAATCGCCTGCGCGAACTCAATTTCACTTCGGCGGAAATTATTGACGGTCTTTCAGCGCTGGCCTATACGCTGCAGCATTTGTCAGCCATGTATCTCATGGCGGATATGCATGACATTGACCGGTCTTTAGGGGATAAAAGCGGTGAATGGTTTATCAGTCAGGGCAAAACAGGGCGGGTTATCACGTCGTTTAAAGACAGGGAAACTAAAGTTTCGGATAACAAAGCGGTCGCGCGCATTGACGAGTTTGACCCGACCATTTTTATTTTTGATTCCTACCCCGGCGGCATCGGTTTTTCCGAATTGCTCTATCGGGAACACGCCAATCTACTTTCGTCCGCCATGAGCCTTATCAAAAAATGTCCGTGCGCATACGGCTGTCCGTCCTGTGTGGGACCGACGCTGGAAGTCGGTAAAACCGCCAAGGAAATTGTTCCGAAGATCGTGGAACTGATTCTGGGGAAATAGACGGAAAAGTCTAAAAAAGATGCGGATAAAAATCCGGATTCTTAAAATCTTATGAAATCGATTGATAAATTAAAACGCCTGACCGGTGAAAATATTATAAAACCCACTGCTGATCATTGCGGGATGGATAAGGCACGGCACATGAATCCATCATCCCAAAGACAAGGGCAGCTCGATGATTTACGCCGCCGTATTGAAACGGTTGTGTCACGTTCTAATGTCTGCAACAAAACTGCCGCTTCTGAAGCGCTTAACCGCGGCAATCGAGGACTCATCGAAATGCTCTCCGGTGAAGAAATTAAAAATAAGCACGGCCGGTTCTTTCTGTCAAGCGATGTCGTCCGCGGCACCAGCCGTTACGGTCATCGAAACATTCGTGAAGCGTTTGATTTTAACATGGGTGCGGCGGCGATGCTCGCCAACAATCCCGTTATCAGTGAATATTGTTCATCCGACGGCCTGTTTCTGGATACCGAAACTACGGGCCTGGCCGGCGGCACCGGAACGATGGCTTTTTTGATCGGCCTTGGATGGTTTGAAGAAGGACACTTTCATGTCCGTCAAATACTGGCGCGCGACTTTAGCGAAGAAGCGGCAGCGCTTGCTTATCTCAACGAGATTGCCGGGGGGAAAAAATTTCTAATAACCTTCAACGGCAAAGCCTTTGATGTTAATCTGCTCTCATCCCGCTTTATTTTAAACCGAATGCAAAGCGATCTTGCCAGTCTTCCGCATCTGGATTTGCTGCATCCGTCGTGTCGTATTCTGGGACATCGTCTGGAAAACTGTCGTCTGGTCACTCTGGAGGCGGATATCCTTGGCATACAGCGCGAAGGCGACATCCCCGGTTGCGAAATTCCGCAACGTTATTTCGACTGGCTGCGCAGACGCGATCCGCTGTTGCTTGTCGACATCTTTGAGCACAACCGTCTGGATGTTATTTCCATGGCGGCGCTCACCGCGCATTTGGTTGAGATCATGAACGCACAGGCCATGGACCAATACGTAAAATCAGATGATTACGTGGCCGCCGCCCGTCTTCTATTTAAGCGTTCCAATACGCAGGGTGTCGAAAAGATACTGGACATTTTTAAGGATAACATCCGCACGGATTTCTCCATGCAGTCGAAAAAGAAACTGGCTCAGTTATTCAAGAAAACCGGCAGATTGAATGAAGCCGTACAAATATGGCAGGAACTGGCCGCTTATACTCCTGCCGATTTTTACGCTGTTTCGGAACTTGCCAAATGGCTGGAGCATCGCGTTCAGGATTATTCTCAGGCGAAAATACTCATCGACAAAGCGCTTAATCAGGATAATATATTTTCGGAAGATGAAAAAAAATCGCTGTTGCACCGGTTAAAACGGTTGAATTCCAAACGGGTAACCACCTGATAATCCATTAATCCGCGAGAATAAAATGTATAGTATTTTCTCAGCAATAACGGATTGAAACATGAATATTTCAAATTTATTTATCTAAATTATATTGACACACAAAATCAATTTTTTTATAATTCCTTCCCATTGAAATAGTATTTTATCGCATATAAAGGGAACCGAAAGTGAAAATCGCCCTTATCATTCCCAGGAACAGCTCTGAAAACTCAAGAAGTTTTTATGATTACAATTTCTATTCCTCTTTTCTTCTTACAAAGAAATATATCTCATATCTTCTGGCAATACCGACGCTTGCGTCCCTGACGCCACCCCATCATGAAATCAGGGTTTTCGATGAAAATATCGAAAAAATCGACTACTCCTGGAAGGCCGACCTTGTCGGCATCAGTGTCAGGACCATGTTTGCCCAAAGGGCATACGACATATCGGATAAATACAGAGATCTGGGCGTCAAAACAGTTCTCGGTGGAATTCATCCTTCCATGTGTCCCGACGAGGCCATGGATCATTGTGACAGCGTTGTTATCGGCGAGGCTGAAGATGTATGGGCACAACTGCTTGCGGATGCCCAAGACGGTCATTTGAAAAAATGTTATGCATCGGGATCATACAGCGACCTGAGCCGATCCCCTGCGATTTACAGGAAAAACCTTTCTCGAAATATGTATTTTCAGGATATCCTTCAAACCACCAAAGGGTGTCCCTTTCACTGCGAGTTCTGTTCCGTCTATGCATTTGACGGCCAAAAAAACAGACATAAATCCGTTGATCAGGTCATTCAGGAGATTCTCGATATAAAAAGCACCGGTTCCAAATACAAGTCGAAGAAAGCCATTTTTATTGCCGATGACAATATCATCACGAATCGGAAATTCGCCCGTGAGCTATTCTCGGCCATCAAGCCCTGTGACATCAATTGGATGTGTCAGTCATCAATCGACATTTCCAAAGAAGACGAACTGTTGGCGCTGATGAGGGACAGCGGGTGCGGGGCGATTTTCATTGGCTTCGAGTCCATCTCCATCGATAACCTCAAAGCCATGCATAAAGATGTTAATCAACGCTTTGATTATGCCGACGCAATCAGGAAGATTCAATCCTATGGAATGCTGGTTCACAGCTCTTTTATCGTGGGATACGACTACGATTCAGAAAAGACCTTTAATGAGCTTATAACTTTTATCGATGAGACAAATCTCCTCATGCCGCTGATCAACGTCCTTACCCCATTTCCGGGAACAGAGCTGTTTGGTCGTCTTGAAAAGGAAGGCAGAATTATCCATAAGAACTGGGATAAATATGACACACAAAACGTTGTATTTTCTCCGGCCTACCAGACTCCCGAAGAACTCGCCGCAGGGTTCAGAAGAATTGTTCAGGAGGTGTACTCCTTTGATTCCATCTGGAAAAAGCTAAATTATTACTGGGATATCGATTTCTGGAAACGTTCAAATGAATTAGATCCGGTAAAATTTAGATACCGCGTCCTCTTTGCCCTGCGCCTTGGCACCATGATCTTTTCCCGCAATATCGAGCGGTCAAGATTCATCATGAAGTTATTGCCCAGGATTTTCGATAAGCGGGTGAGAATATCCACTGTCCTGACATTGATGGCATACAATGATTACGCCGCTCATCTGAAGAACATTCCTGTTAAAATTTTTAAGTAATGCATCCTTCCTTTGAATATGCAATATTACTTGACTTAAGGCCGTTCTAAAGATAATTATACGCCATAGTTCAGGAAGAAGTAATTATTATGAAACGTGATAAAATCAGAACATTAATTTTTCCACTTGTAATTTGTACAGCCGTTTTGTCTGCGCTTTCCTGCGCGCCTAAAACAAGAGTGGCTGTAAATCAACTCGATACCCCCGAACGCCATACCTTCACCGGATTGAAACTGCTCGATCAGGAAAAATATACTGACGCCGATCGCGAATTCAAAATGGCAATTCAACTTAATAATAATTATTCCAGGGCTTATACAGGCATGGCTCTGGTGGATACTTTTACGAATAAATTCGGCACGGCGCTGGATAATCTGACGCTGGGTTCTAAATATGCAAAGTCGGACGAAGATAAACTTTTCGTCAATATCGGCAGGATTCAGTATTACACCATCAGCAAATCTGACCCCAAATGGCTGGAACTGGCTAAAAAACAATTTGATGAAGCTGTAGCGATTGATGCCAAACATACTTCTGCTTATTATTTCATGGGCTTGGCATACAAAGAAGCATTGGAATTCAATCTGGCCGGTCTGATGTTCGGCAGAGTTATTCAACTGAAAACCGATCATATCGCTGATGCCGACGCGCAATTGAAGTTTCTGCAAAAAGTTCAACAGGCTATGCCTTCAACAGAAACAGGAAAGAAGATTGCTCTGGTGGAGCGCATGACCAGAGCGGATACGGCGGCTTTATTTATGGAAGAATTAAAAATAAAAGATATTTACATTAAAAAGGCGCCGATAGCTTTGGACAAGCCTTTAAAAGAAACCCCGAAAGTTTCAGGAGAAATAACGGAACCCGCAAAAGTTTCGACAGATGCCAAGACAGATGCAAAGGAAACGGAAAAAATTTCTGCAGCGATTCCTTTGCCTCCCGCACCTGTCAAAGTGATGGCAAAAGATATAGCAGATAATCCATTTAAAACGTACATTGAGGGAATACTGGAGGCTGGTGTACGCGGTTTGGAAAATGATCCGAACGGCGATTTCAATCCGGACGAAGTCATCTCCCGCGGTGAATACGCCATAATGCTGGAAGATGTATTGATAAAACTGACACAAGAGAAGGATTTATCAACAAAGTATATTAAATCAAAAACATTATTCCCCGACGTTCCATCGGACATGCCTTGTTTCAATGCAATTATGTTATTGACCTCACGGGGAATTATGGAAGCCAAAAATACTAAAACGGGGGAATTTGCTCCGCTTAAACCCCTCTCCGGCGTGGAAGCTCTTTTGATTATTCATAAGTTCAAGGAAAAGTTGAAAATCAATTGATTAAGATATTGAAATATAAAGACATATTATAATAGGGCGTAAGCCCTTTTTATTTATGGCCTCCAATTATGGAAGCGTATATGTGTAAATTCAATGATATATTAGAGATTACTAAATCAGGGAGTAGAATTAAATGGCACACAAAGAGTTAAGCAAGGCGTTCCAACCGGCCGATGCCGAGAAAAGATTATATGATTACTGGTTAAAAAATAAATATTTTCACGCGCAGGACGTAAGTGATGCTCCGGCTTTTTCTATCGTTATTCCTCCCCCAAATGTGACCGGAATGTTGCATATGGGGCATGCTTTGAATAATACGTTGCAGGATATTATTACACGTTTTAAAAGGATGCAGGGCTATAACACTTTGTGGATGCCGGGTATGGATCATGCGGGCATTGCCACACAAAACGTCGTTGAACAGCAGTTGATGAAGGAAGGAATCTCCCGCCATGATTTAGGACGCGAAAAATTTATCGCCCGCGTCTGGGAATGGAAGGAAAAATACGGCGGAGTCATTATCAATCAGTTAAAGCGGCTTGGCTGTTCCTGCGATTGGGAAAGAGAGCGCTTTACGATGGATAAGGGCTTATCCCATGCCGTGCGTGAGGTTTTTGTAAGGCTTTATAATGAAGGCATGATTTATCAGGGCGATTACATTGTCAACTGGTGTCCCCGCTGCGACACAGCTATTTCCGATCTGGAAGTTGAATTCAAACAGGATCAAAGCTTTTTGTGGAACATCCGTTATAAATTTGAAGACGGCAGCGGAGAAATTGTGGTAGCTACAACAAGACCGGAGACGATGCTGGGCGATACAGCCGTTGCCGTTAATCCCGACGATAAAAGATATACTGATAAAGTCGGCAAATACGTTATTTTGCCTTTAATGAATAAAAAAATTCCCATCATTGCCGATGAATATGTAACGATGGATTTCGGTTCCGGCGCGGTAAAAATCACCCCCGGTTCCGATCCCAATGACTTTGCCATAGCCCAGCGGCACAATCTGGAAATTATTACAATCATAGACGGCAAGGGAATCATCAATGAAAACGGCGGAGCTTATAAAGGGCAGGATCGTTACGAAGCCCGTAAAAACGTTATTGCCGACCTGGAAAAACAGGGCTTTTTAGTAAGCCTGGAACCATACGCGCATAATGTCGGCCAGTGTTATCGCTGCAAAACGGATATTGAGCCCATGGTATCCAAACAATGGTTTGTCAAAATCAAGCCTTTGGCTAAACAGGCGATAGCGGCTGTCGTAAAGGGTAAAACAAAAATCGTTCCCAAGTCGTGGGAAGCAACTTATTTTGACTGGATGAATAACATTCGTGACTGGTGCATCTCCAGGCAGTTGTGGTGGGGGCATCGTATTCCCGTCTGGTATTGCGATGGTTGCGGTAAAATTATTGTCGCCACGGCTGATCCTGATAAATGTCCCGAATGCGGCGGTGTTTCCATTCGGCAGGATGAAGATGTTCTGGATACCTGGTTTAGTTCCGCGCTGTGGCCTTTTTCCACTCTGGGCTGGCCCAACAGGACAAAGGCTCTTAAAACATTCTATCCGACCTCATTGTTAATTACCGGCTTTGATATTCTTTTCTTCTGGGTAGCCCGCATGATGATGATGGGCATTTACGTTATGAAAGACGTCCCTTTTAAAGATGTTTATCTGCACGCGCTTGTGCGGGACGAAAAAGGGGAAAAAATGAGCAAGTCCAAGGGCAACAGTATTGATCCTATTTTGATGATCGATCAGTACGGCACAGACGCGTTTCGCTTTACGCTGGCCGCCTATACCGCTCAGGGGCGCGATGTTCGGCTTTCGCCGGAACGAATTGAAGGCTACAAATTTTTTGTCAATAAAATCTGGAACGCGTCAAAACTGACGCTGGGCCATCTGGATGACTTCGACGAATCCGCCGCCTCCGGCATTTCCGATTCACTGCCGGACAAATGGATCAAGGTAAAATTAAACAAGGCCATTGAAGATATCACCGGGGCTTTGGATGAATACCGTTTCAATGATGCAGCCGCTGCTGTTTACCGTTTTATCTGGCATGAATTATGTGACTGGTACCTGGAACTGAGCAAACCGGTTTTTTACGGCAAAGAAAACCCGGAGCAAAGACAGGCTGCCCAGCGGACTTTGCATGAAGTTTACCAGAAAATGCTGCAACTCCTGCATCCTTTCATGCCTTTTTTGACGGAAGAACTCTGGCAGATTCTGAAAGACAGTGACGAAAATTCGATCATGGTCAGCAAATTTCCCGTTGTTAACACGCAATGGTCGGATATGGAAGCAGAGAAAGAGATGGAGATGATTATGGAGATAATTACATCCATCCGCAATATCCGCGGTGAAATGCGCATTGCGCCGTCGCAGAAATTGAAGGTTTTCATTTCCGTCGCTGACGAACAAAATAAAAAATTCATACAGAAAGATCAAAGCTATATTCTGAATCTGGCCAATCTCGAATCATTAACAGTCGAAATTAATATGGTCGAGCCCAAAGGCGTTGCGACTGCTGTAATGGGCGCTACAAAAATATTCGTTCCGCTGGCTGGCGCTGTGGATATCTCCGCGGAGAAGACAAGGCTGGAGAAAGAACTGGGCAAGGTGTCCAAAGATTTGGAACAGTGCTCGAAGAAACTTGCCAACAGGGACTTTTGCCTCAAGGCAGCGCCGGAAATTATTCAGAAGGAAGAAGAAAAGTTAAAAGACTTCCAGAAAAAGTTTGCGACGCTCGAAGGCGCGCTTAAAAAATTAAAAGGAATTTCCCTTTGATCAAGAGAAGAAAAATGGTATCACAACCCATCCTGAAAATCATCAAAAACGCTCTGGCTGAAGATATCGGCACAGGCGATATTACCACGCAAGCCACTGTCTGTGGCAAAAAGAAGGGAAGGGCATTGGCGATCGCCAAAGATGATTTTGTCGTAGCCGGAGTGGATGTCTTTACCGAAACATTTAAGTGTCTCGATAAAAATATTAAGGTAAAAAAAATAATCAACGATGGAAGCCGGGTGAAAAAAGGCGCTTTGATTGCCGAAGTTTCCGGTAGTTTATCCGGCATTTTAAAAGCGGAGCGCGTTTCACTTAATCTGTTTCAGCGCATGTCCGGCATAGCAACACTTACGGCAAAGTACGTAGAAGCCGTGCGCGGCTTCAAAGCAGTCATTCTCGATACGCGCAAGACCGTTCCAAACCTGCGAATTCTGGATAAGATGGCCGTACGCCTGGGCGGAGGCACCAATCATCGCATCGGTTTGTATGATGGCGTGCTCATCAAGGATAATCATATCGAAGCGGCCGGCGGCATCACCGCCGCGGTGAACGCGCAACGCAAGGAACTGCCCCGCAAAATGAAAATCGAAGTGGAAACTAAAAATTTAACGGAAGTAAAGGAAGCTCTCCGCTGCGGCGTGGATATCATCATGCTGGATAATATGAGTGTTCCGGTTATGAAAAAAGCTGTCGCTTTGGTGGCCGGACAAGCGCTTATCGAAGCATCAGGAAATGTAAGCCTGCAAAATGTGGCCAGGATCGCCGCAATCGGAGTGGATTATATTTCCGTGGGAGAACTTACTCATTCTGTCCGCGCCGCTGACATTTCACTGAAAATCAAAGCCTGTTAGTAATTCAGACTATCTGCAGCGGCAGATGGACAAGATTTTTCCCCTTTATTAAAGGGGGATCAAGGGGGATTTTTCAGTTGATTCAATTTACCCCTCTTTAGAAAAGAGAGGAAATATTCAGTAGTAGGGTGGTTGAAGCGAAGCGCATCCACCGATTTTGATTAATTGTGAAACCTCTACGCTTGTCCCTTCTTATAAATGCCATGAACTTCAACGAAGAAAACTTAAAAAAAAGCCTTGCGGGAAAATGCTTCGGTCATCAGCTTTATTATTTCCCCCAAACAGGATCGACAAATGATGAAGCGTTTTCTTTAGGACTTGCCGGAGCGCCTGAGGGGACGGTTGTCATTGCCGATAGCCAGACCAAGGGAAAAGGGCGCATGCAGCGCCTCTGGCATTCTCCAAAAGAGAGCAGCATTTACACGTCTGTAATATTGAGGCCGCCGGTCCAATTATCCAAAGCCTCGCAAATTCCCATAGCCGCCGGTGTCGCTGTGGCCGAAGTTCTGGAAACATACTGCCCGGACAAAGTGCGGCTAAAGTGGCCTAATGATGTTCTTGTTGAAGGGAAAAAGGTCTGCGGCATTCTGGCGCAGATGAAAACCTTTGCGGACGCCGTTGATTTTGTGGTTCTGGGAATCGGCATCAATGTCAATGTAAGCCGTGAACAATTTCCGCGGGATATTCAGAAAATTGCTACATCTTTAGCCATTGAAACGGGTCGCGAAATTTCCCGGCTGGAATTGATAATTAGCCTCTATGAAAATCTGGAAAAATGTTATAAAAAGCTACTCCAAAAAGGGTTTGGCCCGATCAAAGAAAAATGGCTTGAGCTTGCGCCAATGATAGGCCGGACAGTTCAGGTGATATTTAAGAATGAAGCTATAGAGGGGATGGCTAAAGGCCTTGATGATGACGGTTCCCTGATTCTTCTTACAGAGGGAACCA
>Ga0326728_10005135_pt1 | contig 37512 bp, 39 predicted proteins | sample MB3enrmetagenome_FD_207602 | JGI IMG/M metagenome (GOLD analysis project Ga0326728, IMG submission 207602) | Lab enriched peat soil microbial communities from McLean, Ithaca, NY, United States - MB31MN | ecosystem: Environmental > Terrestrial > Soil > Wetlands > Peat | place: USA: New York...
AACGAAGCACAAAGGATGTAGCGACCGACGAGCCGAGTGAAGACGCAACAACGGAGGGTCAGCGGACGCTGTACGGATTCCGGGCCGTCTATGTTTTCGATGTCAGCCAAACCGAAGGCAAGGAACTCCCCACACTGACCGAAGTTAATGGCGACGTGAGCGGATACCGCGAACGCTTGTTCAAGTTCGTCGAATCGCAAAGTGTCGAGCTTGGCTTCTCCGAGCGAATTGCTCCCGCGAAAGGTCTTTCGCATGGCGGGAAGATCACGCTGCTATCAGGGATGCAGCCAGCCGAGGAGTTCTCCACGCTTGTACATGAGATCGCCCACGAAATGTTGCACCGGGGCGACCGCCGCACCCTGACCACTAAACAGGTCCGCGAAACCGAGGCCGAAGCCGTGGCCTTTGTAGTCTGCCAATCGGTCGGACTTCAGAACGGAACTTCATCCCAGGACTACATCCAGCTTTGGCACGGAGACGCCAATCTCCTGCGCGAGAGCTTGGAAGCCGTTCAGCAAACCGCTGCCGTGATCCTCGGGGGCATTGCCCCCGAGCCAGCGGTACTCGCGGCAGCCGCATAACACGCCAACACCTGCACCGTTTGGCTTTCAGGCCCGATGTGTGCGCCGAGTCCACCAACACATGACCAAAGACACATGAGAGGAGAAAAGATCATGCCGAGTACGCAAAATGCAGTCAACAACCACGAATATCGCAGCGTTCCCATCACCGCGCTTGCGGAGTCAGCAACCAATCCCCGCAAACGCTTTGATGCAAAGAGCCTCGAAGAACTGGCGGCCAGCTTCAAGACGCAAGGGATTCTAGCCCCTCTTCTGGTGCGCGAACTGGAGGAAAGCAAGTACGAAGTTGTCGCCGGGGCACGTCGCCTGAGAGCGGCGAAACTGGCGGAACTCGAAAAACTTCCAGTCCGCGTGGTCAAGCTGACGGATGCGGAGGCAATCGAGGCTCAGTGCGTTGAGAACCTGCAACGCGAGGACATCCACCCGCTTGAGGAAGCTCTGGGTTTCAAGTCACTCTTGGAACTCGGAGAGCCTGCCTACACCATCGCCATCATTGCCTCACGTGCTGGCAAGAGCGAGGCATACGTCTACGGTCGCATTAGACTCGCTGACCTGATACCGCCCGTGGCCGAGGCATTCCTGAAAGACCAGATCACCATCGGCCACGCTTTGCTGATCGCCAAGCTCCCAGCTTCGCAGCAGCAGGAAGCATTCTCGGCTGCTTTTCGGGGCTTGTGGACAAGCGAAGGCAACAGCCAAGTCCTAATTCCAGTGCGGGAGTTGGCAGCGTGGATTGAATCGAACATCTTGCTACAACTGGCATCTGCTCCGTTTGACAAGCAGGATGAGACCCTCGTTCCCGAAGCAGGTTCGTGCGCGAACTGTCCGAAACGAACCGGATTCAACAAGCTGCTCTTCCCGGACGTGCGTAAAGATTCATGCACGTCTCCCGATTGCTTCCGGGCCAAAATTGACGCTTGCGTGAAAAAGACTCTGGAAACCAAGCCGCAGCTAATCCAGATTTCGGCGGCGTGGAATTCCCGCGAGGGCGCTCCCTTGGGACGGAATCAGTACGTGGAGTTGGAGATCAAGAAGCCCAAGCCGAACGGCGCAAGCGCCAAGCTTTCAGCCATTCAGAAACCCTGTAACAAGATGACTGAGGCTATCGTCATGGACGGCGGTAAGCGCGGACAAGTCGTCAAGGTTTGTGCCGATCCAACTTGCCGCACCCACCATCCCAACACGCCTTCTCCGCAGCAGGTCGAGCGGGAGCGGGCTGAGGAGCGGAAGCGCATCGAAAAGGAGAAACTGGCCATTACGACTCGCCATCGTGTCTTGGCTACAATCCTTCAGCGTGTGTCGGCACCATTGAAGAAGGCCGACTTGCTAGCGGTTGCCCACTACCTGATTGGCCATCTTTCCTACAGCCAGGTTCCGGCTCTGGCAAAGCGGCACAAGGTAGAGGCAAAGAAAGACTCTGCGTCCGCGCAGGAACTTCTCGTCAAGCAGGTCGGCGCGTATGACGAGTCCGAACTCTGCAAACTGCTTCTGGAAATCAGTCTTCTGGATTCGGCCTATCAGCGATCGACCGCCAGCCGCGACGACGTTCTCATGGACGCCGCCAAACGCTATCGAGTGGATGCTGAAAGGCTCCAGAAAGCCGTGGCCAAAGAATTCGCCGCGAAACGAGACAAGAAAACAATCAAACCGAAGGTTCGCAAGGCAACAGTCTGACTCGGTCCAATTTAACCTCTGGCGGAATGCTAATTTGCACTCCGCCTTTTTTGTTTCTGGTGCCCGTGACTACAAATATCTGAGGTGCGGAAGCCCCGATACACTGCCATAAAACAACGCATTGCATCAGCGCTTTGAATTGTTGGTTGGTGAATCCCCACGCAGCGCCTTGGTGGCGCACGAAATCTTCTATCGTTAGCAGGAACGGCACGCCGCCCGCAACTTTCATTTTGAAAGTAAAGCAACGGCTTGAGAACTCATAATTTAGCCACAATCGAGGCCAACCCGAATATTGCAACAAAATAATGCACGTGACTCCTCGGACTGCGAGCCCTTAGTCGCAGCACTTATCTTGATCCCTTGGCGACGTCCTCGACGACGCTCTTTAGCAGATGCTCCTTCATGTGAATTGCTCCCAAGGCCGCACCAAGGTTGTAGCCAAGGGTGTTCGCTCCGTCCCCACCCTGACGCGTCGTAATCGTGCGCCAACGCTCAGAGATCATTCTTCCGTGCTGATCGTAGCTGTTAAGATACAAGGTGTTTGAGGTATCTGTGTATGGCAAGTTCTCTTGGGTTGTGGTCGTGGTCGTTGTTGTCGTCGTGGCTGTCCCGTTATAGGTGTAATTCCACATGCCGCCATAGTTGTCCGTGACAGATCCACTGCCTGACACAGGCGTCGTACTAGTGTTCGTGCTGGTGTTGGTTCTTACGGTTGGGTAAATTCCGTTGAACGCCGACTGCGAGGTCGAGAACACCAACAGGTAGTTCGCCGCTTGTGGGTCGGGCACCTGCGAAAAGCACAGGCCCGCATATTTCTTCTGATTCTTGGAAATCCATTTTTCCGCAAAGGCAGGGACACGAGAGACGATCTGCCCGCCCCCGGCAACAGCGAATGATATGTTCTTGTCGCAACCCGTTTGGACAACGGGATGAACCATATTTGGGTTGTTAGTAATCGCAGCCGTGCCAACAGGAGGATGAGTATGCGACGGAGGCGCTGTAGCTGCTGTAGTTGTGTTGGTATTGAGCCTCTGCGCCACTCTCGCGTCTAGAAAAGTAAAGTAGTTATTCTTGTAAACCATCGCGCCGTCGAACTCGCTTTCGAGTGTTTTGTCATCAGGCAGCGATCCTTCTCGATGACAATTCGTTCGATTCCCAGAAGGGTCCGCATACTGTTCGTCAGGATGGTAGTAGCAGTAGGCGGTCACTAAGTGGGTCCAGAGGGCGCGTCCGTCGGGTAGCATCCCCGCAAATATGCCGTTTGGTTCTTTATCAGCAAGTGACTGGACATCCTGAAGAGTCTGCGTCATCGTCTTCAATGCAATCTCAGATCGAATTGTCGGCGGAAGGTAATACGTCTTGGCATTGGACTTCCCGTCAGCGCCGCGAGTAATCACCATAAATGAGCCGTCCTCGAACGGACCAAGGCCTAGCTCGTCTGCCGGAGCAAGGTAGCCAAGAATTGCAGCGCAGGTGTCCTCCGGGTATATCTGAGGATCAATCTGTTTCTGACACGCTTCGAGTTGTGCCGCGCTGTGGGACGATGATACTTGCGCGGCTGTGCCAACACCTGCTTTCGTGGTTTCACCATTCGGTGTGACGGCAATAGAAGGACTTTGGACCGCCAGCGAAGATGGAGCGGTAGCAGGAACTTTCTGCGCAACGAGTGCGGCGTCATTGGGAGCCGCAAACTTCGCACGGGCGTTAGGATTTCTATCGAACGGAAAACGGAAGGTCTCGTTGCCAATGACGACAATAACAGTGACACTAGAAGCATTGTTGTCCGCGGGAAAGAGCAAATATCCAGCAGCTACGGCCTGTCCCGTTAGTTTTACAGTCTCGTCCTTAAGGCGCTTTTTCTCAACCACGGTACCCTTTAGGGGTCTCATGTCAGGGTGGTCGATCGGATAGAGAACCATGTGCGCGGCGGAATCCGTTTCCAGCGTTACTGAGCGCCTCGGATTAACTGCAACATTGCCTTGTCCTTCGAGACCAAAACCTACCTCGACACAGAAGTAGCCGGCCACCATCGACAACCCCGCCATCGCTCCAACACTGCTGCCGTGAATTCCCTCCATAAAGATCCCCGAGCCGTCCGAGTACCAGCCCGGATTACTTATGCTACTTTCGCAAGTCGAGCAGGTGGATGCCCAAGTGAATGTCGTGGTTTGCTGGGCCTGCGCACTCCCGAGCCAAAGCGCTGAAGAAATCACTATTAACACGACTATTAAGACCCGCTTTCGCATATCATCTCTCGATTCGAAACGCTCGATTTGCGGTGGAACACACGACCGCCTAGCCTGAAAGTATGTATTAGCAAAGTGAAAGAAAGCAGATTACCTGGGTAACCGAGTAGCAGAAGGCGGAAACGTGCTGTAATGTCGATCAGTGCGAGTAGTCGTCGTGACGCTCAACCGCGGAGGTCGTAACAAGTCGCTTCGTCATAAGAGCTCGGATTATTAGAGGTGCAGCCGGCCCATTGTGGTCGTGCTCCTTGTCGGTCTTCATGAAATCCAGAAAGAACGCGACTGCGTCCTTTACTGCGAACCCCTCGCCGTGCAGGTGGAAGGCGTAGGATTTACCCTGTTTGTCGGTCTGGTTGAGAATTCTCATCGAGTCGAGGACTCCCTCGACGTAACCGAGACACTTTCCGTATTGTGCCGCATCTTGCGACGAAGCGGCACCTTCTTTTGCGAACACGGTCATCGCAGAAGTGCAGGTCGCCTCCATATCTTTTGCAGATTCGAGCTGCTGTGTCTGTCCGAAGGCCAGCGTTCCACAAAAACATAGTGCGATTACGATGAAGCGTTGTTGCATGCAAAGCTCCTGAGATAGTCTCCCACCACATTCATGCGATAGGAAGCTTACGGGAGTCATCTCTAGGAGCAAAGAGAAGCGGCAGCGCGACCAAGGTTACTTTCGTGACCTGCAATACCTACTCCCTAGTCGAGGAGAATCATCTGTGGGGGAAACGGAGTCAAGTTAGGAGTCAAGAAAGTGGGTTTATTTAAGAAACAACCGATCAGTCGCATCCTCAACCATGTGGGAACTCTGTTGTCAGCGTCAGGCGCAAAAGTCGAATCTAAAGGCCAATCGCTTCGGTTCCGAGGACTCGTAGGAGAGACCCGAATCGAAGCTACGCCCAGCGGACGGAAAACGCCGAATGGGCGTGAAGTTGCCGAGACCGTCCTCATACAATCCGATTTGAACATGCCGACCCTTCCGTGGACGGACGACGTTCAGTGCGCTCTCAATATGTCAGCATCTCAGGGTGCTCTGTTCCTCGAAGACGGCGGCAAGTTTCGCATCAAGAGTAGGGTTTCGCTGTACTCCGGCGACAGCGAAGAGTCTGTAAAGGTCTATACGGGGATTACATTTCTGGTGGCCATGATCCACACAAATGCGTTGCAGGCAGCAATAGTCGATATGCTTCGGTTACCGGTTGCCAAAGGTTCGATGCCTCCGGAGAGCCAAAACGGCAGCGGATGGAAACCTACGTCGATTTCTCGCGCAGCCTCCATGCTGACCGAATCGGGAGCTTTTGCACTCGATGACGCGACTGGGCTCACCGCAGAGTTTGCTTGGGACCCAGGGGCAATTTCGGCCTTGAATTCATTAATCTCCGGATCGAGGCAATGCACGACCCGTCTGCAGATTCAGTTTCAGGAACATCCGAGCCTAGGAAAGGGGCTGCTCTGCCGATTAGACTTACCACTGCACTTGATGGACGCTGAGGTGTTTAGACTCGCGGCCGGCCTTAACCAAATGGAGTTCACCGCGGAGAATTGGCCGCCTTTCTTGGGTGCTTGGACATCGATGCCAAAGTCGGGATATCCGACATTTGTGAGTTTTTGGCCCAGCCTATTTGCCAATGTGATTGATGTCGAAATGATCGCGATGTGGATGGCAGACCGAGCTCGTCTTTTGCCCGGCTGGCTGCGTGATAATCAAGGAGTTAGGCACTAAGGACGCCTTGCACCTGCCCATACACCTCCACTCGTGGAAAAAGAACCGCCCTGAGCTATGCTGCGCTACGACGGGCGGCTCACTACCCCCCTCAACTTGCCCCCACATCGTAAAGGGTTTTAGGACTCAGGATCCAGTCTTCTCCCGGCTCAACTTCTTCTCAATATCTTCCTGAGCCTCAGCGAGTTTCGACGGTTTAATTCCGAGCGCATAGGCGATCCTCACCCATTCGAGGAACTCGGCGTCGGTACGGGCCTGTTCGATCAGGATAATTCTGCGAACCGGAACCTTCGATCTTTTGCTGACCTGTTCACGGGTCAGTCCAGCCTTCTCGCGTGCGGTTCTGAGATTGATTCCGATGACCCTACGCAGATGTCCGGGTGGTTCCTTGCGGGAAATCTCCTTATACACTTTATCCAGTGTCGTGCCCTTTTGCTCACAGGCTTCTTGTAGAACCGCATTGATGGATTTCCAGACAACTTCGTCGCCCGGATAGCTTGAATTCCAATCCTTCGCCATACAACTCTCCTAAGCGAATTTGAGGTTGAACTGTTTGAGCGCAGGAGTCTGGGCGGCGCAATCGCGCAACAGCCGTCGTGATTCGCCTTTGAGCACGGTCAAGAAGTCGTCGATGGCAGCGTCGATGTCGCCGTTATAGAAACCACGATGCCCCTTAGTGTATCGGGGATGCGGTCCATCCACGGTGATGTGCAGGCTGTCCCACGTGCAGGAGCGGCATTTCCTGCCCCGGCAGTATGGATGACGTTCGATTGGTTTTTTCCTCTTCGACGCCATGCGATTTCCTTTCAGGATTCGTGTGGAGCGAGGCGTTGTGCTCTCAGATCGTTCCAGTCTGTAAGATCGCCATTCGGCGCGATGCTGCACATTTCAGGCGCCCTTTCAAAGGTGACAGCGGCTCTCAGATCGAATCTGGCACGAGTGTTATCCTCAAACTCCAAGAAGAGTGCAGTGAACTCATCGTCATCTTTGAACCACACCCGTCTAACTGTTTTCCCTTTCAATTCCGGGTATTCGACGCCTTTATGGCGCATGGGGTGAATCCTTCCGGGGGGAAGGAGACCGTGCTTGGCGCAATCCTGACCGCACAGGATGCTTACTTTCCCCCTCACAAGCACGGTCTCCAAATCCACGTTCCTCTATAGCGGAACACGCCCAAGATAATACCTGCAATCATCCCCGCATGTCAAAAGGGAAAACTGCGCTGAATGTAAGGTTCGGGAAGAGGCTTGGGACACTACGGAAAGAACACGGCTGGACGTTCGTCTATCTGTCAGAACACTCAGGCTTGGCGAAGGGGTTCTTGCACGCCATGGAGCAGGGAACTCAGGAGCCTTGCCTGAACACGCTCGACATCCTGGCTAAGAGTTTTGAAATCACGATCAGCGAGTTAACGCAGGGCGTTTAGCTCCTTGTACACCCAAATGGACCTGCCGTACCCTTGATCCAAGCTGAGTGTGCCTTCGTTTCTAAAGCGCCTGTTGTATTCGCCTTCGATTCCCCACTGATACAGAGCGCCGTCATGTTCGCCTTAACCGCACGGACCGTCCGTGTCAATAAATTGCATCATTTGCACACCTCTCGCCCCTGTAGACAGCGAAAACACCGTCGTGCTGCCGATGACCCATACAATTACTTCTCGACCCATCGCTCAAAACGACCACTTGCGTCGAATGACACATGCGCATAGCCAGCTCTGCGAAAATCGCTCTCGATTCGCTGTCCCTGACTACCACAGATGATTTCTACTTCAACATTCTTCCGCGGAGCAGTTAGAATCATATCGCACGCACGTTTATCCACCGGAAGCATACTGTAACCACAAATCACTAATTTCTCCGCATACTTGAGTGACGTCTCAGCCTGTGCCCACAGGCTGTCAAAGAAGAACCTCCACTCATCGCCGACCGAGGTGCGGTAAAAAAATTCCTTGATGTGTCCCGGCAGTATGAGACTAACGAGCGCCCCGCCGCCTGGATACACATGACCTTCAAAATCCTTGTAGCCTAGAAATTCCAAGTCCGCCTTGTGAATCACAGGCTGATGTCCAAGCGTCATACCCGCGTCAACCTGCGCAGCACCGGACGTTCTGCCTCTAAACAAGGACGCAAGCCAGTTGATGCTCCCGTGCGGCTTTAACACCAATACGGATGATGACTTCTCGCCCGTCCCAAGGGCGAATCCGTATCCGCGGGAAACGTCCCACTTGCTCGCCCGCGTGAGTTCGCGTTCGAGTGAGTCGTCATAGTTGAACGTTATTACGGTGTCGTCCGATCGAATCACATCGTCTGCGAACTTGGCGTAGGCGGGAGCCGGATGTACATGAATCTCTCGGAACCATTCGCGCATTGCCTCCAAAAAGTGCCCACGCACCGTTCCAAGCCTTATCCGCTGGCTCTTCTCTTCTGGCGCTTCACTGTTGGTCAGGGATCGAATCGTGGATTCAAGGTAGGTAATCACTTCCTCTATGTTCGGCGTCTTCCCGAAACGTTCAGCGACGATTTCAGCGGCGGAGCGAAAATAGCCGTTCGGATAGGCCATCATCCACTCCAACATTTCTTTGCCCATCTCAGAGATGAGTGGATAGCCGACATGTTTTGAGGCTCCCGCTCCCAATATGTAGACAGTCCTCACCGAGGTTTCTCTACCACGACTTTCTGCAAGAGTCCTTGCTGCTCCCGCATGGTGTCGATAAAGTCTTCCGTCCCCGACTCTCTTTCAGAAAACCAGCAGAGCGTGTTCCTCTTCTGCCGAAACCCGCTACGTGCTGCGAGACTCAGAGCTACAGCCTTAAGATCCGCTAGTGCCATTTCGACAAGTTGGTCTTGGTTATATATGAGCTTCGCATACGTCTCCGGGTCGCTGTCCGAGAGTGCGGCCAAGTCTTTCTTGAACGTGAACAATATGTTCTTGATCGTGTTGTCAATTCGAGCGGCAAGCGGCGGATCAACCGATGCTAACGTTTCCACCGCCTTCGATGTGGTATCGGCGTTAACCTCCAAGCTCTCGCGAAATCGCAACTCCAGAATCGCCCGCCAAGGCTCAAATTCTTCTATCGTCGGTCGGTTCTGCCTGAAGTATCGCGTGCCCCGCTCGTAGTCCATAAGAGATTTGTGGGACCTGAGAACGTAAAACGTCGCGATGCGGTAGCGCCTCACATCTTCTTTCCTCGTCGCAAAATAATCTGAGATGCTTTTGAGTCCCCATCCCAAGATCACGCCGAAAAGAGGAAGCAGCGTCTCAATCTTCATCGGTGTCCACATCATCAGCGAAGCTATGGGAGTCCATGTTTACCAATTGGATTCCCGGGAAGTAGACTCGGCCAATCGGATGAGTGAATATTTCACAATTCACTATGGAAGACTCGCTGAAAACACGAGCAATCGACATGGTCGATCAGTTGAAGGAATCCGCTACGAATTGTGGACTCCTGCTGATTCGAGGGATTGTGGTGATGCGTTGCCCCGGTTCGCCATATACCGACACGCCCACCACCTTCGACGAAACCGATTTGAAAATTGCGATTTCTCTTGGACTGTTGAGAAAACAGAAAATTGTTGGCAGCTATGAATGGGAATATTACGTTCCAACTAAGCCATAACCAGAAAGTGGCTTTCTTCTTAAATCAAGACTGATTGCAAAATGGTGCGAAAAGATCGTCGAGTTCTATCCACGCCCCTGTCCCATCAGAGGCTTAGATGGGCCTCCAGTAACGTGGCTTGGAAGTCTTGCTGAGAATCGCGTCAACTTGATCACGAACAATTGCTGCACTAAACCCAATTTGGGGAGCCGCTTTTAACTTCAATAACAAAAGAGCGCCTGACTGGTCGTGCGATTTCCATGACACTTCTCCCAGGCTTAGAACACAGTGTCCGACAGGGAGACCCTCCACATCTTCATCAGCTTGCGTTTCAGCTTCTATCAAGAAGTGCTTTCCAAAGTTGCTAGCCGCTTGCATTGCGCCCCCGAAACTTCCAGCGTCAGGCGGGGTCGCGATGACATGCAGAGCGCCAACCCGAGAGAAGCCGAGTTCAATGTCTCTCCTCAACTGCTTTGTCAGATTCGACTTGGCTCGAACGGCAGCCCAAGGTTCCATGTCATCCCAACTTCTCGGAAGGCACTTGGCTTCGATACCAACGAGATAGTCGGTCGAAGGGGGCCAGACAGGTTTCACCACACCGGAATTGTCCACAAGAGGCGCCATGCGCCCTAGAATGACATCTATCTCCGCTTCGGGTTCTCGGCACGTTGGAGTCTTAAAGACGGGCTTAACCAAAGCCCAATGACAATTCGCGTCCAGGTCGAGGGAGTCGTGCCACGCTGGGCAAATTTGTGGAAGCATACGGAGCATCTGCTCGACGGCAAGACCTTCACGTTCGAAAGAATGCAGAAGGTGTTGAATATTCTCGCCTGTTTTCATGTTCGACATACTAGCCGATTTGCACCTTGCTCGAAATTGGCAGGCCGCACGTGACTACTCTCGCTTTGGGATAGAATTCGGGTCGGAAAAGGAAACAGTGTTCTATGCAGCACTACGCTCTGATTCCGGAACTCGTTCCCAGCCCGCTCTTCCACAAGAGTGTCCACGATCTATTCAATAACGATAGACGATGGAGGCACATCCGTGATTCGACTCGCGCCGAAGCCGACAACCACTGTTCCGCATGTAGCACACAGGCCAACCCGCACTGCAATGAAGTTTGGAAATATCGCCATGACGGAGAGATCGGAGTCGCGAAACTGACTGCTTTTGAGATTCTCTGCCGCGATTGCCACAACGCTCACCACATAGGCCGCATCATTGCTCTCCGAGACAGAGCTATCCTCGAGAGCGTCCTTGCACATCTAGGCAAGGTCAACGGAATTTCACCCAAAGAAACAATGGCATTAGTTGATGCTGCTCTAAAGTCACACGCTAAACGAAGCAAGAAGTCGTGGACGATGACAGTGGCTCCTGAACTACTAGCGATCTATCCAGACCTGATCGTCGTTAATACCGGACCGACAGTGGTTTATCGCCCGAACCAGTGAGACGATCACATGCTTGAGGGGGTCGCTCATCCCGCCATTTCAATAGCTCGGATCAGTTTCGACCGCGCAGGTTGCCCAGGGCGTTCTCTAGGTGTTAGCCTTGCGGCCAGCAGGAACAGGTCTGAGGACAAGGGGCCGGAATGAAGAGCATCGGCGCGGTTCTATTTTCCGTTCTTACGCTCGCATCTGCGGTTGCTCATGGGCAGCAGGCTGAGACCTTGAGTTCTGTCAAACAGAAGTATCTCAATCAGCGAGTTGTCATTACCGGATATGAGACACAGGCATTCAGCGGGAAGAAACAGCCAGTCTTGATGGAATGGCATCCGGCGAAGGAGCACGGCGATGGTTTCCGATACGACATAACAGGCAATATTCCTGTGTCCTACAAGGGTCAAACCGCAACTGTAGTAGCAATCAGCTTGAACACCGGCCTTGGGGCCAAACCAGTGCAGAGGGTGAACGCCTTGGGCGAGGCAGTCAGTCCTGACCAAACCCTGAACCCATATTTCGACTTGATCGTGAAGTTTGATGACGGAAAGTTTGCTCTGACGACTGGATACCCGAACACAATTTCGCTTCAGTTACAGCTTGCGTCGGTGCACGATTCCGATACCCAAGACATGGCGGCCAACCTACCAGCAATCGTGGGGAAGACCCTCTATGCCGCAGGTTACACCCGTCTCTACCTTCCCGATAGCACGCTTATGGAAATGCGTGGGCCGTCGAGCATATTGAAACAGTTACCCATCACTGCTGTTCATCCGCTTGATCCTTTGCAAGTTACGGCGGCCAAGTACATTGACACGGAAAAGGTCGTGATACTAAAACTTCGATTGCCAAACGGGAGTGATGCGTTGACTCTTGCATTGGGCGACACGATGCCAAACCTCACCGGGGCGTTTCTAGACAAATTGGCGATTTCAAGCGGACTGTTGTCCAGCTTGCCCATGGGATTATCTGCCGAGGAACTAGATGCCGTGAAGAAGAGAATCGTGATCCGCGGCATGAGCACGACCGCACTTCGCTTGGCGTTGGGTTTCCCGAAGAAAGAGAACGATTGGGGAAAAGGTGGCAAGCAACTGATCTTCTCGGAGGGTTTTCTCGTCTACGTCAATGAGGACGATAAGGTCACGGACTGGCAAATCCTGAACACTGAGTGACGTGTCTGCTCATTTCATCGCTGACAGGCAGGTAATGCTGTTTATCGAGCCAATCAAGTCTGGACTCGTGACGCGCTTCGGGTCTGCGTATGTCACGATTACTCCGTTGGGCCCAAATTCAAAGTGAACAAGGTTTCCGCTGGCGTCAGCGTAGTTCAACGCGCCGAACTGGTGTTGCGGTCCTTTGTCGTTGTAACTAGCCTCGCCTTTTGCTTTCCCGCAGGCTTTCTCCACGGCATCCCACCGCCACTTGCCGTGATCAGCCAGTACGGGGGGCCAAAGCAAGTTTTCGGGGGTCTCCAATGGGTGCAACTGAGCATCACCAGTCTTGAGGTTCTTTTCGGCTTCGGCTTCTCTCTTCTGTAAAGCCCGATACCGCTCATCGGAGGTCTGTGGCGGTAGGTCGATGTCGAAGTGGAAAGGTTTTTCGCCCGCGTGAGCGGCTTCGAAATCCATCGCCGCCTTATACCGTCCTTCTTTTTCGAGCAAATCCTCCGCACTTTGTACCCATTCCCAATTGGCTGCCCACTTCGACCTCTCTGATTCAATAGCCATCCTGTCTTCCTCAGCTACTTCGGCAGCTTTCTCAATCTCGCTCTGTTTGACTTCCGAGATGGCGTAGCGAATCCCCGCGTAAACAAGCAATGCCGACAGGACACCGATGAATGTGGTGAGCAAGGGACGCATGGTTTTCAGGGGGGCTCATTTTCCCACGGGGACATTGTTGAGAGCAACTATGGATAGCTATTCAAGATAGTTCCGGAGTCAGGCTGCGTCGGGATGCTCGATTTTGTAGTCTGTTCCACAAGTCGGACACTTCCCCTCGACTCGCGGCATTGCGCCATCCGCTCGCACACTCTTTCCCCAAAAATCTCGATTACACGGCGTGCAATGCATACGCCTCAAGTCTTTCACATCGACCATGCGTGGATTATTTTGTATCTGCTCTTCGTAAAACTGCTTGGCTTGCCGGAACGCCTCACGCCGTTCTTTCAATTTCTCCCGGTCGTGAACAATTGAGTAACCGCTCGTTCCGACATCAATATTTAGCGGAATCCTTCGCAAAGGCTTGTCGCTGTGTAATAAATCTTCGAGGCTTGTCTTTTGCCCTTGCTCATTCATGTGCCTGATATGCAGAGCTACTGCATCCCGCTTGAACTCTTCTATCAAGTCTTCCAGATTAATCGCTTCGACGGTCGTATTCGCACACGTCAAGAAAATCCGACTCAGTTTTTCCTCGTAGCTAGTTAGCCGCTCTGCCATGTCCTTGATGTATTCAGATTCTTCGGGCAGGATGCCCCGCTCATCAATTACGACGACCGACATTGGCCCGCGCACATAATTGGATGTGGCCTCAGCTACACTCAGAACGTGAATCCCGGCAAGCGTAGCTTGTTCAGTCGTCAAATCCGCATGGCAAGCGCGTTCAAGGATTTTGACGTAAAGATTGTGACGCCATCCTTCCAACGTTGGCTCCGTAATCGGAACCAGCGTCACATTGCATTGCTGCCATGCTCCAAATTCGCCCGTTGAGGGAAATGCCGCCCCTATGAACATCGAAAGATTCCCGCCATTACTGGCGGCAACATCAGCCTGATAGAACTCCATCAATTCGAGCTCGGCAAGATTTACAAACTCATTCACCGTGCCGATCTCCGAACTCCGCAGTTTGCGTGTCAGTTTTTCGATAAACGCCAAAACGAGCGGAGCATCCCCGCTCCCCACAATAACAACCTGCACCCTTCCAATGTTTATCGGGGCGATTTTTTGGACGGTCCTTCGGACCTCGTAGGGCTGCCCGTCGTCGTCATATTCCGTAGTTGTCTCTTGGGAATCGGCGGTCATTACGAAGGCATTGCGCTTGGCAGCATTAAGGCAGGGAATAGCAGCCAAAAGGGTCACGACTTTTCTCCTTTTGCTTCGGGGGCATTTCAGCGTACCCCCGTCCGCGCATCGTAGCACGGATATTCCGTCAAGGAATAATCATGCAAAACTCAGGGTTGTGGCCTTCCGGCTGGCCGTGTTACTAGGATTCCCATCCAAAACTGACGACGCTAGCTTTAGGAAGTCATTCCTGCAAACGTCGCGTTGAACTTCCGCTCTGGACCAGGAGCACAGTCATTTCGTCGCGCTGGACTCCGCATCGCAGGGAGATGACGGACTCAAAGCTTTCACTTCGGCCTTTGGACGAGACTTCCACAAAGGAGAATTGAGCGCTTCATCAAACAACTTTGGAACGGCAATATTTCTTTTGTCGAGATATTTTCCAAACCCCATCCTGACCCTTGACCGAAACTTGCTGACTTCAACGTATTCGGGTTGAGGCCGATCCTCGAATTTGTAGTGGACCGTTACGACCGATTTCTTGAATTTCATTCTTTTTAACCGTCGAACGTCGGCAGGGAGATAAGTCAGCGGTTTCCTCCTCGGCTTTCTGCCTCGGGTCTTTATGTTGCTCATGTGCACGAGTTGAAGCAATAGTGCGGTTACGGCGTTGTCATCAGGCTCCCCCGAAAATCCGACGATTAGCTGAACGGGGACGTTCACCCCCGGCCGCGACCATGCTTCAGCTGCATAAGAAGATTCACAGGCACCCAGCCATAGAACGATGGGTCTTTTCGGCGGATTGATTACAGACGCCAGTTCGGCCCATGTCAGCACTTCCGAGCGCTTTGATCGCGTCGTGGGAAAAAGCCCAAGCTTGTTGCCATGCGACCCGATGTATAGATTTTGCGCCACTTGATCGTCAGGATGATCGGGGTTTGTGAGCCAAGTGTGAATCGCCTCTTTCACTTCCTTCTTGTCTCTAAACTCGGCGAATTGAAGACCAGTGTCGCAGGGGAACTCATCACGGACATCTTCGGCTTCTCTCATTCCGGTTTTGCCGCTTTTTCCTCCCCACCGGATAATGAGAATGGGTTTCCGCAAATCAGTAGCAGCCTGCTGGCACGTTTGTGCTTCTTCTGCATTGCGGTAGTCTAAACCTCCGCGACCGAGACGATACCATGCCTGGATGGACGGGACGCTTTAACAGCGGTTCATTCAGGGCCATAGTGGATTCACGCTTCGCACGTTACCAAGGTTACCCTTCCGTGTTCTCGGCAGCTGAAATCCGTGTGAAGATTGATGTAAGGAGAGTGATATGCCCTTAAGAAGACTGAGTGACATCAAACGGGCAGACGGCATGGTGTCGATAGGGTCCATGTCGAAGCGGGTAAAGGTGGACAACCGCGAGGTCTGGGCAAGAGTGTCTCGCCTCGGGCCCAGGGCAGAGGTGACGTTCAACTATATGCCCGACGTGAAAATGGGCATGCTTGTCAATTACGAGGATCACAGATTTCGAGTTGAGCGTGTGGTGGAACTTGGTCTACGTGAACAGATTCGGCTGGAATGCTCGGTGGCGTGATTTTGCCCTTAGCGGCCTAGCCTTTTGAGCAGGAGATCTCCCTCATGAACAACGAATCTTTTTTCAGAATAGCGGCTGCTGAACACCTCGGATACATAAAGGGTAGAGTTCAGGCACGAGCGGAGCGGCTCAAGAACGGCACACCAACGCTACGTGATCAGGTGCGGCACTTGGCTAATTGTTGCGGTGCTTACTTGGTGGGTTCTTCGACTCTCGGATGCTACAAGTTTGGATATGGTACCTCGCTGCGTAATGGCATCGGAAGTCACGTGTATCCGTTCAAACTCGATGTAATCCTGTGGTGCGAAACCGACGAGGGCAGGGAGTTGGCCGAACAGCTACGCGGCCTCTTCCGCACGAAGTCTTGCAAGGTGAACGATACTTCGGGCGAATGGTTCAAACTGAACGAAGAAGACCTTGAGACCCTGAGAACAAAGTTTCAGTTCGTGACCGATTTGGTTGGCGGTACGACCGGGAAAGCGTAGAGGGCGAATGGGTTCCTTGGCCCCACAAGACACAACGACTTTCACTCTCTCTCCTGATTGGGACGTCCTCATTTTGGAGGACACTGACGAGCGCATCGCCTGGTTCAAGGAGCGGCTTCCCCGCGCTACCTACGCCAAAACAGCCACCGCTGCCATCACAGCCCTCAATGCCAACTCCTACCGAGTCGTGTTCCTCGATCATGATCTTGACTGGATCCACGCGGCGGATAGCAGCATCGTGAAAGGCACCGGGAAAGAGGTGGCAGCCCATTTGAAGAAGATCGGCTTCACAGGGATCGTGGTGATTCACTCTAAAAATGAGGATGGAGTCAGGGTGATGACGCGCATCCTACCGTCAGCCAAGGTCGCCCGGTTTGGCGAGTTCGATGTGACTGTCGGCTAATTTCTTCGGCTGCCCGTTGACCACGCGGCCAAATACACTTTTCACGCGCTACCACAACCAGTACAGAGAACTGCACCAGATTTTGCACCGACTGCCTGCATCCGGTGCTTGCTGGCGCCACTAGTCGTTCCGAGGGCATCCGTGCAACTAATTGAAACGAAAGGTAGAAGGGTTGTTATCATAAACTTGCAGAGCATTACTAAAGCGATGCAGGTGGGTGGTGTCTCAGGTCCGATGCAGGGAGCAACCAGCAACCCAGGGGGCACCAGGGGCATAAGCGTCCGGTGGATCTGATGGGGGTCCACCCATCTTGTAGTGACAAGAGCCAGTGATCGCCCTTGATGGCCCTAGGTGGTCTACAAGACGCATCGCCCGAGAACCTCAGTCCGACGCGGGTTTCAGATGCAAGCGATCTAAAATATTTGTGATCTTTCAAGAAACTTTACAGAACTGGCCGGGTTCCAAGCTCATAACCACTCGTCGCTTCACACAAATGGCAGGACGAAATTCCTGGTGTCACCGAACTCGCGGGCGGGGGTTGGAGCAGTGTTTCCCAACGTCGAAGTACGCCACTTGCACGCAGTCATTGCCTTGGGCGAAGAGCTACACTTTACCAAGGCTGCCCTCAGATTGAACCTTACCCAATCTGCGCTCAGCAGACAGATCACTGAGATCGAAAAACAGCTTCGATTTCGCTTGTTCACTCGCGATAATCGACGGGTTGTCCGTGTCGAGCTCACCGACGCTGGGCGAGTGTTCGTTGCGGAGGCTCGTTCTTCCGTCTTGCATATGGAGCGAGCTTTTCATCTCGCACGTACCGCCCATGACGGAGCAGAAAATGTTCTAACGATCGGGCACTCGCACGAAGCCGATCAAGCCTGGATTTCAGACCTCCTTGCAGTTCGTCTCCCCCTGTACCCCAAGCTCGCCATTCGACTGATCAGTCAGTTTTCAATCGAGTTGGTCCGGAGTGTTCTAGCAGGCGAATTGAATTTGGCACTGGTGACGGCACCGCCGGAAGACTCTCAAATCGAGACCTCGCCATTCGTGATGGCGCCGCTCTATGCCGCTCTTCCAGAGGGCCACGCCTCTGCCCAAAAAGAACACCTCGCGCTTCAGGATCTGGCAAAAGATGAATGGATTCTGTTCGCGCGCCGAGTTCATCCAGTCGTTCATGACGCAATCATGAATGCGGCACGACGCGAGGGAATTGCTCCGAAGCGCGCACACGATATTATTACGCCACAAGAGGCGATTCACTTGGTATCTGAGCACGTCGGCGTGGCCATCCTCACCAAACCTGCGGCCCTCGGCTGTTGCACTGAAGGTGTAGTAGTAAAGCCTCTTTCTGATGAGTCCTTGTGTTTCCAAACGTGTGTGATTATGCGAAAAGACGACGACTCCCGATTGACAAACGAGTTCGCCCGGTCTTTCCTCCGCAGATATGCTTACCAGCGCCGTCCACCAAAGCCAATTGAATTGTCGCCAACCTCCCGAGTTGTCAGCATCAAAAAGGCGAGCGGTCCCGCGCGCCGCTGACAAGCGAAGAGTCGCCGCCCGCCCGGGCCATGTGGCTGCCGCTCATGTACCTTCATCTGTTCCAATGAGGGAGCCCATCCGGTCTAAGTGGTACAAGATGGAATCAGCCGTGAATTTCAGCAGATCCTCTCCTTCGTGAACCTGCTTGAACGTCATCGCGTAGTTTCGGCTGAGACACTCCTTTACGAGTTGGTCCAGAGTCTTCTTAGTCCCCGGTGGTTCGAGGCAAAGCAGAACGGTTTTCATCTGCCCGTCCTGAATTGCGGGCCGCGACGAACGAGTCAGGAAATAGACCTTCATATCTTGTTCCTCACTGCCGAAAGTCACTCGGTAGTTCTTATCGGATGTAGATTATGTCACCGTGCGGCTGCCAATCAATGATGGCAACATCCGAGCGGCGCATTACTCGATTTCTGACCCAGCTATTCCCGTTGGGAATAGCTGTCGCCCGAGAATTCATTGGACAATTACAGCGGTCGGAATCAAGTTGGTAAACAGCGCAGCAATGGTTGGAGTTATGCCATGTCTGAATTCGCTCGAAAACCAGCCGAGTCCTCCCACGCCCTCCACACCGTTTCAGGCCCTTCGGTTGGGCCGGCGATTGAACTAGCTCGCGAGAAGCACTACTCGATCATCGAGATCGCCGAGCTCTGGGCACTCAGCGAGAAGACCGTTCGCAAAATATTTGAAAGGGAACCAGGCGTGATTCACTGGAGCACAGAAGAAAAGTTGCACAAGCGCGGATACCGGACGCTCCGAGTGCCTGAAACGGTCCTTCATCGCGTTCATCGAAAGTTACGCAGAGCAAGCTAGCGATCAACTACCCCGGCAGAAGACGGGAGCAATCCCCATCAGGCGCTTTTCGCGCGCTTCGGCGATTTGCGTTTTCCTGTTTGGGTTCCCGCACTAAGTACAGTCCAAGACTTTCGCACGTTGACCGCAAGTTGCTCCTGCCGCGCCTTGACCCATGGCGCGTAGTGCTTCTCAGTGATCTTCACGCTTTTATGACCAAGCAACATTGAGACCTGTTCCAGCGGTACTCCGGCAAGCAGCATCTCGACCGCGAATGTGTCTCGAAACATGTGCGGATGGCAACGCTTGGGCGATCCGTCGTCGCTGCGCAAGTCTGCGATTTTGAAGAGGCGTCGGAAACTCCGCTGCCAATTACCAACTACCGACTTCGGCGAACCGTTGCCAGACCAGAAGAAATATCGTGGATTAGGACATGGGCCTGGCGGAATATTTCTCAATGCCTCCGCCACATCCGGAGGCAGCGGAACGTAAACAGGACTGCCGGTTTTGGCACGATACAGAAACAATTCGTCATGTTCATTTAACCGGCGCCGTTCTAGGGTGACGGCGTCCCTGATCGCCAATCCACTCCAGCGCATGAGCAAAGTTAGAATCCGCAGCCGCGTTGCTTGGTTCCGGCATTCCACCCAGCCTTTGGGCTGATAGATGTAGGTTGCGTCCATGATCTTGTCGAACTCGGGCGCAGGGAAATAATCCGTCGGAGGACCATCTGCTCTGATTCGACCCAGCAGAACAGCGGGATTGGACTTGATCCAGCCGAGTCGCAGGCAGTAGTAAAGGAAGCCGATCAACCGCTCCTGTTTCTTTTTCTTTGCGAGGGGGCCATCAGTCCAAGTGTCACGAAAACCTTCCAGGTCGGCAGTCGTGATCTCAGTGATGTGTACGAATCCGTAGGACGTTGCCCATGCAAGGAACTGCTTCTCGAAGATCGTTGTCAACTTGTCGAGAGTCGAGTCCGCCAAATTTTCGTTGCGCTTGCTGGTCAAAAAACGTGACACGGCATCTTTGACCGTTACGAGAGCAGGCTTCGGTCGGGAGGCCTCTTCAAGTCCTTGCCGCTTCGCCTCATATTCCTCTTCCAGTTTGCATTTGAAATCCTCAGCCTTTTCCCAACTGCGGGTCTTGGCGCTCCGACGAATGAAGGGGCCATCCGATCCGAGAATGCCATTGATCCACTTTGGGCAGCGGCAACGCTTGTAGTTGATGTCTTCGGAAGCGCATGGAGGATAGTGGCGGGAGTAGACAGAGAGCATGAATTCGGCCCCTTTGCCGAATCCATTGTACGTTTATTGTACGATTTTTTGTATCGTTTTATAACTATTTTATTATCAGTAGTTTATAGTGGTGGAGGCGGCGGGAGTTGAACCCGCGTCCGAAAATGTTACTGGCTAGGAGACTACATGCTTATTCCAGTTCATGCCCTGGGCATTACCCCAGGACGTTCGCGCCGCCGGCTCAGAACGGACAAGAAACCGTAGACGCTAGCCTGAGATCTTAGCCTTCACGCCCAGACGTAGCGTGAAAGAGCAGCCCTCTGTGCGGCGCTCTTTCGCAGCCCAAGGGCGAAGCTGCGGAGAGCGGCTGCCTAACTAATTAGGCTGCGTATGCCATTTGTTGATTGGCAATTATCATTTTGCAAGCGATTACGGGTGCCTACACCCCGGCATGCCTCCTGGCCGCAAGCATCTCCGTCGAATCCGGGACGCCCCCACTGAGGGAACTGCCAGCAAAGAACTGCCTCTATTTTACACCAAGCTCACCGTTCGGGCTTCGGACCTCGTTTCCAGTTGCTCAAGGGGATACACATCCCGCCGACCCCTGCCCCAGCGGAATCGACGGCGATGTAACAAACTTCGTTGGATCAGTAACCGAAGCCGCGGTGAGTGTCACGCTGGTCGCTCCGCCCGAGGCCGGCGACTCGTAAACGATCGGGACTGTGCTGCCCGAAATGCCGGACGTGAACGTCCCACAAGTCGCAGTACTACACGCAACCGACCATTTGACTCCCTGGTTCTTGTAGTCACTGGTGACGGTGGCGGCGACCCCGCATTGCTCGCTGTAATTCATCGCCGTAGGTGGGACGTATCCCGGGGTAAAGGTCACGCTAATAAATGACGAGGAACTCTGAGTTCCACACGTCGCCAATAGAAGCATCGCTCCCACCGCCATCAGGCCCTCGACGATCCAGAAGAAAATCGGTTTATGAAGAGTCATGGAATGGTCGAGCAAGTAACTGGCGAATCTAACAAGCAGTGGCGAAATGGATAGGATCTGAGCTTTGTTTCGCCACCGCCTGCGCTTATTTTGAACTGGCGATGGCGAAGGCCTCGCTAAGTTGGTTGGCATCGGTTTCGATGGCCAGCGCGCGATTGTTATCGATCACATAGTAGACATAAGCATTGGACGTATTGGCATAGCCCAGGCCTCCAATTGTGCCCGTCATAATGCCGCCGGTGCCGCTTGAGGTCCCGCTAAGCGCAACGTTCGATGTCAGCGATCCGGAAGCGTATGGATTAGCGAGGGCATTGAGATCGGTGAAACCACTAGCTTTGCCGGAGGCGGCCGAACCGTCGCCGACTGCCGCCCACGGATAGACGGCTGTAGTCGTAACCGTAACTCCGTTCACTATCGTTGTGCTCGTAACCGTCGTTGTGCCCTGGGCGGTGAGGGCGTAGTTCCCGGACACCGACGGATTTGCCGCCTGCTGGAAGGCGACTCCCGCAGTCACATCGGTTGCATCCATGGAGATCACGAGCGCATTGCCGTTGCCGTCGAGGTAGAACACCAGATTCGCCGGGGTCTTGGAAAGGCTCGTGGTCAGGCCCGTAACCATGATGTGTCCGTTAGGAGTGGTTTCCGCCGACCAGTTGGCCGTGTTCGTGTTGCCATTGGCCAGCTGGCTCGCGATGTCGTTGAACGATACCTGTCCACTCACACCAGCAGTATTGTCAAAGGCGAACTCGCCGGCGAAGTTCAAAAATCCGGTGCCGCTGGAGAACTGTCCGCTCGTCTGCTCCTGTCCCAGGCTGCTGAATACATACGTCGATCCGCCGGGGTTGAGACTTGTACCGGACTGGCTCAAAGCTGTACCGCCCGTCGTGCCCAGCAGTCCGTCTGTAGTCTCCACAAGTTGAATAGTGTTGGAGTCAACCACGTAGCCCACCAACTGGAAGCTCGGGATCGCCGTAGGATTCGAACTGCTCGGATTGAGCTTGAATACCACGCGTCCAAAGGAATCGGGCGCGCTTACAGTGCTTGCGCCGAATAGATACTCAGGCGAAGTCGTGCCCCCGTCGTTAAGGTCAAACTCGCTGCCCGCACCGGAAATCGTGCCGGTAGTGTCATTCAAGTCGTCGACACTTACGATTCCACCCATCGCCATCGGCAATTGATTTTTGTCGAGTCCCGCCGCGAAAAATGCGTAGCTGCCCGAAGGCTGGGCGGGACTTGATTGCAGGTCGAGCGAGCCCGTGCCCGACGCTGAGGCGTCAAATTCCGCAATGCGCGCGCTGGAGGACGACACGAGCGTGGCGTTGATCGTCTGCACGCCGTTAATGCCTAAAATGACCGGGCCGTTGATGCCGGTGTACAACGTGATCTGCAGATTTCCATCCGCGGTTCGTGTAATCCCGCTCAGTGCAGGATCAATCACGGCCTGCGGAAAGGCCCCATTGTAATCAACGAAGTCCTCCTCGCCCTGCGTGATAAGACCGTTGGAGACTGTGAATACCCCGGCCACGAAGTACGGCGACGTGTATTGCTGTTTCGTGTAATAATCCACGCCGCTAAGGTGGAACACGTAGGTCCCATCGCCAAGCGTGGAGACTTGCGTCGATGACTTGGAACTCCCGCAGCCCGCCAGCAGCGCTCCCAGTGCAGCCGCAGTGAGCAAAAGGATCAGCCGGGTGAGTGCTTGCGTCCGACGCCTGCGTAGCGCGGCCGCTCGGCTCGCGCTGGAGGAAGCCAGGAGCGAGCTTCCAGCGAGAAACGAAAATAGACAAACCTCGGGAGTGCGATTGCGATTCATTTCATCCTCTTTAGGAATAAAGTTCTCTCTCATGGGCGGCCAGGGGCTCCTGAACTGGCCTTTCCCAAGAAATTCTTTTGTACGCGAGGGTTACAGATTGGAGGGGTAGCCGTCAAGAGGGGGCCGCACTTCAGTGGAGCCGCTCCTCGGGCGCGGTGTCAGTACAGCGAATAGGTTGCGCCCGGTTTGCAGCCCGGCGGCGGCGGCGCCGCGCGCCAGACTTCCGTGGGACTTCTGTGGGACTATGGTCCGCGAGTTGTCTCGCGTTTCTGTTCCGCATTCATCCGTAAGGTCGGCGGCTGCTGCAAGAACAGCAACCCGATTTGCTTCTTGTCACTTTCGATACCAAAGGCTCGCAAGCTGTCGATGACGTAGAAGTCAAACGTGTCAAAAGTGAGCGGCGGCGTGGCGATGCTATCCGCGCCCAGTCCCTTGATTGATCCGCTGCTCTCGGTGGCCGTCCCGGTAAGCGCCAGGTCCGGACAGGTCGGCCCGGCGGCGCCGCATTTCGAAGCAGGCAGGGTTGCGGCAAAGTAGTCGAAATCGGTGAAACTGCCCGAGCCAATCACTCCGCCGCTGCCAATGGTGACAGAGCCAGCCGCGCTCCACTGGTTACCCGTACTCGCAAAACCGACTGCACCTACGGCGTAGCTTCCTGTAAAGGACGGACTGGTGCTTTCGAGGTACGCAGGTCCAGCCGTGAAGTCGTTGGCATCCATCGAGACTACCAGCGCATTCCCGCTGCCATCCAGATACAGCTGCAGCGTTGCCGCAGTGGGCGTGCACGTGGTGTCGGTATCGTTGGGCAAACAGTTCAGGTATGTCCCGATGAGGCCGCTCACCGTTGCCCGTCCCGTTCCGGACGCGTCTACCGAGTAGTTGCCGGCAAGCGTACTCTGCGCCGAAACAAAAGCGGAGTCGTTGAAGTCGGCGGTGCCGGAAACGGTTGTATCGGCGTTGAAGCTCAGAGCGCCGGCAAAGTCCAGCGAGGCCAGCCGGTTGTTCCCTTGCGCGCCCACCACGTAGCTGGAGCCTGACAGATCCGACGTGCTGAACTGTCCGGTCTTTGTCTGGCCTTGCGCCAGCGCCAGGCCTCCGGTCACGCCTCCAAAATCGTCGACCGTCTCTACCAAAGCAATCGCGCTGGCATCGACGATGTATCCAACAAACTCGAGCATAGGCAGGGAAGGGCTCGCGTTGGGATTGAGTGTGAATACCACCCTTCCATACGCGTCGGGCACAGTCCCGCCAGTCGGTCCGGCGACGGTGCTGGTCGAAGCCAATTGTTGACCTGACTCCGACGTGCTCGATGCGTCGCTGAAATCGAACGCGCTTCCGTTGCCCGACATCGTGCCCGGTCCGCTCGGGTTGTCGACGTTGATGATTCCTCCCATCACTACCGGCGAGCCGCCGCTGTCGAAGCCACCGGCATAAAATGCGTAGCCGTATTCCGGCAGCGTCTGCGCCGTGGTGGAATCCTGTGGCAACAGTGTGCCGCTTCCGGCCGCGAAACTGTCGAACCACGTCACGGCTCCGCTCCCGGTCGTCGCATCCACAAGCGCGACATTGAGGGTTTCCAGGCCGTCGGGTGTACCTCCCACCACCGGCCCGATATAGGGGTCACCCGTGTCCAGAATGATTTGTAGATTGCCGTCGGTCGTGACCCCGATGGATGTACTGCTGATGTCGCCCTGGCGTCCAATCGCATCGCTCACCACGTCGCCCGCATCAGTGAAATCCTGCTCCCCGCCGATGATCGCTCCACTCTGCATCGTGAAAGCGCCCGCGACGTCGAACGCGGACCCATTGTTGTCCTGGCCGTTGAGCTGAAAAACGTAGGAGCCATCGGGCAGCGTAGGCGGCTGCTGCTGGATGGTGATGTTCGCGGAGACGCTCTTGTTGAAATCATTCACGGCCGTGGCTGTGACCGTGACTTGGCCTCCGTTGGAAACGGGCACGGTCAGCGGAGCTGTGTATGCGGTGTCTTGGTTGTTGCTGGTTTGCGAGCGGCCGAACGATCCGCATTGCGAAGCCGGCGTGCATGACCAATTGAGGCCCCCGTTGTTGGGATCGCCCTTGGTATAGGCCGCCAGCGACGCTTCGATGTTGGTATTGAGCGACGTTGGTGGCGCATAGGAGAAAGTCACGACGATGTTGGATGTGATGGAGAATGTCGCCGAGGCAGACTTCGAGTCATCGCTTATCGACGTCGCGGTCACGGTCACATCGTTGCCCACGGGAACGGCCGCCGGAGCGTGAAACGTTGTGGTGACACCGCTCAGCGTGGAGGTCGGACTAAAGCTGCCGCACACCGACGCCGGCGTGCAACTCCAGGTGATGCCGGCGCTGCTTGGATCGTTTGCCACCGTGGCCGCGATCTTCGTGCTGCTGTCAATTAGTGCTGACGTGGGCGGGGTTGGGATTGCGACCGTGATCGTCGACGCGATCCCGATCGTCGCTGTCGCCGTTGCACTCGAGTCCGCCGACGCCGCTGTGATGGTCACGCTGGCTCCGGGCGGAACCGACGTAGGCGCTGTATAGATCGTCGTACTGCCACTGGTCGTATGTGTGGGGGCGAAACTCCCGCATTTGGCACGTCCGCAGGTCACCGACCAATTGACCCCCGCGTTCAGCGGATCGTTGACAACGTTGGCCCCAATCGCGACCGTGTTGCCCGGTGCTTCGATGTCCAGAGTGCTTGGCGGCGTCTGAATGAAGGTCACCGCGATGGGTCCTGCGCTGATCTCAATGTTGGCCTGCGCCGTCTTCGTGTAATCGGTCACCGAAGTTGCGGTTACTGTGACCGTGCCCCCGGATGGGACCGCCGAGGGTGCCGTGTATTGGGTTACGCCCCCACTCTGCGTCGCGGAGGGGCTGAAAGTCCCGCATTGCGCTGCTGGAGAGCAAGACCAGGTTACCCCCGCGTGATTGGGGTCGTTGCTCACAGTCGCGGCGAGATTGGTGCTGGCGCTCACGAGCATGATGCTGGGCGGGGCATATTGCTGCCCGGACGCCGGCAGTGCAACTGTCACACTCGATGTAATCGTCACCTGCGCCAGGACCGACACACTGCTATCGGTGGAGTCGGTGGCCGTTATCGTGACTGTCGAGCCGCTGGGCACGTCTGCCGGAGCGGTGTAAGTAGTCGGCGCGTTGCTCGCGCTGGGGTTGGCTGAAAAAGTCCCACAATACCCGGGGGAGCCGCAGCTAGCAGTCCAACTTACCTCCGCGTTTGCCGACCCATTGGAAATGATCGCAAGTATCACGGCCTGCCCGTTGATCGCCAAAGATGCCGGTGGCGCATCCGCCAGGCCTGCGGCTGGAAAAGCGATCGAGACGGGTGGGGTTTTACCGCTGCTGCCGACGCTCCCGCAGGAACCGAGCAGGCTAGCGAGGCCGGCAACAATAACAACGAGAACAACGCGGCGAGTCGTCATTGTGGGCCTCCATTCGTAGCCGAGTTTGCGCCGCCTGTGTGACGCCGTGCGCGGTGCTCGCGCACCGGAAAGCCTCGCTCATTGCGCACCGTAACTGTTCGATCTCCTACTCTCAGCTGCCGCACGAGTAGAACTTCACGTCCATGGATGTTCGTCCACACCCCGGTCGCTTCCACCGCTTCGCCGGCGGTCAGAGCCTCGCCATTCTGCTGCGAGAAGAACGGCCCCAGGTGCGCGTCGATACTTCCGCCGGAAACGCGCAGCAATAAGTGCGCGCCCATGGGGCTCCCTGCAAAATCCGCATGATTGAGCAGATGGTCGACAGTCCCGGAAACAACTACTTCTGTATTTGCGTGCGCCGTCGGCACAGGAGGCCGCTCAACGGCAGAGGAGTTTTGAGCGCCGGCAGAAGCAATCAGCAGCAGCACGACAGCGATGGCCCCGGCGAAAGCGCGCGAGCCAATGGTCTTTCGAGTTATCATCATTTCTAATTCCTGGACTCTGTTGCGGTCGCAACGGGATGAATGCCAGAGAAAGCATGGTGTGCCAAGTTCCGGGTCGAGCGCGATGTTTTTTGAGGTTTACGGCGTGAGCATAACACGCAGTAAGTAGTGTCAATCGCGTAAGTGCTCAAAGTGCTGGCTCGCACTGCCCGATATGGGAATTAATTGCTCACACATTTCGACTAATTCCCGGAGGTCATGACCCAAACGAGTAACTCCATTGGTGTGTCTTAGTAAGAGTACCGGCGCTCCGTGTTGCTCGTCCGCTCCGGAGCCCAGAAAGAATCCGCCATGAAAATTGACAAGATGCTGAAACGCTATCGCGTCGAAAACGGTAAACATTTTTCGCTCAAAGACTACGATCCCGCGGATACGCACGGGCTCGACTCCGAGTTCAAGCCGCAGGCCAAGCAACTGCTAGCAGATGGCGTCGATGAATTGAGCCGTTTGCAGGATATCCTCGCGGCCCAGGATCGCTGGGGCTTGCTCATAGTCCTTCAGGCCATGGATGCTGCCGGCAAGGACGGCACCATCAAGCACGTAATGTCGGGAGTCAATCCCCAGGGCGTAGAGGTAACCTCGTTCAAGGTCCCCTCCGCCGAGGAACTAAGCCACGGCTATCTCTGGCGCACCATCCAGCACGCTCCCGCGCGCGGGCGCATCGCCATTTTCAATCGCTCCTACTATGAGGAAGTGCTCGTGGTTCGCGTGCACCCCGAGGTGCTCGCCAACGAAAAACTCCCCGATCGTCTGGTGACGAAAAAAATCTGGGAAGAACGCTACCAGGATATCTCCAATTTCGAGCGCTACATGACCCACAACGGCATTGCCGTGGTGAAGTTCTTCCTCAACGTATCGAAGAAAGAGCAGAAGCGCCGCTTCCTCGATCGCCTCGATACCCCCGATAAGAACTGGAAATTCTCCGCCTCCGACGCTCGCGAACGCCAGTTCTGGGATCAATATCAGGAAGCCTACGAGGATGTCATCCGCGCCACCGCCACCGATTTTGCCCCCTGGTATGTGGTCCCAGCCGACCAGAAATGGTTTACGCGCCTGGTCGTGGCGCAGGTACTGGTGGACGAACTGAAGGCGATGGATCTCTCCTATCCCAAAATCACCGGTGAGCAGAAGAAAGCCCTCGCCGAAGCGAGGCAGATGCTAAAGGAGAAGTAGTAGTAAGCAAACAGATGTTGATTCCTGACACCTGAAGTCCGAGACCTGACGCCTGAGACCTGACACCTGGTTTACGAACCCTATTTCAGCACAATCGCCAGCGGCTGATCGTAAGGCTGAATCACAACGCTCAGCGCCTTGCGCCGCTCGAACGCTTCTTTCGCCAGCGGAAAGCTGACCACGATGGTTCCCTCTTTTTTGTCTCCGGGCATGATCTTGGTCTCGGGCGAGAGCGGAGGCTCCGAACTATCCTTGAGCCCCGGAAACATCTGGTAATACCTGTCCACATCGACCGCCGAGGCAGCCGCGTCTTCGTACGTCTGCCCATCGCCACCTACCATCTGTACCTTGAGCGTGCGAATCCAGAGCGGCTTATCGCCCGCGTTGCGCAGCGTAAATGTAATCGCGGCCAGCGTTAGGGGTCGCTTCTGGCCCGGAACTTCTGCCGCGCTCACCAGCCGGATCGAACCCGCTCCCTGAGGCCGCGCGCGTTCATGGAACGCAACGAAGCCCACAATAATGGCCACCAGCGCAATCGAGATGACCACAATCCGCGCCGGGGGCAAATTGCGCTTGGCCGTCCCAAACTCGTCGCCGATATGGAAATCGGTCGTCGGCTCACTCGGAGATGCCGGAATCTCAGAACTGGGAGAGGCCGGAGTCGCAGAAGTAGACGGCGGGTTTGGGCTTGGCTCGGGCATGCAGAGATTGTAGAACGGCGGTCGTTGCCACAGCAGGCAGAAAGCGCAAGGCAAAAGGCGGAAGGCGGAAGGCGAAACCACAACGCCCCGCTTCTTTTGGGCCAGTGGTTACCAGCGGCAAAGCGTCTCGCAGTCCAATGACTTTGGTTACCTTGTAGGAGGTATCGGGCGCTGTCACCATGCAGAAGAGTTCTCTTGGAGGAACCTGCAGTGAATTGCTCAAGAGTTGTTGCATCGCTGGCATGCGCCCTTCTGGTCTTCGGCTTGGTTGGTTGTGGCGCGACCGATCATCTTCAGTCGATCACCCTCAGCGTGATCGCCGTCAACGGCTCGCCTGTATCCCCCCCACAAGCCGGTCCCGCTTCCCTGGCAGGGATGAGCAGTACGATCCAGTTGCAGGCGATAGGCAACTACAGCAACACCAAACAGGTCGACATCTCGACAAAAGTCACATACAACGCGTACGTTGATCCGAACAGCGACGCTACCGTTAATAGCGCTCCGTACGACACTCTCATACCGCCTTGCGCAACCGGAAGCTGCCCAAATCCTACCCAAGGACCGCCGTACACGTCGGGTACTCTGGAGTACAGTCCCACCGGCTTGCTCACGGCAATAGAACCGGCTGTCTGCACCTGGGTGGACACTGCTCCAGTAGTGACCGTGGGCACTGCTCCCGCGCCGTCGTGGGTCATTATCGGCGAATACGCGGTGACTGCCACTTACGGTGGGATTGTCTCGCAGCCGATTTACATCCCGATCGGATCGGGGGCTGGAGCCTCAAGCAATCCCAGTCTAGGAGCCGCTGGGGTGGATAACAACCCAAGCGAAGCGTGCGGGCCTTCTAGCAGCAGCTAGGTAGAAGCGAGCGATTTCTAGCGGGGACGGTTGCTCTGGCAGCCGTCCCCGCTTCCGCTTTCCGACAAGAAACGGTCCGTTCGATCCTCGCTCCCGCCCTCCGGTTGACGCTGGCCACAAACCCCGTATAATCCTCCTTTTGCCAAGCGCGCCCATGAAGTCCCGCGGGCGTTCGCCGGGGAAGCTAAGATTGAAGAATGAAGTCGGTGATGGCATGAAGGTTCGCGCCGGGATCGAAGTATCGGGTCAATCCGATATCGGCTGCCTGCGGAAGAACAACGAAGACTCGTTCGGCTATTGGGAGCCCGAGGACGATGAGACATTCGCCCGCCAAGGCCGCCTGGCCATCGTAGCCGACGGCATGGGTGGCTACGAAGGCGGACAGGAAGCCAGCCGCCTGGCCGTCGACACGCTCATCGGCACCTACCGCGCCTTCGCAGGCGACGATCCGCAGCAGGCGCTGATTGAGGGCCTTCAGGCAGCGCATAACGAAATCCGTCGTTACGGTGACAGTCATCCCGAATTACAGGGAATGGGTACCACCTGCACTGCAGCCGCCATCGTGGGTGACGCCCTTCACTATGTCCACGTCGGCGATACCCGCCTCTACCTGATTCGTGACGGTGCCATCCGCCAGATCACCCGCGACCACTCCTACGTGGGCAAGCTTGTTGAAGCCGGCATGATCACCCGCGAAGAAGCCGAAAAGCACCCGCAACGCAACATCCTCACCGCCGCCGTAGGGACTTCTCCGGAACTGGTCCTGGATGCGCCCCAGCGCCCAGAACCCTTGCACCCCAATGACGTCATCGTTATTTGCACCGACGGACTCTGGGGACAGGTGCGGGACGAAGAAATCCTCGACGCAGTGGAAGCCAAAACCCCCGAGGCCGCTGGCGGTGCCCTCATCGAACTTGCCCGCCAACGCGGCGGCCCGGACAACATCACGCTCCAACTCCTGCGGCTGAGCCGAAGCCCCGTTTGACGTCGCAGAACCAAGAGCCGGGGGAGAAGTAGGGGCTGTTGGCGGCGTATGATGATCGCCGACCTACCGATGGGCTAGTGTGTTGCGACGGCTTTCCAATAGCCGCTTAGCAAGCCCCAGTCATAGCGATTCTGCTTCCAGTTTGTATCTTCATAACTCCAGGAATTTGGCCCAGGGTTTTCCGGTGCCGGGTAGTCGTGTTGAAGCCAGTTTGGTTTCAGCAGGCGTCCGCGGCTGTTCAGCGAGTTGATGCCGGGGTGTCGATGGCACATGAAGCACTGTTGCAGCATCGGTTGATATTTGTCGAGAGAGATGTACTGAGCGGGTGAGCCTTCGTCAGGACCGAAAGAGTTGAACATCGAGAACTCTCTTTCGTCGCGTTCTGTTGCTCGGAGGCCACCGGCCCGATTGGCGAACAGTTGCGGGCGGCTCAACCGGATCTGGTAGAAATCCTGTCCGCTGTTCTTGCTTGCCTCGGCCAGAGTAGCGGCGGTCTCTCCGCTTGCATGGTCCGTCGCATTGACGGAGCGATAGACGCGGATCTGGATGCTTTCGGTAATCGGCGGGGATTCGAGATTGCCCTGAGTGTCGATCAGCAACATTTGCCGAACGAGCGCCACCTCGGTTCCAGCGGGAAATTGCGGTAACGCGGGATTCTCACTGGTCTGCTCGTGCCGCTCATCGTCGGGACGCGGAATCCACGGCTGCGGAAAATCCCAAAGACTCTGAAGATATTCGTACGTCGCTTTGCGGCCTCCGGGGAGCCGCATGTAGATGGAAAAATTGGACCGCGAAAAGGCGTACACGTGCTGGACGGCAACCGGGTCCGACGTGGGCCCGTCTCCAGAGATACCGACCCACGAACTATACGAATTGAACAAGTCCGGAGGCAGGAAAGGGCGATCCGGGTGCGCGGGATCGTATTCCTTGGCGAACTGACCGGAGGCGACAGCTTGCTCGTAGTTGGAAGGCAGCGCACGAATTTCTTCAGGCGTTAAGGCTATGCGACGCATCAGTTCTGCCAGGCGGGACTGGAGTTCGTGCTTCTCCTCCTCATAGCGGGGCGTGCCCAGTTGCCCCGGTTCTCGCGTTATCGACCAATCGAATACCGACCATAGATCACGTTGCAAGATAGCCCGCTTGACCGGATCGCGGATCAGCCGCTCGCCGTGCGTTTGCAGGAATTCGTCGAGAATGCGGATCACGCGGTCATGCGAAGGCTGACCCAGCAGGTACTGGGTATTCGACCAGAGCGGGGGATCGAGCGCGTCCGGAACCTTTGCGGTGCTCGGGACATCGGGACGGACGAAGATGGCGGAGTGCAGACGATTCCACAGGTGAGTGGGATTGGGATCGTAGATGGCAACGCCATTTCCCGATCCATTTTCTGAGCCATGCAACCACGAAGACTGGCTCGAAGTTTCCTGAAGCCCTAACGACAAAACAGCGAGAACCGAAGCTGCGATTGCTGGCCGCATATCCCACCCCCGCTACGCTTTTACATATTGAACAACAAGCGCGGGGGTTTGGGAAGATTCCCGGGTTCACGGGGTGGTGCATTTTGGTTGTCATCCTGAGCAAGCGCTTTTGCGCAGCGAGGGATCTGGGTGAGCCGCGCATGCGTCGCGGTTTTGCGACGCAACAATCGCGCGTTTGGTTCGCTTCCTTATCAAACTGCGCCATCGCTGGTTTCACTCTTTCGCTTTGGCGCAAATTAGTTTCTAATGACTCCCGCTATGATTCGAACACTGGGGCTGTTAGTTTTCTCTTTGCTTGCTGTCGTGGCTTTAGCCGCCGATACCGACACGGATCGCCTGATTCAGGAGGCGCTCAAACCCTCCGCGCTCGAAACCAACCTCCGCCGGCTCACTGACGAAATCGGCGGCCGCGTTCCCGGCACTCCTGCCATGCAGCGCGCCGTGGATTGGGGCGTTGCGGCCTTCAAAGAGGCAGGCGCAGACAACGTGCACACCGAGGAGTTCAGCATTCAGAACTCATGGGCCGAGGGCGCGACGGAGATGACGGCCGAGCTGTCCTCCGGCACTACGTTTAAGGTGCGGGCGGTTTCGGTGGCCTGGGCGCCGGCCTTGCCTGCGAGCCGGCATTTGCCGGTGGTTTTCGTCGGCATGGGAACGCCGCCCGAGTTCGCCGCGGCCGGCAACATCTCCGGCAAACTCATCCTCGTGGACAGCAAGGTGTTAGCGAATTGGGACGATCTGATGGGCGAATACGGACGAGCGCCCGGCGTCATCGACCTTGCGCTCAAGGGCAAGGCGAAGGCGATCGCGTTTATCTCCACACGCGAGCACGGAATTCTCTACCGCCACGCCAATTCCGTCGCCGGTGAGATCGATTCGATTCCCCAGGTGATGGTCGCGCGTCAGGATGGCGAACGCATAGCGCGGCTGCTGCAAACCGGAAATTCGCTTTGGGCGGATTTAGCGATCCCAAACCAGATCGGTGGCGCATTCAAAAGTTGGAATGTCGTCGCCGAGATCCGCGGCCGTGAAAAGCCGGACGAGTTCGTAGTCCTCGGCGCGCACCTGGATTCCTGGGAACTGGGGACGGGCGCGCTCGATAACGGCTGCAACTCCGCGCTTGTCATCGATACCCTCCGCGCCATCAAGAATTCGGGGCTGAAGCCGCGGCGCAGCATTCGTTTCATCCTGTTCTCTGGGGAAGAAGAGGGCATGATCGGCTCGCGGGCCTACGCCACCTCGCACCGCTCCGAACTCGACAAGGCCGCTGGCGTGGTCATATTTGACGCTGGCACCGGCAAAACGACTGGCTTCTCCGTCGGTGGTCGGCACGACATTGCCGCATCGGCTGCACCCATGGTCGCTCCCTTGGAGCAATTCGGCGCCAATAAACTGCTGACAACCGCCGAGTCCGGAACCGATCATTTCGATTTCATGCTCGAGGGTGTACCCACCTTCGTTGCCGAGCAGGACGAAGCCAACTATCTGGAGAACTATCACGCCACGACCGATACATTCGACAAAGTAGACTTTCCGCAGCTAAAAAAACACGTGGCCGAAGCCGCTACCCTGACTTTCGCGCTGGCTGACGCCGAAGCCCGCGTCGGCCCGCGCATCACCCGTGCCCAGATTGAACAGACCATGCGCGAAACCCATCTCGACGAGGACCTGAAGAGCTCGGGCATGTGGGACGATTGGGCGAACCGAAAGCGGGGAAGAGTGGAGTAGGGCAGGTCTCAGGTGTCAGGTCTCAGGAAAAGCTCCTACTTCTCCATGTTTTCCTGACACCTGACGCCTGAGGCCTGTATTCTAAATTTCCTGTGCTCCTTTTCTGGGTTCTCTTCAACCTGTTCATCCTTTGTTTGCTGGCGCTGGATCTCGGCGTCTTCAACCGGCGCGCGCATGCGGCGGGACTCCGGGAGGCGTTGGCCTGGTCGGGCGCGTGGGTTGTGCTCGCGGCTGCTTTTGCCGCGCTGATCTTCTTCTGGCACGGACGCGCCGAGGCCTTGCAGTTCGTGACCGGCTATGTGATTGAACTCACGCTCAGCATCGACAATCTCTTCCTGTTTCTCGTGATCTTCCAATATTTCAAAGTTCCCGCCGAGCATCAGCGCCGGGTGCTTTTCTGGGGCGTCCTGGGCGCGCTCGTGATGCGTGGAATATTCATCGCCGCCGGCGTCGGCCTGATGCTCCGCTTCGCCTGGATCACCTATGTGTTTGGCGCTCTGCTGATCTACTCCGGGTTAAAGCTGTTGCGCCAGGGAGAACACCCCGGAGAGCAAAAGCTCGATCCCGCCCGTAACCCTGTCCTGCGCCTGTTTCGCCGCATTCTCCCGGTCACCGAAGACTACGAAGGCGGAAAATTCTTTACCCGCAGGCAAGCGCTCTACGCCACGCCGCTTTTTGTGGTGCTGCTGGTGATCGAAACCTCCGACATTCTGGTGGCCGTCGATTCGGTTCCAGCCGTCCTGGCGATCACCCTGAACGCATTCATCGTCTACACGTCGAACGTATTTGCGATCCTCGGTCTGCGCTCGCTCTACTTCGCGCTGGCACAGATCATGAAGCGCTTTCAGTATCTGCATTATGGCTTGTCGATCGTGCTGATCCTCATCGGGCTGAAGATGATCGGCTCGCACTACGTGACTGTGCCCACGGAATGGACGCTCGGCATAGTGCTGCTGGTGCTGGCCGTTTCCATGGTGGCGTCGTTGGCAGCCGAGCCACATAAGCTATCATGACGTTGATGATCCGCATTCCCGTGGCCACGCCGTCGCGTCCGTACGAGGTGTTGATCGGCGCTGGCTCGCTGGCGCGCGCGGGCGAATATCTTGGTGGTTTGCTGGGAAACCGACGCGCCTTCGTCGTGACCGTGCCGCCGGTTCGAAAGTGCTGGGGCAAGGTGCTGCTGGACTCGTTGTCGGCGTCGGGGATCGAAACCACTCTTCTCGAAATGCCCGACGGCGAGCGTTGGAAACGCCTGGCCACGCTTGAGAAACTGGCGGAGAAGTTGGTACAGCAGGGCGCCGACCGCGGCGCGATGCTGATAGCGTTCGGCGGCGGCGTTGTTGGCGACGTGACCGGTTTCCTGGCCTCGATTTATATGCGCGGCGTGGGCGTGATCCAGATTCCAACCACGGTGGTCGCGCAGCTCGACGCAGCCATTGGAGGCAAAACCGGCGTCAACCTTCAGGCGGGCAAGAACCTGCTCGGGACTTTTCATCAGCCGCGCGCGGTGCTGGTTGACCCCGCTGTTCTCAAAACGCTGCCGATGCGCCAATATCGCGCCGGACTTTATGAAGCTCTCAAATGCGGCATTATCGGAGACGCCGGTCTGTTCCGCTTGTTCGAAGAGCAGCATAAGGAAATCCTCGCTCGTGAGCCGTCGGTCGTCGAGAAACTCATCGCCGATTCTGTGCGGCTGAAGGCCTCCGTCGTGAGCGCGGACGAGCGCGAAGGCGGGTTGCGGCAGGTGCTCAATCTCGGCCACACCGTCGGCCATGCGCTCGAAGCGGAAACCGGGTACAAGCTTTTGCTGCACGGAGAAGCTGTCGGATGGGGACTTCTGGCCGCAACTCACATCGCGCTTTCCTCGGGCAAGCTCGATAGCGTTACGGCCGGGCGAATTATGAACGCGGTGCTGGCGCTGGGCGAGTTGCCGCGAATGAACATCAAGCCGGCGAGCATCCTGAAGCGGCTCAAGTTCGACAAGAAGACTCGCCAAGGCGCCGTGCATTTTGTTCTGCCGCGCGAGATCGGCAAGGTCGAAATCACGAGCGATGTCGGAGAACCCGCGGTGCGCGCAGCGATCGAGGAAATTCGGAAGCTGGCGAGGAACTAAGGCTGCGGTAAAAGTCATTGTTCAAAATCCGACTCAACAGTTTGCTGAAAAACTCGGCCGCGTTACCTCAGGGGCTAGAGCCCCGACAAAAAGGAAAGGGTTTATCGCAGCGCTGGAAGCGCTGCGCCACCCAAAAGCGAGATTCTCAGCAAAATACTTAGCTAGCGAGATTTTCAGCAAACTCTTTAGCTGCTGAGGTCATGAGGATCCTGTCACCGCCAATGAATCCAGCCGAGAAAGAAAAAGTTGTTGGGTCAGCTCCAGCCGGCGCTTCCGACCGCGAATCGGCTGCGAAAGCGGTGCGCGAGATGTTTACCTCGATCGCCCCGCGCTACGATCTGCTGAATCACGTTCTCTCTTTCAATATCGACCGCCTGTGGTGGTGGCGCACGGCGCGTCGCTTCGATGCCATTCTGCAACGCCCCGAAGCCCGCGTTCTCGATCTTTGCTGCGGCACCGGAGACATGGCCTTCGCCTTGCAACGCCGTGCTCGCGGAGGAAACGCAAATATTCTCGGCGCCGATTTCTCTCACGCCATGCTGCAGCTCGCGTCGGAGAAGGGAACTCGCCGCGCCGCGGATAATCATGCGGCGAACACGGCAGCCCTGCGTTGGGTCGAGGCCGATGCGTTGCGCCTCCCATTTCCTGACCGCCATTTCGATCTGGTCACCTCAGCCTTCGGATTCCGCAACCTGGCCGACTACGATGCTGGTCTTCGCGAGATCGCGCGCATACTGCGTCCCGGCGGCGAGTGCGGCATCCTGGATTTTGGCGAACCGCACGGCTTGCTCGGCGCCGTCTACCGCGTTTATTTCAAGAATGTTCTGCCGGCGATCGGTACGGTCATCTCCGGAGTCCGCGGCCCCTACGCCTATCTGCCGGCGTCGGTCGAGCGTTTCCCCGCGCCCGAAGAGATGCTCTCGCGCATGAAGCAAGCGGGCTTTTCCGAGGCCGCGTGGACGCCTTACACGTTTGGCGTGGCGGGGCTGTACTCGGGAAAGCTGTAGTAGTTCTCAGTTTCCGGTTGTCAGTTCTCAGTGAATTCCTGATCCCTCGCCTCTTCCTCTGCACATGGTTTGCTGTAACGCCGCTGTTGACTGCCGGAGCCGGGGAAACAGTGTGTGGATCGATGCAGGCCTGGATTGTGCCGGGCGGAAGAACGTTGGCGCAGTTGGCCTGGGCATTTGGATCCTTTGAGGAAGCGGCGGTTGCATTGCAGGCGGAATGAGCCGCCGAGGTTGGATTGGCGGACTCTTGATTCTGGGCTGGAACTGGAGCAGGCGCAGGTGCAGGTTCTGGGACTCGAGGTCGTGTCAGGTTGCGGGCCATTTCCATGAACGCCTCATCGTCGACGCGCAAGCGTTCTTCCTCTTCGCGATGTTTCTGAACCGGGTCGAAGGGCGGCTCGGTGACGATCTCTTCGGGCTTGGGAG
>Ga0326728_10005139_pt1 | contig 37507 bp, 28 predicted proteins | sample MB3enrmetagenome_FD_207602 | JGI IMG/M metagenome (GOLD analysis project Ga0326728, IMG submission 207602) | Lab enriched peat soil microbial communities from McLean, Ithaca, NY, United States - MB31MN | ecosystem: Environmental > Terrestrial > Soil > Wetlands > Peat | place: USA: New York...
TGAACCAGCGGCTCGGCGCGGAAGTGTGGCTCAAGCACGAGAATCACACGCCCGTGGGATCGTTCAAGATCAGGGGCGCCCTGGCCTACTTTCGGCATCTCAAGCGTTTGCGGCAGGGCATCGCGCGCGTGGTCGCGGCCACGCGCGGCAACTTCGGACAATCCGTGGCATTCGCCGCGCGCCGGGAGGGCATGGAAGCCATCGTATACGTTCCGCGGGGGAACAGCGCATCCAAGAACCGCGCCATGCGCGGTCTGGGAGCGACCGTCGTGGAACACGGCGGGGATTTCGAAGAAGCCCGCCAGGAAGCCCTGCGGCGCGCCCGCCAGGAGGGTCTGCACTACGTTCCTTCCTTTCATGAGCGTCTGGTCGCGGGGGTGGCCACGTATTCGGTGGAATTGTTTTCGGCCGTGGCAGACGTGGACGTGGCCTACGTGCCCATTGGCATGGGATCGGGAATCTGCGGAATGGTGGCGGCGAGGGAAGCTCTGGGACTGAAGACCGGCATCGTCGGCGTGGTCTCCCGGCATGCCCCGGCATATTACGAGTCTTTCGTCGAGCGCCGCCCGGTGGCGCGCCCGGCGGAAACCAGAATCGCCGACGGAGTGGCTTGCTCGGTGCCGGACCCCGACGCGCTGGAGATCATCTGGCGGCACGTCGCCCGGGTGGTCATGGTGACGGACGACGAAATCGCGATGGCCATGCGCATCCTGTTCGACGACACTCACAACGTGGTTGAAGGAGCCGGCGCAGCGGCCCTCGCCGCGATCCTCCAGGAGCGACGGCAATTGAGCGGCAAACGGGTGGCGGCCGTGTTGAGCGGCGGCAATGTCGACCGGGATGTCTACCGCGAGGTGTTAGGCGGGGCTTGACTGGCGGAGAGGGGGGGATTCGAACCCCCGGTAGAGCTTATGACCCTACGACGGTTTAGCAAACCGCTGCTTTCGACCACTCAGCCACCTCTCCGGGAGATGAAATGGTCCGTAACCGCATCGTACCACAAGGAGAGGCGGTTTTGACGCCTTCGGAATGGGGAAACTACAATTGAAGCGATGCGACATGCAGTTTGGATTATTGCCTTGAGCATGGCCGGAATCGGCTTGGCCGCTAACAGCCAGTACACCGGCTCCCTGAACAGTGAACTTCGCACGTCGTTGCCCTGGCTCGCCGGGATGATGAAGCCCGCCACGGAGCAGGATATTGCCATGCTTCCCGCCAGGCCGTCACCGGACAGCCGCGTTTTTGTTGGGAAGCTCTCTGCCGTCAAGAAGGATGGCATGGCCGCGGTGCTGGTGCATTCGCCGGATCGAGGCGACTACCTCTACGTCGATGTGAACTTGGACGGGCGTTTCGAGGCCGAAGAGCGTTTCCCTTTGACTACGAATCGACAGGCCCAGCTCCAGACAGATCAAGCGCTGCTGATTCAACTGCAACAGCCCTGTGCGTTCCAATCGACTACGCCTGTGTCCGTTCAGGTTACTGCCCAAGGCGACAGGTGGGTCTTGATGAACACTTCCAAAGTGCTGGTGAGCGGCAGCGTCAAGATTGACGGCATAGACAGGCTCTTACAATATCAACTGTCATGTAGTTCAGGCGTGGTTGACCCGAAGAACGGCTGGCAAGGTATCGACTCAAATGGTGATGGAACAGTTGACCCGAGCGTGTTCTCGCCCGAAAGTGCCACTGCCGATGGCGAGAGTATTGTCTTTCGTGTTGGCTCCGCATTCGTGTCGACGGAAACCGTGGATCTGAAGGCCCGAAAGGTCGTCTTGCGGTCGCATCTCGCATCGGACTATGAGCGGATCGAACTTGTGGCCGGCTCCGTCCTGCCCGATTTCTCCTTTACAGATGCAACGGGCAAGGTTCGCCGACTACAGGAGTTCCGCGGCAAATATGTGCTGCTTGACTTCTGGGCATCGTGGTGTGGACCGTGCGTGGCCGACATGCCGAATCTAAAACAGGTCTATGACCGTTTTTCGCCGGGCGGCTTTGAAATCCTCGGTATGAACAATGACGATGACGAAGCTATAAAAAAAGCGAATGCCATAATCCGGGACAAAGCGGCGATCTGGACACATGCCATGGGATCTGAAGCTAGAACGATCATCCGCAAGCGCTTTCGTATCGTCCCATTTCCCACCAAGATCCTGCTGGACAAAGAGGGCCGCATCGTCTCCATACAACAGGAGCCACTGCCGCTTGATAGCGGTAATCTTGCGAATACGCTCGAGAAGTGCGGGTTGCACCAGCTCGCCGAAGTTTTGCTACACTGATTCAGGGGAAGGGTACTCACAGGGATGCCCCAACCTGCGCCCGTAGCTCAGCTGGATAGAGCGTTTGCCTCCGGAGCAAAAGGTCGGCGGTTCGAATCCGCCCGGGCGTACCACATTCTAAAACACTTATCGCTTCCGCTCAAAACAGCGAGTACACAACAGGTACACAACAAGCTGCAGACATGAGCTTTTCTCTGTGCTGTCCGCGGCGCGGGCAGCCCCCTCCGGCAACGTGCCGAATGCCTAGACTTAGAGGGTGTTGGCTCGGGGAGCAAAAGGCCCGGCGACAGACCCGCTTGAGCCGCGTTACCGGGCTGCCTTTGCGGATGGCTTTGCCTTGGCTGGTCGCTTGGCCTTCTTGAGGATTTCAGCTTCGAGCGCCACGGCCGCCCTTTTCACCGATTCCGGGATGCTCTGCTGATAGTACGTTAAGGTGGTCACCGGATCGGCGTGGCGCATTTGTACTTGCGTGTCCTTGGCATTCGCCTTCTGCCCAAAATGCGTCGCGCACGTCCGCCGCAGGGTGAGAAGGTCCAGGCCGGATATGCCGGCCTTCTTCGCCGCTGGCTTGAGAACCCTGTTCCGATAATTGTTCTGGCTTATCGGAGACAGGCTGGTGGATTCCCGGCGGCGCGAAGCCGAAAACAACCAATCATCACCTTCGCCGGTGTTGGATTTCATCCAGGTGCCGAGCTCCAGCATCAGGTCCGGAGGCACGTACACGTTGGCGGCCGATTCCTCCGTCTTCGTTTCCTTGATCTGCCCTTTGGTGAAGGCTTCATCAATTCTGATAAACTCCTTGCCGACGTCATTCCGGCGCAGCGCGAAAAGTTCTTCTGGCCTAAGGCCGAGTTGGATGAACATCCGGACAATGAGGTGGTCGCGACCGACCAACATTGCGAGAAGCGTTCGACATTCTTCCAGGCTCAAATAGCGTTCCGATTTCCGTTTGCGGGATTTGTATTCGATTCTGACCGTGCGGCTCCGCATCGGATTGCGCTGGATAATCTTCAGCTCTTCCGCCTGGTCCAGAATGGCGCGCAAGTGCGTGACAGTTTTTTGGAGGAGAGAGTGGCTCGCGCCGCTTCGCACTAAGCCATTGATGAACATCTGGATCTCCACAACGGTCAATTCGTCCACGCGCCGATGCCCGAGGCTGCCAATCAGGTGCTTCTGAATGATGCTTTTGGTTGTCGCCTCGGCGTGAACTCCCCATCTCGGCTCTTTGACAGATATGTACTGCCGCGCAAGCTGCTCGAACGTCGCGGCCAAGTCCGGCGCCCGACGCTTCCCGGTATCTTCCGTGATGAGGATGTCCAAAAGCCGCTGGGCATCCGACTTCGTGAGCGGGCCGGGATAGTTCTGCCCGATCCGATACTTAGCAGCGAGTTCCTTGGTGATGATCTTCTTCCGGGGTGTCGCTTTCTCGCCGCTGGGCGTTGCAGCATATCGGCGCCAGCGCGCGACATACTGCCCGTTGCCGATCTTCTTCAGGCTGCCACGCTGGTACTTTGTACGCACCATGCGGGAGCCAATTCTCCTCAGATCTGCGGATGGTTTGGTGCGAGGTTCATCCACGCTAAGCGGCTCCTCTACGGCTGAAACGTTCGCACTCCATGATGAACGCGTCCACATCTACCGGCCTGTATCTCACCGACTTCCCGAGCTTTACGGATGGCAGGAAAGGGCGCCGCCGACCGTTCGAATGCTCGAACACCCACGCTCTGCTTACGCCCAGCCAATGCGCGACCTCTTTCGCGCCAAGAAGCTTTTCGTGGGGCACGCGGCGATCACTTTGGGACGCTCGCGCCCTCACGACCGAAGCACTTTCGGCATGGCTCAACACGCCAGCGTTATCGCAGCTCGAAACAGCCTTCACTGGAAGGTCGAGGTTCTGATAGTCGCTGATCACGTCTGGTTCATCCCCTTGCCGCTTCGGCACTTCCGTTCTTGTAAGAAATGGCCGTGCGAGACCGTACCTGAAAACGGCGATCGAGCGCTTCGAGGCGTTCGAGCGCGTCGAGCAATCCCAGGCCTACCTCGCGCATCGTCTCGCAGGGCCTCGCAAACTGTTCGGCATGCTTGATTGCGAACTTGATCCGGTCAATCGCGACGCGAGCTTGGTAGGCCATCTCGAATTCCATCGCCGATGGCCGCGACTGGACGCCGGCTTCGATGGCATCAACGATCTGGTGCATGATTTCCGACCTCATAGACTTTCGCCCACCGGTGGGTGTGTTGGCCCGCCGTAGAGCAATAGTAGGGCAGACCACGCAACTCTCCAAAAGCGCCGAGACGATTTGGCGTCCAACTGATTCTGGGGTAAAACGCAAATGAATGAACAAGCCATTAGCGGGTTTAGAGAGACAGCGCCCGGCGCGGTGCCGGCTACTCGCGGAACTCCGTCGTCGTCGGCTCGTGCGCCCTGGTGGATGGAGCCATTGCGGTGTGCAGTTCGGGACCGAACCGACTTCGTTGGCGTTGCTTGCACTGAATGCATCGCCGGCCTGCTCGGCGGTGACGACGGAGGACTTGGTGCCGTTGATTGCCCTCCGGCAGCCGAATGGGTTTTGGCCGGCGGTCGGCGTTGGGGCGGCGGGTGTGAGTTTTTGGGCAACCGCGTTGGCGGTCAACACGCTCATGACTCTGGGGGCCACTCCGGAGACATTCGGTGCTTCGCTTGACGCCCTGGTTCACTGCCGGCCACAGGAGGCTTCTTGGCTTGTCCGTTTGAGATTTCGGCTCTCAGACCGGCAAGTCCGGTTCGACTCGAAAAAGTATGGTTGGCCGTGGGTCCCCGACACGGTGAGTTGGGTGGTGCCGACATCGATGGCGCTCATCACTCTAGGACGTGCAAAAAGACAGGGACTGATCCGCGGCAGCGAATGCGAGAAAAGGCTGCGCCTCGGAGCGGAAATGCTCCTTGATCGGGCGTGCTCGGAAGGCGGCTGGAACGCAGGCAACGCTGTCGTCTACGGTGTTCCTTTGCGCCCTCACATTGATGCCACAGCTCTCGCATTGGCTGCGCTCCGGTTCCACTATAACCTGCCTATCGTGCGCAACTCCCTGACCTGGATGTTGAATCGCATCGATTGCCCTTCGGCATACAGTCTGGCATGGGTGATCCTTGCCGCTGCCGCGTACAAGGACGTGAGATCGGACGTCTTGCCAGCGCTCGATATGGCGCGCGACCGTCTCGCCACAATGGTCGAAGATCACAGGGCCGTCGAGGATACATCCACAGTCGCGTTGGCCGCACTCGCCCTGGGGCCGGAAAACACGAACAACCCATTCGAGGTGGAAGTGTGAGCCTCCTCACGAGCCGACGGGTCTTCGGTGGCGCCCTCCTCGCCGGGACGGGCGCTTTGGCTGTCAGGCAACTGTGTTCCACTGGTTTCCTTCGGGACCGCCGCAGACGTCGATCCCGCGTTGCGATTCTTCATGAAGATTCCTACGACGGCCCGCTGGACCGCACGCTGATCGAAGGCCTCCATTTGTTCGATCTGAACCTCCGTGGCAAGACCGTACTGCTGAAGCCGAACCTGGTGGAGTACATCCCAGGCGCTGAAGTGAACACGAACCCTCGGTTGGTGGGAGCCGCAGCGAGCGCCGTCCTGGCCCTGGGAGCGAAAACAGTCCTCGTCGGTGAAGGACCGGGCCACCAGCGGGATACGGTGCTCGTTCTCGCCGAGGGCGGATTGGAAGCGGAACTTCGCGAGAGGCGCATCCGGTTCGTGGATTTGAACCGCGATGAGATCCGGAAAGTGCCGCTGGAGACTCCCTTCACCGGCCTCGATTGCCTGTGGCTCCCGCGGACGGTCTTGACGAGCGACCTCGTCGTTTCCATGCCCAAGGTGAAAACGCACCACTGGGCGGGGGTCACCCTGAGCATGAAGAACCTGTTCGGCGTGATTCCGGGCGTTGCATATGGCTGGCCGAAAAACCTGCTGCACTGGAAAGGCATCGATCGAAGCATTCTCGACATCAATGCTGCGGTTCCGGCGCATTTCGTCATTGCCGACGGGATCGTTGGCATGGAAGGCAACGGTCCGCTGCATGGCGCTCCGCGTAATCTCGGACGAATCGTGTTGGCCGACGATCCCGTCGCCGCCGATTTCGTATGCAGCCGCCTGATGGGTCTCAACCCGCTGCGCGTGAACTATCTGGCTCAAGCGGCTGAGTTCCTCGGCAACGGAACGCCTGAGCGCATCGTGCACTTGGGAGAAATGCTGCCACCCGCTATGCAGCCGTTCGCGGTTCTACCTGAGCTTGCTCACCTGCGCCTTTAAGGTCCCGCTGCTCGAAATTCCGAGAATCTCGGCCCGGTTGTTGGATTTGGCCATGCCGGTTGACTCCCCCGGGGCGCAGACGGCGGGGTTTTTCGGTGAAACCCGCATCTTCTCGTAGAATCCTGGCTGAGGATACAAGCGAACGTGTTTCCGTCGATCAATGAGCTCCGCCAGAAATTCCAGGAAGCCAAGTACATCGTTGATGAAGTCACGCTCTCCCAGGTGTACATAACGGGCGAGCTAAGGAAGCCGGTTCTGATTGAAGGCCCGCCCGGCTGCGGCAAGACGGAGCTTGCGAAGGCCTTGGCATTTGCCCTTGACACGGTCATGGAGCGACTTCAGTGCTACCCGGGAATCGACGAAGAAAAGGCCATTGGAAAGTTCGATACCGCTCTGCAGAGGCTCTTCCTCGAAACACAGGCGGACCAGCTTGGAACAGACTGGGAATTCATTCGGGGCCGGCTTCACACCATGGACTTCTTCGTTCAAGGCCCAATCGTGCGCGCGCTGCAGCACACGCCGAAACCGTGCGTCCTGCTGATCGATGAGGTGGACAAGGTGGACGAGGAGTTCGAATCGATGCTCCTCGAAGTCCTCTCGGAATGGCAACTCTCAATCCCGCGGCTTGGGACCGTGCCGCACAAGACAATCCCGTTTGTCATCCTCACCTCGAATGAAGTCCGGCGCATTGGCGACCCACTGCGGCGCCGGTGCGCCTATTTCAGAGCTGAATTCCCGACCGTCGGGCGGGAGGCAGAGATTCTAAAGACGCGGAGCAGAACGGGGAGCGCCACGCTGCAGCGACAAATCGCCGGCTTGTCGTATGCACTCCGGGCTTACCGAATGGAAAAGCCTCCGTCAATTGCTGAGATTTTGGAACTCGAGCAGGTGCTCCACATCATGGGCATCAACGAACTTGAGGCGGGCATGCGGGATCTTCTGCTGCCCTTCCTGGCAAAGACAAAAGAGGACCGGAAGCGATTGACGCTTCAGGATGGCTTTGCCTCCCTTGTATTGAATGCGAAATCCCATGCCTCAAGAATCAGCGCCGGTGACCTGGTGGAGGCCGGAACATGAGGACGGCGTTTCTATTCTCGTTGCTATGTTGTGCCGCCCGGGGAGTTCAGCCAGCCTGTGCGGCGACGCCAGCGGTTGCGCTACTCGATATCGAGATGTGTTGGGCCGAGTACTACGCGCGGGCGTTCGGGGTCCCCCTAGAATTCGTGCAAGCCGTAATTGACGTCGAATCGGCTTGGCGTCCCGATGCGATTTCCACGAAGGGCGCGGCGGGGCTCATGCAGCTCACGGTGCCGACCGCGTTTGCCTTCGGCGTGACCAACCGTTTTCGGATCGAAGAAAACACTCGCGGAGGGGTTGCCTACCTTGCGTATTTGACTCGGCAGTTCGAAGGCGAGCTCCGGCTTGTGGCAGCCGCCTACTATGCCGGCGAGAAGCGGATCAGGAAGCAAGGGCTCGGATGCGCCGATGCGGACATTTATCGCTACGTATGCGAAGTCCAACGGTTCTATCGGAAACGGCAGATGGCCGCGAGGACCACTGCCCGGAACTCAACCAAAGGAGCAGAACACCCATGAAGAGTCTGAAAATGGCGATCGGTGGCGTCTGTGCGTGTTTGATTGCCAGCGCCCAGGTGCCTGAAGTCCGCCCGCAAGTGGCGGGTCGAGCGGTTCAGGAGGGCCAAGTCACGGTCGTGTACCTGGCGCCGCGATTTGCGACGGCGATTCGAATGCCGGACGCGGTGAATTCCGTTGTGCTCGGCGATCCCGATTCATTCACGGCCGAGCACTCCGAACGGGAGCCGCAGATCGTTTTCGTTAAGCCAATTACGGCAAAGGCGGTGCAGACGAATCTCCTCATTTCGACTGCCCACGGATACCAGGCCAATCTGTTGCTGATCAGCCGAGGCGAAGCGGCAGGGACGCAACGAGATGTAGATTTCATGATGCGGTACCGCCCGGCCGGGAGATTTGTCATCGAGCCGAGCGCGCCTGCTGCATCGATCGCGCAGACAGTACCATTGCCAACGACTGGCCAGATGGCGGCCCCCCCGAAAATCCCCTCGCCGGCAACGCCTGCCGACCTTCGACCGGCTGCGCAGAATGCCGACGCAGCATTGGGCTTCGATGCCTTACTGGAACGGCAGCGGCGGGCTCTGCTACCGGCTCTCTACGGCGAGAAGCCGGGGACCGCCCCTCCGGGTAAACAGATTCTGAAGGCCGGCGTCAGCGAGGTCATCGATCAGGGGAAGGAGGTGGTAGTGCTGTTTTCCGTGGTAAACGTGCAAAACCACGCGGTCGAGCTAATGCCGCCGCAAGTGCAATTGGGGGGCAAGGTGAAAAAGGGGATGATCGTGCGCCACTCCGTCTGGTCCGATTCCGAGCAGTTGCCCGTGGAAGACTTCCGCATGAGTCAACGGCGGATCGGCCCCGGCGAGCGTGCCGATGGAGTCCTGATTTTCCAGCGACCGAGCTTCAAGCAATCCAACGAAACCCTGTTGCTTCAGGTGGCCGATTCCGGAGCTGTCGACCGGCCGGCCCTGGCGCCGATCGGTTTCGGAATCAGCAGTCTTCGAGAGAAAGGAGCCGAATAGTATGACACCGGAATTGAACAAGACCGAGGGACTACCCGACGGCGCCGAGCCGGCCGCAACGCAGCGTATTGGCACTGGTGCGGCAGAACAACCCGAGGCGACCGAACCTGAAGGGACGAGAACCGGTTTTAGCTCGCTTCGAGAGGCATATGTGCGTGCCCGGGATCGGCGCAAGAGAGGCCAGCCGGAGAAGCAGAGCAGAACCGCTAAGAGCGTAGACCGCAGCAAGGGTCTATTGGTTCTTGCCGCCGCTGTCATTATCATGATCTTCGTGTTTCTGGGCCTGTTCTCAAGTTCGAGCGGAACGAAGGACCGTGCCGCGAACCGAACGAAACCGAGTCTTGGTAGGCCGGAGATCACGGCGACCGGAGCAACAGAGAACCGCGGGTCTGTGACGCCGTTGCTGAATGCGGATACGAGCGGGCAGGAGGGGAACAACGATCAACTCAGCGCCGACGACGTAAAGGCAACTGGGCGATTGCGCCTGCGGCCCCAGCCGAAACCTGGAGATACGCTTGCCAGTATCCCGCCCATGGATCCGGCTCTCGAGGCGTATCGCCAGGCGCAGGCTGGCTACCCGGTTCCGCAACCTCCGCCGGTGACCGCAAGCGCTCCGGCTCCAGCGGCACCACCGCCGGCCCATAACGAAGCAGATGCCCTCAAGAAATCGTCGCTGGTATTCGTCAGCAACAATTCCGGCGCCTCCGCGAGCGTGGTTCGGCCAGTGTCCATGACGGCCGAACCGGCGCTTCTGGAAAGAAGAGCAACCGCTCTGCTCCCGAATGGGAGCCGTCTCGTGGCACGGCTGCAATCCGCCGTCAGCACGGCGGTCAAGGCACCCGTGGTTGCAGCGATCGAATACAACTACGAGAAGGATGGCGAGATCATCATCCCTGCGGGGGCGAAAGCCTTCGGGGAACTCCAGCAGGCGAACAGGAACGGCAACGTTGGGATTCACTTCCATACGCTGCAGATGCCGGACGGAACTACCGAGAAAATTGACGCAGTATCGATGAGCCTCACCTACGGGCCGCTCAAGGGTTCTGTCTCCGGCGGCAACACGGTGAAACGGATCCTGGTACGTTCCATGACTGGGGTTGGGACGATGGCGGCCTTTCTGGTCGGCGGGCCGGGTGGGTTTGGAGGGGCCAACGGCCAGCTCGACAACAGCATCTTGTTGCGCGAGCGCATCGCGTCGAATGCCGGGCTCGCCGGGGAGCAGGAGATGCAGAGCCTTGCCTACAACGAGAATGTCGTGGTTTCAGTGCCCGGAAACACGAGGTTCTTCATTGTTTTGCTGGAGGGGAGCGGGGAGAAGCCGCCCGCCAGGACAGCCCCGGCAGGCGCCCGCAACATAGGGCAGTTCGCCGTGAATGGAACTTCGCCGTTGCCATCCGCGCAGGAACTCCGAGAGTTGATTGAGCTGAAGGCGGAGATCAATCGGATGTATCAAGACGTGGCGGCCACGCGGACGGCCGGATCCACTGGACCACCTCAACAACAGTAGACCTCCCAATTTGAAAACCGTGCCCCACAACACCGGCCCTCCTCCCAACCCGCGCCCAATCTGCGGTAAATTGGGCGCAGGGGAGGGGCCCGTGCAGCCGGGACACGATTTTCGGATTGCCGACTCGTTCACATCACGCCTGGAGCCTATCGTCAGGCGCCTTTCGCGCGAACACGTCACCATCGGAATCATCCTGCTCGTCCTTGGAGTTTTCGCGCTCCAAATCAGCCCGTGGCTGGCCTGGTTTACGATTGGGACCGGTCTTCTCCTGCTGACCTGGCACGCCCGAATGCGGGGGACCTACCGCGGGTTGCTCTACTTCATCGCGTTGCTCCCCGTTCTCCACTGGTTCAATTCGATTAACGAGTTCCTGTTCCACGAGGACGCGGTGACCGGAACGATGCTTTCCCGCGACAGCGCGTCTCCGCTCGAACTGGTGTATGGGCTGGTTTTTGCGCTGGTTGCTGTTGGCGGCCTGATCTTCGTAATTCGCCACCGGCCGCACGGCCATGGCATACAAGCCACCGCAGGGCGATCAGGCAGCCGGGATAACGCTCAACCCCGATGGTCCAACATCCCGGCACGGACGTGGGCGGACGTGGGCGGACTGGACGACCAAAAGAGGCGCATCAGCGCGGTCGTGCAAAACCGGCTTTACCCCGAGAGATTCAAGCAGCACGGCGTGGTTCAAAACGGTATTCTCTTGTATGGGCCTCGTGGTACGGGCAAGACCTTCCTGGCCGAGGCGACGGCGGGCGAGTTCAAGATCAACTACTGGTACGCGAAGCCAACCAGTCTCATTGAAAGCCGGATCGGCAACAGTGAGTCAAACATCCGGGATACGTTTGCTCGGGCTTACGCTCACAGGCCGGTGTTGTTTTTCCTGGACGAGATCGATTCGATAGGCACCCAGCGCCAACAGTTGGGCCGAAATGATGACGTTGGAGGCGGCGCCAGGCTGTACAACTCCGTGGTCACGGAACTGATGCAATGCATCGATCAATATCGGGGGGCGACCGGGTTCATCCTGATGGCCGCCACGAACTTCTACGAGGGCCTGGATGAAGCGTTGGTGCGGGACATGCGCTTCGATGAGAAGATTCGCGTGGACCTCCCCGACGAGGCGGCGCGGGCACAGATTCTGGCCGCGCAGTTGTCGCAACGGCTTTGGGCGCCGTTCGCGCTCGATCCCTTTGCCAACCGCACCCCCGGATGGAGCGCCGCGAAACTCACGGGCTTAGTGAACAAGGCAGCGTCGATTGCCGCATGTGAGAATCGCCGGATTGAAGAGCGCGACCTGCAGCGAGCATTCGACGAGAGCGGTGGCCAGGACCGGCCGCTACTGAAGGCTGTCGATTGGGGTGATCTCGTACTCCCTGCCGGGGTCGAACGGGACCTGCGGAATCTGATCCGGCTGATGGATGCTCGTGAGGCCGAAAAGCTCAAGGTTCCACTCCCCACAGGCTTGCTCCTGGTTGGCCCAGCCGGTACCGGGAAAACGTCGGTGGCACACCTGATTGCCACGCGGACGCGCCGCAGCTTTTACTCCATCGCTCCCGCCGACGTTCCCACTGCCGGAAGGCTTGAGCAGGTATTCGCCCGGGCCCGCGAGCACAGCCCTTCCATCCTGTTCATCGATGAGCTGGATGGCCTTTCACCGCGCGGCGACAACGGGTACTACATGGGCCAACACCAGATCCAGTTCGTCGAGCAGGCCCTGATGTTAATGAGCCAGCTCGATCCCGGCAACCAGGTGTTTCTCATCGGCACCACGAACCACATCGACAATATCGACCCGCGGGTGCTCCGCGGCGGACGATTCACGGAGAAAATCGAAATTGGCGTTCCCGACGACGAGGGGTATTTGCGTCTGATTGACAGGTACCTCGGGCCGATTCCGTTGACCGCAGGCTTTACCAGCCACGATATCCTCAACCGGTTAAGGGGCACTTCGCCGGCGGATCTGCAGGCCCTGGTGAACACAGCCAAACGGATGGCGATGAATCGCATGAAGGATGGCGAGGAAACGTTGCCGCCGCTCATCTGGGACGACTTTGAACGGGCTCTCAAGCGGAACCAGGTCCGGCTTTGAAGCGGTGAAGGCTGGAATTCGCCAGCCCACCCGGCGGCGACCACGTCAGCGGCTGCAAGCCGTCTCGGGAATGATCTGGGATGTCTGGCCGTCAGACGGTCCGTCTCAATAAACCGCGATCAGTGTTGATTTCATGCCCTGTCAACGAATCATTCTCAACAGCCCAGCGGAATGTGCTATCAGTGTGTTGCGATGCTGGCTGCTTTGTGCTGCCTATATCAACGGCACCGCAGGAACCGAGTCGCCAAGGGTTGCGCGCGCGATTTCCACCAAATGTTGATGGTGCGTAAAGAAAAGCACCTGAGTTCTCGTGGCCAGTTCGCTGAGGACCCTCAGACCAGCTGCCGCGCGGTCGTCGTCGAAGTTGATGAAAAGATCGTCAGCGACAAACGGAAGTGGGGCTGCGCGATCGAGGTAATCCTCGATCGAGGCGATCCGCAGGGCGAGGTACAACTGGTCAGCCGTCCCGACGCTCATGCCAGGAACGCCCACGGTCGCGCCGTTCGGACGAATGCCGATGAGCCGGGCCCGATCCTGATCGTCGAAATCGACGCGAAGCGCGCTGAATGAATTCCCAGTAAGGGCGGCGAATAGCTGGCCGGCACGCTTCAGGATCGGCGCCTGTTTCTCGCGCCGGTACCGGTCGATCGCCCACCGAAGCAGGATCGTGGAAGAACGGACGCGAACGTACTGCTCGGCCACATGCTGGATTTCCGCAAGGGCCTCCTGGCGGGCTGCGGCGTCCGTCGCCGCTGCATCATCGCCGCCGATAGCTTCGAAATTGGTTCGGGCGTCTGTGAGGGCATCCCGCGCCGTGAGGAGAAGATTCTGGAGCTCTTTCAGTTCCCTGCCAAGCGCGTCTTCACGGGCAGCAACCTGGTCGATGTCGGCCGCGGCGCACTCCTCCTCTAATGCGAAGATCGGAAGACCGTCGCCGTCCTTCCCAATCGTCGCCGTGACTTGCGAAAGCTCCGTCTCCAATACGCGCAAGCGATCCGATCTCGCGATGGCGGCTTTGAGGTCGTCCGTCGTTTTGACGCCGGCCGCCTCGTGCAAATTGCCGATTATTTCGCGCGCCTTGCGCCGGGATTCCTCCAATTCTCCGATCTTCTTCTCGAGGGAGGCGATGGCTTTGTCTTTTTCGTTCCGGAGTCCCCGTATCCGTTCCGCATCGTTCAGGCGGGCTTCCACTTGGAGGATGGCTTCTTCGGACGGCATCCCAGCAAGATCGGCGGCAACCGCGCCGACGATCTCGGCAACGTCGCGATCAAACGCATCGAGATCGCGCTCGATCTTGCCGATGCGCTCGTGGCGGAGTTCGTTCACCTTGACGGCGATCACGCGCATCTCGTCGATGGCATTGACCTGAGCGGTCACCGCTTCCGGCTCGGATTCCGCGCGCAAACCGAGCCGTGCGAGCGCTTCGGTCCAGCGACGCTCCCACGCGGACCACGCTTGCTTCGCCTTTTCGAGCGCCGTTCGCTTTCGTTCGGTGTCGGCGGCCGCTTTGCGGCTGCTTTCTTCGAGACGGCGCCTGGCATCCGCTTCCCGCTCGTGTTTGCGCTGAATCCCAGCGCACATTTCAAGAACTACGCGAAGCGGTTCGTCCTTGGCGGGCCCGGCATCGACGCCCAGCACTGCAAGTTCCGCAAGGAGACGGTCCTTCGCCTCCGACTCTTCGCGGCGGAGCGTTGCAACCTGTCGCTCGGCCAGAGTTCGCCGCCCCACTCCGTCGAGCACCGCGGTCCGGGTGGCGAACCATTCGAGCATCGCGTCGGGCGTGAGCGGCTCGAAGGGCGCTCCCCGCCACATTTCCCGCCAGGCCGCATCCATGTTCTGGCTTTCGAGAGCGAGCACCGTCTCTTCCCCCCGCAGGCCGTCCAGCAATTCCCTCTGTTCGGCGATCTGGCGCGACGTCATCACGAGGCGAGCCGCGGCCTCGGTCTTGTCGAACCGGCGATCGGCCAGCGCGTCGGCATCGCCGACCGCCACTTCGTAGGCATGGACAAGATCGCTATCCGCCCCCGTGAAGGCCCGGACCTCTTCTTCATCCACGGAAACGCCATCCACGTAACGACGGCGGACCAACGCCCAGCCGGCGTCCCGGTGCTCGCGCATGCTCGAAAGTTCTTCGGGGGAAACGGCGTCCTCGGTGCGGGCGATCCGTTCACGGGCCTTTTCGTGCCTCACGAGTTCCTGTTCGGCGGAGCGGATGCGCTCGCTGCAGGCGCGTTGCCTTTCATCTAAGTTGCGGCGGGTCTCCCGATGCCTCTCGACGGTATCCGTCGGCGGCACGGGGATGGAGGCGAGCGTCTCCTCGTCCGCGACTGGCGGCGTGAGAGACCTCAGCGATCGCTCTACGGCGGCCTGCGCTTCTTTCGCGTCGTCTCCGGCGGCACTGATCCGAGCGGCGATATCACCCATTGAACGGGTTGCGCTCACGAGTGCCGCAAGCTTCGAGATATCCGCCGGAACGCCGCCCATACTCTCAAGCTCTTCCCGGATCTCGGTAAGCTTTGCCTCTGCCTCTTCGAGCGCGGACGTGCCGCTCCCAACCGCAGAAAGGAGACCGCTTCTCTCGTTGAGGAGCGCACGGACCGCGGCCACCTTGGCGCGCGTCGGGATACCGACCACCAATCGGTCGATATCACTCGCATCCCACTCAAGCTCTTCCGCCAAGCGTCGGAGCTGCACCTCGTTCGTGGCAAGCTCGGTGCGACGTTTGGGCAAATCCGCTTTTTCGGCGCGCACCTGAATGCGCCGCTCCTGGAGCTGCTTCACGTCCTCTGCCCGCAGGAGAAGCCCTGCGTCATACGTGAGGAGATCCCGTTCAGCACCGGCCTTCTCGATCTGCTCGGCGAGCGTTTCGATGCGCGTCGTGGCGTTTGCCTGATCCTGCTCTGCTCCCCGGAGTGTTTCGGATGCATCCTCGGCGAGCGGTATCACCGTGCCCAACGCCGCGATGCCGGCGGCGAGCTCGCCGTGTCGGCGCACGTCCCGATACACGCGACGGATGCGGCTCAGTTTTCGCAGTTCGACGGATTTGGCCTCTGACTCCTCTTCGAGCTTCTCGAATTTCTCCCGGGCGGTATCATACGCACGCCTGAGCTCCTGCCATTTACTGGCGTTCACGATGTGCTCGCGGAGCGCGCTTTCGGCCGCCTTCAGCCGGTCTTCTGCCTGATAGTATTTGCGATATCCGGCGTGCCGCGAAGCCCACAGCCCATCGGCTTCCTTCTCTAATGCTTTCAGGCGATCCCGCAATCCCACGATGCCCGCCCCAACGGAGAAGAGCATCTGGCCGACCTCATCCTGGGCTTCGAGGATCTCGCGACCCCCTTGGCGCAGGCGCAGGTGGTCAAGGCTGAACATCCGGGAAAAGAAGCGTTGATCGGCTCCGCCGAGGAACGGCGCCAAGGCGCCATCTCCCCCTGCGATCACCGCCTCATCGGGGGTGAGCAGCGTCTCTTTGTTGCCTTTGCGGCGGCGCACCTCCAGCGAGTCACCGTTCTTTTGAAGCAATGCACCGATCCGCATGCTGCTGTACTGGTGCACGAAATTGAGCGAGGTATTTTGAGGGATGCCGAAAAGCAAGTCTTCGATCGCGGAGAGGGCAGTGGATTTGCCGGCCTCGTTCGGCCCGAAGACGATGTGCAGGTCCGGACTGTGAGGAGAAAAGTCCAGCACCGCATCGGTGAACCGGCCGTAGCGGAGAAGATCAAGACGGCGGATGCGCATGGTTAGTGCTCCTCCCCGGCGATCCGGGCGGTAAGGTAACCGGTCACCTGCCCGATGAGCCCGGCGTGATCACCCGCAATGGCCGCCTTGAGGATGGCGTCCTCCGCGTCAGCCCGCACGTCGTGCGGCAAGTCGCGGATGAAATCACCGATCTCCGTGTTCATCGCTTCGAGCACCTCGGGATCATGGCTAGCGTCGATCAAGATCCGTTGGAGCTCGCCCATGGCATCTTGCCGTGCGGCAAGCGTTGCGCGGTCAACCACGGGCTCGGTGGCGACCACGAGGCGCTCGATCCAGGCGACCTCATCGCCGAGCCCGAGGGCTGCGGCGCGGGCTTCGGCGAGGAGATGCTCCGCGGAACCCACAAGCTGGTCATGGAGATCGGTTCGCCCCTGGAGGCAAACGTTGCCGACGAGGAGGCGTCCATCCGGCTCGCCTGCAACCGCTTTCTCGATCGCACCGCGCATGGCGTCCACCACGTCCGCCACCCGGCTGTGGCCACCCACGGCTACGGGAATGACGGCCCAGCGCACGATGTCGGCCTCGAAGAGCGCGAGATCTCGTACCTCGCCGTCTTCGACCGTCACGACGTATGCACCTTTGGGCCCGGTCTCGCGGATGTTCCGCCCCTGAATATTCCCCGGGGCGACCACATAGGGCCGCTCGTGGAGGATGTTGCGCCGGTGCACGTGCCCGAGCGCCCAGTATTGGTAGCCCTTGTTCACCAGGTCGTCGAGCGTACAGGGCGCGTAGTTCGGATGGCTGTCCATCCCGCCGAGGCCGGTATGGAGGACGCCGATGTTGAAGGCGCCCGCGACGGGCTCCGGATACGCGAGCATCAGGTTGTCGGTGATGTCCCGTTGCCGGAAGCTCTGGCCGTGCAGGGCGACGTGAAGGTCTTTGATGGTGAAGGTCTGCGGCTTCCGGGAGGAGAACGCTTTCACGTTGTTCGGCAGTTCGAGCCGCTTCGTGATCTGGCTTTCCGCGTCATGGTTGCCGTAGACGACGTAGACGGGGATGCCGGCCTTCGCGAGGCGGCCCATCTGGCCCGCGAAGAAGAGGCCGGTCTGGTAGTCGCGCCAATCCCCGTCATACAGGTCGCCGGCAATGACGAGGAACGAGACCTCCTCCTCGATCGCGTGGCCGATCAGGTTGTCGAGGGCCTCGCGGGTCGCGGTGCGAATGCGCGACGCGACCCGGCCTTCCTGGCTTGAGAGACCCTTGAGAGGACTATCGAGATGTATATCCGCCGTGTGGATAAACCGAAACGATTCCACGGGCACCTCCAGTCACGACCGGAAAGGCGAAGGCGTTATTCACGTCCTGTTTCGCCGGTCGAATTCGCGGGTTAGCGCGAATGACTATTTTAGGCTCCGGAACCCTGTTTGTATATCCGGCCGCCGTTGTGTGATCCAGCAACGGTGCTTCAGAGTGTTCCGATTGGCGTTTGGGCAGGCCATAGGCCGAAACGTTATTCTGGCGAAGAAGGGATCCCGTGGACCTGCCTGTGTGGGCGTAAAAGAAGTGAGCTGGCGAGCTTCTGCCAGGGCGAGTGTACATCCATGGGCCGAACCACCGCCCAGTAAAGCGCAAGGCTAACAACGATAATGGTAAATAACGAATATCGGTTCGTACCGTATCCGGTTGTCGCGCAAGTGGCCGGTTTGGAGCCGCGGCGCTCTCCACGGAGTTGGCTAGCATTTCAGTTCAGATCCTCTCTCAGCGTCTGGATGGGGAACCCCCCGCCCGCTCCTAGGCGTTCGGGATTGCCGCAGATGGTGCACCCGGGGGTCCGGGCATGCTCGCGGGAACGCGTGCTGAAATTCGTTAAGGATTCCCGGAAGCTGTGCGGCAATGGCTCCTCTAGGAATGGTTGGAGCAGATGGCGCAGCAGGAGCATTGCCCATGATGCGGCGCGCATGTTCAGCTCCATGACGGCCGGCGCCTTCAGGCGGAAATCTGTCGAGTAACCCATTCCGAGCACCCGCTCCAATTCAGCTTCGCCGTATCCCTCAAGGCGGATGCGCTCCGGCGAGATGACGCCGGCGCACACAAGGCACGGTCTGCCCGCCGCCGTATATGAGGCGCGCACATCGAGACTCGCAATGCCTTCCGGTCCCACGCCGATCTCGGTGCCGATATCGAGGTACGGAATGTGGAACTGGTACGCGACTTCGCTCAGAATCAGGCGGGGCCAGTCGCGATCGACGCACCCGACGAGTACGTCGCAGGCAAGCAGATCGTAGGCCGTCGATTCCTTTCGGATGTCGCCTCCCGTAACGGCCGTAACCGTGCACGGCAGACCGGATTGCCTGATGACTTCCGCGAGCCTCTCGGCTTTCGGGCGGCAGTGATCCACATCCTCTTGGCGCAAATGGAGGACACGGTTCAGGTTAGTGAGATTTGCCTCGTCGAAATCGAACACGAACACCTCTCCCACGCCCGCACGAGCTGCGAGCTCGATGACCAGAGAGCCGGTGCCGCCCGCCCCCACCACGCCAACCCGCATGCGCGCCAATGCGGCGAGTGCGCCGGCGCCGGTCACAGCCATCGCGCGGTCGAACATCGCGGTCGGCGCAGGAGTGGCGCCCACCGTGCCGTCGAGCGGCAGGCCCCGTATTCGTTCTCCGACTGACACCAACTCGGAGAGCGGCAGGAAACCGGGGATATCGGGTGCCCACACGCGCCCTGCTGCCACCTGTGCTCCGAGGACCATGCTGCCGAAGGTGCCGGTCGGCTGGAGCTCTGACAGGTTGGCCATCAGAGCCGGGTCGTTCGCGTCATCGTATTCGGAGAATCCTACCCCATCGCCCGACAGCGGATGCGTATGAACCGTGAGAAACCCGGCGAGCTTCCGCCGGCGGACCTCGAGGAGCGCTCTCCTCAAATAGCTTCTCGAAAATGTCAGGCCGTCCTTGGCGCTCTCCGTGAGATCGCTCTCCGCGGGCTCCAGGATGCCGGCAACGATGAGAGCTGGATTAAGCGGGTGCTCATTCCGGCTCACGAGGAGGATGCAGCCCGTCTCCGGCGGGAATTCGATATCGTCCCGAAAGGAGATCGCGGTCAGGCGCCGCAGGGTACGATAGTCGCACTCCGAGATCCGAAGCTTCATCGCGCAACCCCTCTCGTGAGGAAGAAACCCCTGCAGTGGGAAACATGTGTGATGAGATCGTCCGTCGCGGCGTTCCACGGGCGCGTGACGGTGTAGTGCCACGAGATCAGGCGCCAGCGCCGACCGATGAGTGTTGCGATTCCCTGCTGGTAGGGGACGGCTCCGCCCGCATGGGAGACCGTTTCATCGAGATAGAACGCGTCGAGGCCTGAGGCCGGATACGTCGCGGGGACGGCGATCAGGATGGGGGCCGTCGGGCGCGACCACGGCGGAGACGGCACCGGCACGTTCGCGATCTCCACGTAGGTCTGCCCTGCCTCCTTGTGGATGCGCGCGTCGAGCCCGGTGGCTCTCAGCACCTCCACCTGGTCCGCGACGGTTAGGCGTTCGGCCGTCGCGGACGGGGCGCCGTAGCGCCCGTCCTTCTGGGCCTCGAAACGGTCCCCGCGGTAGAGCGGGAGCGCGGTATCGGACGGCAAGGGGTCCTTCGCATCGACGCGATACAGGCTGTACTCCGCGGGATCGAGGCCGAAGTTCACGAGGATCTGGCGCGGGGTTGCCGTGGCCCCTGGCGCAATTCCCCACCGGGTGTTTAGCTGGATGACGAGGCGGTATTCGATCCCGAGATGGCGGGATACGCCGTCGACCAAAGCCATCCACAGTGGCTTGTCGAGATCCGTGATGGGCTCGCTCCAGTGGTGGCCATGGTGTGAGCGGAGGAAGTCCAGCGATTCCGCCGGCGGGGGCGGCAAGAGCGGTATCCCGATCGCCGCCGCTCCGACGGCCATCACGTCCCGCAGGGGCGCGCCGAGGTGCGCATGGATGTGGTGTTCGGGTCCTTCCGGCCACTGCCGGATGCTCACGAGGACCTTGAGTTTGGCAAGAGGGTGGGGCAGGGTTCCGTGGGGCCGGGCCTCCGCGATCTCCGCCGGTATAGACTGGGTTGTGTCCGTGGCCCACGTCTCGTGGGCCGGGGTGATAAGGGATTCATTGGTTTCGTTCATGGGCCTAAGCTCCTCAAAAAACTGGCGTTACATAGGAGATCTGCGGGGCTCGCGGGGAATTTCAGGGCCGGCCGGAATAAAAAACATATTTCGCGGGCGGCGCCGAATTGGGTGAACTCGCCCGCAGATACTCTGTGGATGCGCGTATGCCGAAGGCGGGAGGCGAAGCGATGAACCGAGGCAGAGGAAAAGTGGATGAAGGAACTTGACGCCGAAACGAAACGGATTCTCGCCGCAACGCCCGAAGAGACGTGGATCCGGTATTACCACGAGCTCGTGATTTATGCACAACGGAAATGCAGCCGGTTGTATTGGCGGACCGGAGGGCGCGAGTCCTTGCCGGCCGGCTACTCCGATCCGGAGGCGATCGCTCGCGAGGCCGTAACGCGGCTCTTCGAGGGGCGCCGGCCGTGGAATCACGAACGGTATCCCGGCTCCAACCCCGTCTCGTTCCTCAAGTCGATCATCGACAGCCTGGTTTCAGACCTGGTGCGGAGTGAGGAGCATAAGCGGGCTGCATCCCTTGAGGACGAAACGACGGCGCTGAACGCCGAAGGTGAGGAATACGAGATCGGCGTGGTTGCGGCGGGGGATGACACGGCAGGTTTCCGGCCGCAGGCGCCGGTCGACCCCGAGAAAGCGGCGTACTTGGCGGAAATGGTGGAGCGGATGGAGGCCAAGCTTGCCGACCGGCCGGATGTGGCGACATACTTTCGGTATTCGCAGGAGGGCTACCGCCCCGCGGAGATCAGTCGCCGCATGGGATTGGATATCGAAGCGACCTACCAGTTGAAGCAGCTCTTGGTGGCTCGCTTGAAGCCGCTGATGCAGGAGCTGTTCACCCGCGGTAAGGAGAAAGGAAATGGGGCTCACGCCTAGGCGTGAGGGCAAATATGATGCGAGAAGAGAGCAAACGAGACGGTTTTGAGAAGATGACCGGGTGGATGGAACACACGGAAGACCTCAGCCTCGAAGAACTGCGCGAGATGCGCCGCATGATGGGCCATGACGTCGAGCGCAGCGAGGACGAGTTCGTAGCTCTTCTCGGTTCGCTCAGGGCACGCCCGGCGACCGACGCCACGCCAGTGGGAATACTGGCCGCCGGAACAGAGAGCGGGTTCTCGCTCGTGCAGTTGGCGAACGCGACGGAGCTGAGCGTCACGCTCATCACCAAGCTTGATCGGCGGCTGATCATATTTCGATCGATCCCGGAGTGGGTTCTTCAAAAGCTTTCCGAAGTGCTGGGCCGCAGCCGGGAAGCCGTTGCCGCCTATCTCCGGCAGGGGGCTGCTTTTGCCACCGGCGCCGAGTATCATGCGGATGAAGCGCCGACAATGCCCGAGCAACAGGATTTCTTTGAAGCGGTACTCGCTGACAAAACGATCAGCGAGCCCCGCAGGAAGTTCCTCCTCGGATTGCGGTCCGAGCTCCGCGAGGAGAACCTATGAATCATTGGGACGTCATTCGAGCGAAGGCACGAGAGACCCACGAGCGCCTGGCCGTTCTCACGGGCGATGATCGGTCACCCGCGGCCTTGCTCTCCGCCGCGAAGTCGTCGACGGGCATCGAGTCCTTCCCGCTGCCTGCCGGCGACCCTCTCCTGTACGGAGCGGCGGATGCCGTGCTCCATTCGGGCTGCATCTGGTACAACGCGGACCTGCCGGCTTGGCAGGTGCTGTTCAACCAGGCCCACGAGTTCTCGCATCACTGGCTTCACGGCGGCGACGATGTCCGTGGTGACTGCCGTATCGATGCCGAGGCGACCGAGGACGAGCTCGGCTTCGGCATCCAGCGCGTGGAAGGCTATGGCCCCCACGAGCGGCGGGAACTTGAGGCGAACGTGTTTGCCCGAGAATGGTTCCTTCCGGCCCACATCTTGCGCTGTCACTTCCTCGATGAAGGTAAATCCGCCGCAGAGATCGCCGCACTCACCGGTATTCCGGAGGGGATGGTCTCGCATCAATTGAGTCGGGCGCTCCTTGGGCCCGAACCCAAGCCGGCCGAGACGAAACCGCCCGCTTCGGACGTGGAACTCGATAGCAGCCAACGGGCCGCGGCTCAGGCGCCGCGCGGACCGATTCTGGTGCGAGCTGGGCCGGGCACCGGCAAGACCCGCGCTTTGGTGGGCAGGGTTGTCCATTTGCTGGCTGAAAGGAAGGTCGCCCCGGAGCACATTCTCACGCTTACGTTCTCGAACAAAGCCGCCGAAGAGATGCGGACGCGCGTCGGAATCGCCGCTCCAGACTGCGCGAACCGCGTTTGGATGGGCACGTTCCATGCGTTCGGCCTGGAACTCCTGCGGAAGTACGGCACGCTGGTCGGGGTTCCGGCCAAGCCTGCGGTCATCGACCCCGTGGACGCGATCGATCTCTTGGAGGCGTCGCTCGGGGACCTGAATCTTTCGTACTACCAACATTTGAGCGAGCCCACCTTTTATCTGCGCGACATTGTGGCGGCCATATCGCGCGCCAAAGACGAACTCGTCGGTCCCGACCGGTATCTCGCGCTTGCCCGAAAGATGGAGGACGACGCAACCGACGAGGAGGAGACGGAACGGGCACGGAAAGCCATCGAAGTCGCGCAGGTGTACGCGAGCTACGAAGCGCTGCTTACGCGGGAAGGTCTCTTGGATTACGGGGACCTGATCTTCAAGGCGGTGACAATCCTCAAAGAACATCCCGAGGTGCGAAACGAACTGTGTCTAGAGTACCGAGAAATTCTGGTGGATGAATACCAGGACGTCAATACCGCGAGCAAGCGGCTCCTCAAGGAGCTGGCGGGAGAAGGCGAGGGCCTGTGGGTGGTGGGCGATGGCCTCCAGGCGATCTACCGATTTCGCGGTGCGGCGCCGGGCAATATGCGCGAGTTCGCGCTGGAGTATCCGGGAACCACGGTCATCCCGCTTGAAAAAAACTACCGCTCCCAACAGCATGTCATCGCCGCCTTTTCGGAGTTCGGCAAGAGCATGACGGCTCGAACGCCCGGTATGTTCCTCGATTGGGATCCCCATCGGCGGGACCGGTACGGAGCGCTCTCCTATGAGATCGCGGCGGACGATTCGGCCGAGGCCAGAGGGATCGCCGAGGAAATCGTCCACCTGAACGCCGCGGGCGTTGCCTTCAAAGACCAGGCGATCCTTTCGCGTTCGCACACCACGCTTCAGCGGCTCTCGGTGGCCCTGGAGCGGGAGGGCGTTCCGCTCTTTTACCTCGGCGACCTTTTCGAGCGTCCGGAAATACGGGATCTCTTGTCGCTCGTCTCGCTTGCCTCGGAGCCGGCCGGCAACGGCTTGCTGCGCGTCGGCGACTTCGCCGAATACGGCATTTCACGCGATGACGTGCTCGCGTTTCTCCGGTGGGCAAAAGCGGGGGATTTCTTCTTCCCCAAGGCATTGGAACACATTTCGGATGCCACGGGCATTTCGGATGACGGCCGGCGCCAACTGGAGCTGCTCTCGTCTCACCTCCGGGGCCAGTGCTATGGAACGTCCGCGTGGCACTTTCTCACGCATTACTTCTTCAACCGCGGAGCTTTCCTGAGATCGCTTTGCTGGGATACGAGCGTCCGGGGCATGCAGAAGAGGCTGGCGGTGTACCAGCTCCTCCAATTCGCCTACCGCTTCCGTGGTCACAAGCCGCGCTCAACGAAGCTCGACGCGAAACGGGAGTTTCTGAACTACGTGCGGCGCCTCGAACTGTGGGGCGAGGAGCGCCAACTGCGCCAGGTACCGTCGTGGGCGGACGACATCGATGCGGTTCGAATGCTCACGGTGCATGCGGCCAAGGGTCTCGAATTCCGCGCAGTTTTCATTCCGAACCTCGGCGCGGGCAAATTCCCGGTGAAAGGCCAGCCAGAGTTCTGTCCTCCTCCCGAGGGGCTGACCGCCGAGAGCGCCGATTGGCGCACGGAGGAAGAGGAGTGCTTGTTCTTCGTCGCTCTTTCGCGGGCAAGGGACTGGCTCTGCTTGTCGCGCGCCAAACGCTACGGAAAACAGAACAGCAACCCGTCGGATTTCCTCACGGCCATCGTGAGCTGCCTGCCGCGGCCCGCTGATGCGGCTCCCACCTGGGCCGATGCCGAGCCTCCGGTGGCTGTGAAGCCTGCGCCCACCCTTGATCCGACCAAGACCTACGATGTGGCCGAGCTCGAACTCTACGACCGCTGCCCGCACGGATTCTACATAGAGGTGTTCCTCGGTGTCCGCGGGAACCGGGCCGACTCCGGGTACCTGCGGTTCCATCAGTGCGTGAGCGCAACCTTGGGCGCGCTGCGAGCGGAATTCCGTTCGGGCAAGCGGCTTTCGCCTGAGGAGGCAATGGCCATTTTGGTGGAACAGTGGGAACGCCGTGGACCCAAAGACCACGTCCATGCCGAGTATTACCGCCGAGAGGCCGAGCGGATGGTTTCCCGGGTCGTTACGGACATGCTCTCCGCCGCGGCGGAACGTGTCGAGCTTGAGTGGACGGTGCCGGTTCGCAACGGGCGCGTAGTCGTGAAGCCCGACTGGGTCGAAACGATTCAGACGCCAATCGGCCAGAAGGTCATCGTTCGCCGCGTGAAGACCGGCCGGGCGACCAAGTCGTCCAAACCTGACGATGTCCTCGGCCTTTATGCCGTCGGGGCGAAGGAGGCGTTCCCCACGGCCGAGCGCACGCTGCAGATCCTCTACCTCATGACGAACGAGCTTCGCGCCGTTGATCTGCCCCCGAGAAGTCTGAAGTCGCGTCTCGCAATGTATGAAGAGGCCATTGACGGGATAGCCCGGCAGGAATTTGCCCCCGCATTCGGCGACCGTATGTGTCCGAAATGCGAGCAGTTCTTTATCTGCCCTATCGCGTTGAATGCGCGGGCCTAAGCGAGCGAGCTGACGGACCGCCTCGCCTAGTCCCCGCAGTTCGGTGGAATAGCTCCCGATAAACGCGCCATGGTCGGGCGATCCACCTTGGCGCGGAGGCGGCGCCTTGGACGACTGCCGCCCTCAGCGCCCGGCGAATTCCTGTAGATAACGGCCCTTCCGTCCAAAAACCGGATCACTCCTGGCAGAGTAAGCGTCGGCCACGGCAGTTACCAGCCGGGAAGCCCGACCACGAGGTCGCGTGGTCGCCAGACCGGACCTCTGGCTAATCCAGCAAGTGGAAGTCCGCGCCACGCGTTTCTGGGTAGGTAGGCACACCGGACCCTCGAAAATCGGGCCATTATGTCTCGCCGTCGGAATCCAGGGTCCGCACCCCATCCAAACGAGCGGCCATGAGCAGGCATCTCGCCTCGGTTTTTTGAGCTTTGCAGAACTTGCCCTAGCATTCTCACAAGCCCCGAATTTGTTGGTCCGCCGCCGCTCAGCGATTCCAAAAGCGCACGGCGGCGGTAAGGGGCGGAATCCCGATGGAGGTCTACACGAAAATGAAGCACGTACGTATCGCGGCCATGGTTCTGGCAGTCTGCCTTCTGGTGGTGTGCCAGTCCGTGGCTCTCGCTCAAAACCTTGGCGCGGCGCCGCAGGTCAACGTTGCGGTCCAGGGTCAAACCGGGGCGCAGCCGGAAGGCGCGTTCCTGAACTTCGTTAACTGGGTTGGCAACGTCATCGCTCCAGTGGGGGCCGGCGTCGCCGTGGTCGGCGGAATCGTCTCGTACGCCAGCGGCCGGGGTTATCTCCGCTGGATCGGGACGGCTCTGGGACTCCTGATCGTGTCCGGCCTGACCCGATTGCTGGAGTACTGGATCGCGCAGGGCACCGGCGGTGTTTCCTAGGGTCGGAATCACGATGGTGGGGCGAATGGCTCGGCGGTCCCTCCATTCGCCCGTCATCTTTCGAGGTCCATCGCGATGAACTTGATCAATGACGGAATCGGCTTATTGCTCGGCTTGGCGCCGGTCGCGGCGCTGGTGGCACTGGTGCTGGCGGGCCTGGCACTTCGAAATCAGAGCTCGGTTCTGCAAAACGGAAGATTCGGCCTGTGGATGTTTTGGGCGGCCGTGATGCTCACGTTGCCGCAGATTCTGAGCTGGTTCTCCGGCTTCGGCATGAATGTGCCCATCTCCGCCGGCGGGGGTACGGCACTGCTGAATGTCTTCCAGGTGGACGTGACCAATTTCGTCAATCAGTTTGTGGTCGGCTATCTCGCTCCCGTGCTGGCAGCATGGCTGGTCCTTCGCGGAGTCGTGGAGGTTTCCGAGGGACGGTCGCCGCTCTACTCGATTCTCGGCGCCATGTTTCTCTTGTCCATCGCCAGCACTCAGGCTTTGCTGCAAGGGTGGAATTCAGGAACGAAGTTTGCGACGGCGGATGTGCTGGCAGGCCTGTGGACGTATACGGCGAGCCGCATTCTTCCGGTTGCCGCCGGGCTGGCGATTATTGGGGCCATTTTGAACTTTGCATTCGGTAAGCCCGCCATGCGGCTGATCTGCTGCGCGGCGGGGTTTCTGACGGTTTCCGCCCTGTGGCGGCTGGTTGTCTCCATGATGTGACGCTGTGAGCCTATGACTGTTCTGAACGGAATCACGAATTTGACGAATTGGATGGGCAACGTCATCATGCCCACCGTAGCCGGGCTATTCTTCGCGCTGGCCGTCGTTCGGTACGCGCGCGGGTATCCCCATCAGTACATTGCCTGGGCGGGCTTGATGTGCCTGATGGTTTCCGGCCTCTTGCGTGGCCTCGAAACATTCGCGACGCAGTCGGCCTGGAACAATCCGGACAGCATTTGGATTACGCTGCGCGGTCTCGTGAACTGGACCTGCAACGTGTTCATGCCCGTGTATGCCGTCCTGCAAATCCTGCAGGGAGTGCTTGCGTATGGGGGAGTCGGCCACCGCCTCTATCACGGAAGCCCCTGGATCAGACACTTTGCGGCGGCCGGAATGGCGCTGGCCCTGTCTGGCCTGCTGCGACTGGCGGAGTTCTTTGTTCAGCGAGGAGCCGGAGGAATCAGTTGAGGAAAAACACGTGAGGGCAAGTGATCGGAGGCATCCATGAGCGGTCTGAATATCACACACGTCCATCGAAATCTGCACACGCGCGTCACGTTCCTTTACCTCGAATTCGAGGACGCGTTCGTGATCCTGGGAATAGCGGCGCTTACCAACATCTTCGGACGGTTCCTGCACAGGGAGATTGCGGGTGTCCCACTGAACGTATTCCTGCAATACGTCGTTCCCATCCTGGCGATTCCGCTACTGATCGCATTCAAGTACGGAAAGCCGCGGCGCTACCTTTTCGATTTCCTGGAGTGGCATACGAAGCCGCGGGTCTATTGCGGCATAGAGCGGGACTCTCAGCAGAAGGCGATGTACCTGAAGGAGGACCAACCGGAATGCCTTTAACCATGCGCCAGCACGAGGCGAATCTGCGCCAACCGGCATTTTGCGAGCTACTGCCGATCCGCGACTACGTCGACAATGTGATCGTCCGGTCCAACGGTGCGTTGGTCGCAGGCTACGATCTCGGCGGCATCAACTCCTATTACCACTCGGACGAAACACGAAACCAAACCAAGTATTCTCTTGAGGCGCTCGTGCGTTCGTTGACGGAGCGATCGATGCGAATGCAGGTGCGCTTCGAGGTGGTCGAGGGTTTGGGTGAGCTTCCCGCTCACTATAGGGACCAGCTCCGCTCGGACAATCCTGTCGTCCAGAGCCTCGACCGCGTCCGGCTTGCAGCCTGGAAGCAAAAGGAGCAGTCGGGCTTCTATCTCACGCCGCGGCTGCACGCGTATTTTTGTTGGGATCCGCGTATTCATCACGAGGCCACCGAGACCGGCGCCGGGGCGAAACTGGGCAAGATGACCGGTGGCTGGAGCGCTTCAGCCGCGAAATGCATCGAGCGTACGCGCCGGGAACACGAAGACCTGGTTGCGGAGTTCGAATCCATGCTGAAGGGCGTTGAACAGACCCTCAACGCTACGGGCATGACCGTACGGCGGCTGACTGATGAAGAAATGTTTCTGGAGCTGAAGCGGGCAATGAATCCGCTCTTCCGCGATGACATCGTATACCGCCGGCCCGAACTGACCATCGATTATCGGAGCGCGCGGGAACAGGCGGCGAACACGCACATTGAGGACGATCAGGAGACCTACATCAAGATCGGCGGACTTCTGTACTCATTCTTGTCTCTGAAGGACCTCCCCGATGCCACCTTTCCCGGTATCTTTCGCGAACTGCTCGGGCTCGATTTCCCAATGGTGATCAATACCGAGGTGAACATCCCGGGCCAGGCGGAGCGGCTCAAGCTTTTCAAAGGACGGTTGCGCCGCATGACCGCGGCTCAGCGCGACTCGCATGGCGGGTTCAAGGTAAACGTGGATGCGCGGGTTGCGGAAGGGCAACTGATGCAGACGCTCCAGGACCTGATCTCAAGCTCGTTGAAAAGTGCGCAGGTCAGCGTCGTCATGGCCGTGCGAACCTCCACACCGATCCAGAGCCGCCGGGACCTGGAGGAGCAGGAACGGGTCCTTGCGGACCGCCGGCAACGGGCGCTGCACGCCATCATGCGAATGAATGGCGCCCGGGCCTTGCCGGAAGACCTTGCAAAGCGGCGCCTTTACATCAATGGGCTGCCGGGAATGACCGAGGAGAATAAGCGCGAGCACGACTGTTTTACGCTGCACGCGGCGGACCTGCTGATGGTGGAATCCCCTTGGAAAGGAACGCCGAATTCACCGCTGATTCTGCTTGAGACGCCGTACCGGCAGCTCGTTCCGTTTTCCCCGTTTGACCCCGGCTTGAGCGACGCCAATGTGCTGATTACCGCGAAGTCGGGCGGCGGCAAGACGTTCATGGTGCAGATGTTCCTGACGATGATGGCCCGCCTCAACCCGCTTATCTCGATTCTGGAACGCGGCAATTCGTATCGGCCCCTCGTGGAATTGATGGGAGGCCGGTGCATCGACGTGGATCTCGAGGGCGCGGAAACCCTGAATGCGTGGGACCTTCCACCAGGATCCACGGCGCCGTCCAACGACAAACTGGCGTTTCTCAAGAACTTGACGCGGCATATGATCGGGATGAACAGCCCGGCCGCCGACACCGCGATTCTGGACAACCTGCTGACCGACGCCATCGTAGCTACGTATCAACGCTGCAGAACCCGAGAGGACAGGCCGATTCCCAGCTTCAACGACCTCCGGCAGGAACTTGAAACCTGGCGGGACGAATCCGAGGTGGAGCGAATTCGCGACGAAGCGCAGCTCGCCGCGGTGAAGCTGCGCGAATGGACGGGGGATAAGGTGTACGCGCGGCTTTTCGACCGGCCCACCACCGTCCAAACGGACGAAAACTGGCTGTTCTTCAATGTCGAGGGCTTGACCTCCGACCCGAAGCTCGAGAGTTCGATGAGCATGATCATCGCCAACGCGATGTCGGAAAGGGCATCGGGCAGAAGCGGGCAGGCGAACATAACGGTTCTCGACGAATGCTGGTCGCTTCTGGACTCCCCTGTTCTGGCGCCGCAGGTGGAACAGTTGTTTCGAACCGGCAGAAAGCAAGGAGCGAGTATTTGGGGCATCAGCCAAGCCCTGGAGGACTTCGTGGGAACGGAGGCCCAACCACGTCCACATGGCCCGGGTATCGTCAAGAACGTCTCGACCAAGATCATTGGGCAGCAGCAGGGCGATCTGAAACCGCTCGCGACGTACCTACACTTGAACCAGACTGCCCTCAACGAAGTACGCGGCTTCAGCGCTCCGCGAAAGGGGCGGAAGGCGCAGGCGCTTCTCGTGCTGGGCGAAAAGGCGGAAACGACGCAGACCATCAATATCGTGCCGACACCGATTGAGTACTGGATCTGCACTACGTTCAAACGGGAACGGATGTACCGCTCCTGGTTCCTTGAGACCAACCGCGGCCTGCCACTCCTTCAGATTTATGAAAAGCTCGCGGCGAAATTCCCGGTGGGCTTGGCTGATGTTCCGGAATTGCCGGAGGAGCTGTCCGGTGCGGTCAAAACAGTGGGCGCAACTACGGTGGCGAGGTGAATCAAGCCATGGAATTCTGCAAGAAATTCGTCTCATCGTGCTTGATCGGGCGGGGAAGGTCCACAATCGCGGTTGTTCTGGTGATGCTGATGGCACTTGGGCTCATCGCACCTCCGCCGGCAAAGGCGCAGCTCGGCGCCATAGCAGTGACAATAGCGGCGGCTGCCGTTGTCAGCTTGATCACCAACACGATCGGCTCTCTGCTCGGGACTTCCAACGGTCTGCTGGGCTCCATCAATGACTTCATGCAAGCGCTGGTGAGCCTCTGGGAGGACGTTGTTTATCCCATCAATCTGATCAACCAGGCCCGTGCGATGGTGAATCAGCTTGTCGCTCAATTCCGCGGGTTGGTTGCGGCCATCGACAACGTGAACGTCCGTAGCGCGACGTTGCCAAATCCTACCGTTCTCGAAACGCTCATGCGCAACGGGTCCGTGGCGGATTTTGCCCAGTTCGACCAGGCGTTCAGGACGACCTACCAGCCACTTCCACCGGTGACGGACATCGATCCCAGCGACCGGCAGCGTGTGGACATGAGCGACGCGCTTGCAATGGACACGCTGAAGGCTCTGAAGGCTTCCGATCAAGTAGTCGGTCAGACGCTTCAAGCCGCGCAAATTATCGAGGACGAAGCCGCCCAGGCGGCGCCCGGCTCGGCGGCATTCCTCACGGGCGCCGGCTTGATCGCGGCGGTTGAGAACCAGGCGATGATGCAGAGAATGCTGGCGGCCGAGCTACGTGAGGAGGCAGCCATCTTGGCGCACACAAATGCAATCCGCAAGCGCCAGGCTGACATGGCCAATCAGTTCCGACAGGATACGACAACGTTGTTTAAGTAAGGGGGCTGGGATGAATCCGAAATGGAATTTACTGAGCGCATTGTGGGGACACCGAACGAAACTCCTGGTTCTGGTGCTGATCGCATCGCTGATCGCGCCACAGCCAGTAAGGGCGCAATTCGGCATCGACTGGGCCGCCATCGTGGCGGCGATTAACAGCATCGGAACCGCGATATCCAATACGATTGGCCCGGCGCTACAACAGATCAACGGAGCATTGGGGACCCTGAACGGCTTGATGAGCAGCCTACAGGCGTTCTTTATCAATATTGTCTATCCCCAGTCCGCGATAAACCGAGCGCAGGGCTTGGTGGGCGCTATTCAAGGGCTGTACACGCAGAGTCAGGCGATCTCCCGCGTAAACGTGGCGAGCGCCACCCTGGCCAACCCGCAGCAGCTTGAACAGCTCTTGCTGTCTCGGAACCCGATGAACGTCCCGACGGTTACGACGAATTATCAGACGCTCTATCAAACAGTGCCGGTTCCGCAGAACGCCTCGCCGCAGACCCGGGACCTGATTGACATGAGCGATGCAGCGGCGCAAGCCGCGATGAAGAGAGCCATCGCCATCGACGCCATTGCCGACACCGAGATGCAGGCCGCGGATCGCATTAATACCGAACTTGGGCAGGCCGCACCCGGCACCGCTCCGATGATTGAGGCCGAGGCCGCCGCATGGCTCGTGCGAGCAAATGCGTATACACAGTCCGCCCTTGGAGACACGATGCGCCTACGGGCGGTCACGCTGGCGAACAGCGGCTCGCAATTGAAGTTCAACGCGAGCAATGGCGCCCAGATTCGCCAGAACGCAATGGACTCACTGAAATGAGGTGGTGCGATGTTCTATTTCCAAAGCATGTTTCAGCAAGTCTACAACGGAATAACGGGCTCGGCGGTGTTGCCGGCCGTTCAGCAAATTGCCGAGGGCATCCTTCTCCTGGCCGCGCTTTTCGCCGTGTACGAGGCGTACGCCAAGGGAGGAGACGCCCGAACTCTCGCGCTGGCAGGCGTCCGTTACCTCATCATGGGGCTGCTGATCAGCCAGTATCCCAATGTCTTCAGGAATGTAAACAACGCGTTTGCCAGCGTTGCGCAGGCGATTGCGCCGACGGATGTGTGGACGAACTTCCGCGACCAGGTCCAAAGCTATTTTTCGGCGAACACTGGTCAGGGGGCCTGGTGGAATTGGGTGGTCGGCGGCGTGGCTGGTGCATTCAGCCTCATTTTCCAGGCGATTGCCGTTTTGGTCTTCCCGATTTCGTACGCCATTTTTTCGTTTTTCTACAGCATGTATGGCGCGGTTCTATATGTCATTGGGCCGTTGGTGCTGGCGTTGTACCCGGCGCTCGGAGTGGGCCAACTGGCCAGGACATTCATGGTGAACCTGTTGGTGTGGAATGCGTGGGGAATCATTTACGCGATCATCAGCCAGTTGTTGACGATCATGAGCGCCAACAATCTGAACAGCATTTTCACGTCCCAGAGCTTCGGCGGGGCGTTTCAGGGTGCCAGCCAAATGCTGCTCATCTCGCTGTCCAGCATCCTCCTGTCCATCATGATTCTGCTGATCCCGTTTATCGCAAAGCGGGTGGTGTCAGGGGACGTTGGAAGCACCATGTTGGCAGTTGTGGGAGTTGCCGCTGCGGCCGTGCAGACAGCGGTTGCGGGATGGGCAGGAGTGCAGGGCGGAGCAGCCAGCGCCGCGGGCGGCGGAGACGGCGGAGGCGGTGGGGTCATCGGTGCGGGCGGTGGATCGAACCATTCACCCTCCCCGCCGCCAGATGGAGCCAAGCCGGCCTTGGGGAGTGAAGCTGTAGGGTCGGGACACGCTCCGCCGGCTCCTGATGGTGCAGTGACGGCGGACTCGAGCGGTGCCGGTGGTGTTGGCGCGGTCGCCGCCGCGGACAGTCGGCCGCCGAGTGACCCGGCCAGCGCGCCGCGGCAGTCTCAGGGCGGGCCGGGCCACTCTGGACGTTACAGCATCCCCCACGCCGTCGGCTGGACGGTGGGAACCTGGGCGGGCGCGACACACCGGACGGTGAGCAGCGCGTTCAGGTCAAGCCAGAAGGAAGGAGAGGAGTTCTAAACCATGAAACCAAAACAGGCCGGCGCGCTGCCCGAGAAGGCTGGTTATACGAAATACTTCGAGCACGACGGCGCGCTGCGCGCCTATGCGAACCGAATGATGTGGTTCGGAATCTCGGCGGTATTGATCTCGTTTGTTCTGGCGCTGCTGCTTTTCTATGTGCGCGTGCAGCCGCCGACCGTAATCCGGATTGCCGCGAACGGCGATGCGACGGTTGTCAGCGGCGCTACCACAATGCCGCGTACGCCCCTGGGGTTCATGAACGCTCTCGCCGCATCTTCGGCGCCCGGTGAGCAACCCGCGGACATTGAAGGTCGCGCAATGGTGCGCAAGTTCCTGGAAAGCTACCTGACGTACACACCCACGACGCTGGAGAAGAATTGGGCCGATGCGCTAAACATGATGACGCATAACCTACGCACGCTGACGCTGAACCAATTGCGCGACCAGGACATCGTTTCCAAGGTTCACGACGACGAGATCACATCCACGTTCAAGCTCCGCTCGCTGGAACCCGTGAAGGGGCAACCCTGGACCTACGTCGCGTTTGGAGTCAAGGAGGTCCATCGTATCCATAACAAGGCCGAATTCACCGACCGGCTCGTGGCACAGTACAACGTGCGCCTCCTGCAAACAGAACGATCCGAAAGAGTCCCAAGCGGGCTGCTGGTCGCAGAATATGGGGAACACCAGATGGTGGGCGAGAAGGATAACGGATTGGAGCAATCCAGTGTGCTCATGGACGATGCGAAGAAGTAATCGATTTCTGCCGCCGGCTCCCGGGAAGATGCGTATCTCGCCTGGGGCAACGGCGACCTGAACGCCGGCCAGGGGCGATGCCTGGTGACGTGGTCAAACCGCCAGGGGAGGGGCGCCGGCTGCGGTGGCTCGTGAGCTTCAATGCAAGCGGGCCGCCAGACCTTCCGAGTGAAAGGAGCAGGAAATTGGGAACTACAGCAGCAACGCAGGAAGTGGCGCCGGATCGCCGGGAATCTGAACCGAGGCGCGCATCCGAGGCCAAGCCCACCCGGGATCATCCCACGCCCGGTGGTAAGCAAGAGGAACAGCCGGCAGTGCGGCGTGGCCTAAAGCGCCGGCGCGCGCCGAAAGAAGACGGAAGCGCCGGGACGGTTCGGTATTTCCTGACCAAAACCACCAGCAATGGCGCGCCGGAATTGGATCAGGAAATGCCCGACGAACACCAGGCGCTCATCGCGGCGCTCAAGCAGGACCGAAGTTTCGTATCCGTTAAAGAATGGCGGGCCAAGGTGGACATCAAGAAAGGCGCGCCAGTCATTGAGAAGGACCCTGTTGTCCGGGAGTAGAGAGGATTTATACGCCGATCGCCTGGCTTCATAGCACAGAGTGAATCTGTCGAAGCGACCCGGAGCATAACCGGGAAAGTGCTGGTTCGGCGACTCAACCGAGTTCCGGCCAAGGTAACGGCCTTCGCACGGGACTCGGGAGTTCGCTGACGGCAGCGCCCTCCTTGCTGTCCTGTGCTCATCCACAGAACAGCAAAGGAGAATAGATGTTCCTTCACCGAGTGAAGATGAACTGGAAGAAGCACCAGACGCTGACCTTGACGATTCTGCTAGTTGCTCTAGCACGCATCGTTCTCGAAAGCGCCTTTGGTGAGGCCCCATCGAGCGTCTACGCCTTTCTCCAGATTGGCGTGCGGGTGCTCATCGTGATGGTGGCCTGGGCGTTCCTCAAAACCTGCTGGGAATTGGGGACCGTCCACTATAAGAAGCTCTGCACCTTCGTGGGTGCTCTGCGCAGATTCTGCCGCGACTACTGGAGTAAAACGGCGGCAGTGTAAACGGCACCGATCAGCTTGATCGATTGCCAGGTCAATTCACAATCCGGACCCGGCTCTCTTGAGCCTGGGCAGGGGAAGTCCTTGAAAAACGTTCCACCCGCTACAGGCAGAGAGGGACCGCGAGGTCTCCCGTTCTGGCTGTAGCTCAACAGACAGAACAAAGGAGATACGCAAATGTCCATTGTGAACAAAACGAGCATCCTTCGCGTAATCGCGTTGGAAATCAGTGAAGACGGTGCAGTATCGAAGAAGCAGATGAAAATCGATCGCGACAGCCAGTTGGAGAACACGCTGCTGAGGGCGGACTATCCGGATATCCGTGTCGCCACGATCGACATCCCGCAACAGCAGCTTGACCAGTATCAGCAGGCAATGGTCGAGCATTCGCTCAGCAAGCGGATCGTGCACGACGGCGTGGAATACAGTCTCGTGGGCGCTTCGGCATCCGCGAAGAATGGCAAGTACTACGCCGTGGACGCCGCGCACGCGAAGACCATCGCGCAGCGCTTCCGATTCTGGCCAGAAGCCGCGATGACGTATTTCGGAATCCTCGTCTCACCGTGCAAGGTGTGCATCGAGATCCCGGATGCCCGCGTCGTCGTTGTTAGAGACCACGAACTGGGTACGAATGACTGCCGCGGCTGGATCCGGCGCTCCTACTTCGAGCGTCTTCACCTGGCCGGCCGCCGCTTCTACCAGTTCCGGATGTCCTTCGAAAACACGCAGGCCAAGGGCAGCTTCAAGATCATGGAGGACGATGTGGCCGATGCGTTGTCGGTCGATTTCGTCATCCCACGGTCGAGTTGCAAGCCCGAGTTCAAGAAACCCGAATGCGTTCGTCAGTGCCCAACCGCTGCCGGCCGCATGAGCGGGCAATACTCCACCGGCCGGGTGGTAATCGGGATCCGGGAGATTTCACGGGAACTCCAGTTTTCGTCGAGCTACACGCTCGTCGAGCACGCTCCCCTGAACTCCATCGAGACCGAAATCAAGCCGATTGCGATGGCCGCGGTCGAGAAAGTGAAGACGGCGATCGCGAGCAACGACTTCACGGAACTGTTCCGCATCCTTGGAATGTCCGAGGAAGTGGAACTCTTGCGCGCGGATGAGACGGTGACCGATCCGGAGCACACGTCATCCGAACACACCGTTGTGGAAGCTGTTCTCAAGGCGGACAGCACAGGGTACTGGGTTAAACATCCGTTCGTCAATTCTCACCTTCAGCGCACGCTGGCGAGGTGGGCGTACAAGCTGTGCACCGCGGGCGGTTTCACGCTGCCGGCGTTCGCCCTGGCCGATGACGGATACCTGGTACTGCACGACGGTAGAATCTACAGCGGCTCCGACTGGATTCCGGAATGGCACGCGATCACCAGCCTCGGCTCCGAGCGAATGTTGGTTGTTCGCTATCCGATCCGGACCAAGGGAGATCTGCTGCCGGTGAAAGCTTTGGAAGCTTCCACCACGCTGGAGTTGCTGATGCGGCACCTCGACAGGCAGAAGTGCTCGATGGACTCGGCGGCTGTTACCGGGATCGTCGACCAGCAACTGCGCCTGGAGGGGACGCTCACGCTCCACTCGGAAACAGCCAAAAAGAACGGCGGCGACTACGATTTCGATTGGATCTGCGTCGTCGAAGCGACGCGGTTCCCGCTGTTCGTAGAGGATCGGTTCAGGCACACACCATCCGGGGAAAACACAAAAAACAAGCAAAGCAAGAAAGAGTCCCCATGGTGGAACTTGCCGCAAGTCGCTTACTCGGCCAAGGGTAATGCGATCGGGGCGATTACCGACCTCAAGACGTCGTGCCTGGCGGCAGGCCGGCCCGATCTCGCGAACCGTTGCGCCATCGAACTGCAGAAGGCGCTCGACCAACTGAAATGGGGAGTCGAGCCGAATCAGGAGGAAATCGGCAAGATCCGCCAGGAAGTTGGCATCGCTCCATGGCTCAAGCTCAAGCGCATCAGGCGGGTTTCCGATCTCCCGTTGCAGATTCCGAGTGCCCCGACCGACAGGATCGGCGCCCTCTACAACCACGTTCGGAAGGAACTGTACGAGTTCTTCGTGGACGTGCGACCGCTCGAGGACTTCCGCGGCGCCATCTGCGGAGGCACCTACGACCGCGACATGCTGAAGGAGGCGGGCATGATTTCGACGGTGTAC
>Ga0326728_10005140_pt1 | contig 37505 bp, 31 predicted proteins | sample MB3enrmetagenome_FD_207602 | JGI IMG/M metagenome (GOLD analysis project Ga0326728, IMG submission 207602) | Lab enriched peat soil microbial communities from McLean, Ithaca, NY, United States - MB31MN | ecosystem: Environmental > Terrestrial > Soil > Wetlands > Peat | place: USA: New York...
ACCACCGCCGCCGGCGAGGCCAAACACCGCAAGCCCGACAGCGAGTATCGGGCCTTTCGCAAGCGCCTTAGCACCGAAGCCTTCCTCATGCTCATCGCAACGTCCGTAAAGCTATTTCAGGACATCTACGCTTACGACAAGGGCTTTTTCCACTTCTTTTCTCCCGTGGAGTTGCCGGAGCTGACCCAAGAAGAATTTGTTGAGATGCTCCGCCGATTGGGAGGAGCGGACGAGAGCGCGGCTTTTGTGTCACGGCTCGAACAGTCCAAGGGGAACCTCCGTACGCTTTACTTCCTTACTGGCGGAAATCCGCGGTTTGTCACGGTGCTTTACCAGATTCTTGCCCAGAATGAGATGAGTGAGCCCGTGCAAGCGCTGTGGGAAACGGTGGCCGGGCTTACTCCCATGCTCCGGCACGAACTTGCCGACATACCCCGTCAGCAGAGCAAGACGTTGGACGCGCTCCTGCGCCTAAATGGCGTGGCTGCCCCCGCCGATATCGCCAAGTCCTCGCGCCTGCCCCTCAACGTTGTCACCACCCAACTGGGACGGCTTAGGGAAGCCAGATACGTAACCTTGGAAGGAGGGGGAAAGGGGAAGAGGGCGACCTACCGCGTCGCTGATCAGATGTTCAGCGTGTGGTACTGGATGCGCTATGTGCCCGTGGCCCGCCGGCGCATCGAGTTGTTCATTGACTTCCTTCGTGCTTGGTTTTCAGTGGAGGAAAGGAGAAGCCTGTTTGAGGACCGCTGGGAGCGATTTCATTCTTGCCACTCCCGTGGCCTCGTCGGAATGGCCGGAAAGGCACTCCGGGATGCTGAGTACTACGCGGCGAGCTTGGAGGATCCCACGGAACGTAACAGGGAGATGGAACGGATCGCGGACGCGTACATCACCGCGGGTGACTGGCCGTCGGCAGCCGCGTTGTTCGCCGAGCTCGCGGGCATGCACACGAGGTCGATCGAGAAGTTCGAGTCTTTGGGCTATGAGCTGCTGGGCGGACGCTTCGTGGCGAAAGGAGACGTGGAGCACGCCATCAAAAGCTTTTCCGAAGCAATTAAGAAGGACCCGACGAATGCGGATGCACGTGTAAATCTGGCGATGTGCTTTGTACTAAGAGAGAGATTTGGCGACGCGCTAGCACAGTTCGATCTAGTTGCGGAGAAAGCTTGTCTACGCTCGGAGGCGTTGTTCGCTCGCGGCTTCGCTAAGATGCAAGCCGGAGACCTGCACGGAGCGTTGGCGGACTACAGCGCAATTGCCGAACTTCCCGGCGAACCTCTGGAGTACGTGGCGTCAGCCCTATTTTTCCGCGGTGTCTTCAAAGAAAAATCTGGCAATTCCGAAGGTGCGCGAGCGGACTACACTGCGGTGATTGAATTTGACGGAGTGTCTGCCAACCGAAAGGCCGATGCCCTCAACCGCCGCGGACAGGTCAGGCTTAATAAAGGTGATCCAGACGGCGCGATGGCGGACTACACAGCAGTTTTGGAGCTGCACGGTGCCCCGCCGGAGCATGTGGCCAAAGCCCTTCTCTTTCGCGGGATCGCCAAGAGCGAGGCCGGGGATCTCCAGGGCACCATATTGGACTGCAGCGCAGTCGTGGGGTTATCAGGTGCACGGCGCATGGAACTAGCGAGGGCTTTCTTTCAAATTGGCTCGGCTAAGAGCAAACTAGGGGATCGCCAGGGGGCGATAGAGGGCTACACAGAAGCTATTGAGCTTGAAGGTGCCCCGGTAGGCCAATTGGAGGCTGCTCTTCTAATGCGAGCTAATGAGAAAAGCATCGTAGGCGACCTACTTGGTGCGATTGCAGACTGTAACTCGTTGGTCGAACTCCAGAGCTCGCCAACAGAAATGTGGGCAACAGGTGTCATGCTGCGTGGGCACTTGAACGAAAAGCTCGGCAGACATGACGCCGCCTTGCACGATTTCAACATGTCCCTCGAGTTCCGAGAGCTTTCTGAGGGGGCTCGAATACAAGTCATCTTTAATCGGGGGGTAACCCATGAGAACTTGGGAAATATGGAACAAGCTCTTGCGGACTATTCTTACGCTGCTCTGAGCGGCGCCGTGTCCTATGTCTACCTTGGTATCCGATCCGTGGTTCGAGTACTGCTGGCTCAGAAGAAAGTGGGTGAAGCCCTCGGATGGGTTGAGCGAATTCATCAGATCGAACCACGCGACGTGCCGTTCGAAAAAAGGCTGGAAGAAAGGCTCGACATGATCCGTGCGGCAGCCACGGTTGCGTCGCTCGAACAGTTGAGCAATTTGGTTGATGCCCTTCTTGAAACTGACCCCGAAGAACTCCGCGCGCGCTTGCAATTCCTCAAGCCCGGTCTGGAACTGGTCCGAACCAACGGTCAATCGGTATTGGCCAACCTGCCCGAAGACGAACGCAAAATGGCGAGGGAGATTGCCCGGACGCTGGCGGAAGCGGCCCGCCCGGTTGTGGTCCCGCCAATGGGCAGTGCAGGGGGCGCGACCCGTGGCCCAACACCGTGTACCGCGGAGGTTGGGTCGGGGTAGCGATGAGGTGCGCGTATTGTGCGCTCCTCAGCGGCTCTTTGATTGGGCGCAGACACGGCAGGGCGGGGATTTTCGAAAAAGCCGCAGAGGAGGACTGAACGGCGTCCACCTCTGCGCAGCTCCCCATCCTGGGCTACCAAGTAGCCAACGTCTGCGGTACCCCCTACCACAAATTCATCCGCAATAGCTTCGGGGGAATTAAAATGTCACCGCGGCGCCGGAGGGCTCGCGTAACGCCTTAATGGGTGCGGCAGGAGGACCGGGTAAAACGTCATGTGCACTAAAACATCCTTCGCGCGTCTCATCGTGATTCCGCTTGCCATGATGGGATTATTACTTTTGCTGACGGTGCGTGGGCCGGGATGGAAGGCGGAGCCTTCGGAGCAAACCGTGGCCGAGCCCGAGCAGACGGACTTGTTTATTGGCGGCGAAGGCGGCTATACCGTTTACCGCATCCCCGCCTTGATAACCACTCCCAAAGGCACGCTGCTGGCCTTTGTGGAGGCGCGCAAAGACAGTTGGGAGGACCAAGGTCACATCGAAATGATGATGCGCCGGAGTTCCGACGAAGGCAAGACGTGGACCGCGCCCCAGCTCGTCAAGCGCGACGGGTCGAACGCCATCAGCAACCCTACGGTGGTCGTGGACCGCGACACGGGAACCATCTGGCTGCTGCTCATCCGGACGTCTACCAAGAAATACAAGGACAACGATGCAATTTCGAAAGCTACCGGCCGCGTGAGCGACATGTGGGTTATGCACAGTAATGATGAGGGCGCCACATGGATCGGTCCCACGGACATCACCCAGGCGGTGAATCGGCGGGGATGGAACCGCATCGTTCCCGGCCCGGGCGTGGGAATCCAATTGCGCAGCGGGCGCCTGGTCATTCCTTGCACACATTTCCATGGCGACGTAGGTACCGACCACATCATTTATAGCGACGACCACGGGCGAAGCTGGCACTTGGGCGGTACAATCGAGGGAAAGATGGATGAAGATCAAATCGTGGAGCTGACCGATGGCTCGCTGATGATCAACATGCGCAATTACGAGGACAAGGGCCATCGCGGGATCTCCATCAGCAAAGACGGCGGCATGACCTGGTCGAAGGTCGCGAGCGATCCCACGCTGATTGAGCCGACGTGCGAGGCCAGCCTGATTCGTTACACCACGTCCCCGCCCTCCAATAAAAACCGCCTGCTATTTTCCAACCCTGCCAGCTCGGACCGCATTCGCATGACCGTGCGCCTCAGTTACGATGAGGGCAAGACGTGGCCCGTCGCGAAACTGCTGAATGCCGGCGGCTCGGCCTACTCTTGCTTGACGGTTCTGCCCGATATGCAGATCGGCTGCCTCTACGAAAGGGGACAACACCGGCCCGCGGAAAGAGTTACCTTCGCGCGCTTCTCGCTCGCGTGGCTTACCGACGGGGCCGATTCCATTGCTGCGGTGGCCCGGTAGCACGCATTGCGGAACACGGGAATTATCTGGATCGTCTTCTTACGGTGGGGGTGAACAGGGCGCGGCAAAACACCCCTCTGCCGGTAACCACCCCGGCGCCCAAAGCGCCACCCCTCCTGAATCAGGAGGGGAGTTCCTAAAAATGGGGTGGGTGACGGGATTCGAACCCGCGACGTCCAGAGCCACAGTCTGGCGCTCTACCAGCTGAGCTACACCCACCATATGGCTTGCGGCGCTGAGAATCATTTTCTTTTGTAACACTGGGCGGTGACTGGTGTCAACTAAGGCTCGGAGGCCGGGCGCAGGTACTTGTCCGTATCGCTCACGGGTATTTCCTCAAGCTTTGTGGGCTGCTGGCAGCAGACGCAGTTTCCCGGTCCGAGCCCCACGATATTGCATACCGCGCAGAAGTAGCGCACGCGGAAGAGCTTGCCTTTGTGGATGGTAAAAAGCCACTTGACCTCGAAGGAGCCATCGGGCTTGGGGGTGCCTTCGACGCGGACCTCGAAACCGTCAAGCCGCTTGTCCTGCAAGGTGTCGAGAAGGTAAGGAGTTGTGGCGGAAAGCGGCACCTCTCGGTCAGGCAATTTCAGCATGGGACACTTTTCGGCGGTCGCAACCAGTATTCCTTCTAAGGCGCTTATTTTCTTGGTCTGAGCCTCGCTTAACGGTGGGAAGGTCAGGGTAGCGGCGACCAGGGCTACCGCTAGCCCCCATCCCAGGCCGAAATATCGACATTTTGTCTTCTTTGACACCATTAACGCGTTCCCGTTGGCTAGCCCCATTTCATGGGCAGATTTGGGCAATGGCCCCCATGTTTGGGCTATCCACAATACCCTCACTAACCCGCTGCCTAGGGGCAAGGCGCCAACGATGGTCGAGGGTTCCCCGCCGCGCCCATCCCAAATCCCCAATCTCATATCGCTAATCGGTCAAGTCCCAGGGAAAGGCCGTACCGGCTACCCTTCCCACTTGCCGACCACGGTTACGGCCAGGGGCAAATCGCCGCTTTGGGTATGACCTTTAACCTGAAGGTTCCAGTGGCCCGAATCATCCTTTACGACCGACGGAAACGTGCCGCCGTTCACCTGCGCGCCCACCAGGAATCCCGGATGCGGCGTGCCCGACCCCAGCCTGCCCAGCTTCACCAAATCGTCGAAGGTCACCACCTTATCCGGAGCCGTGTCGGCGGCCACCGGCGCCAGCACCAGCACATCGCGATAGGGATTGACGCCCATATGGTTCCCATCCTGGGGAATCAATCCGTAGCGCAGTGTATAGAAGCCCGGCTTGATGGCCTGACCGCGAAAATCCGCCCCCGCACTGGGGAAGTGGAGGACTCCTATAAAGGTTCCCTCGGTTAATGCTCCATAGATGATATCGGATGACGTCGAGGGGGTCGCGCTCGTGGGAATGGTTTTGCGCAGCCACACTTCGCAGAGCGGCGCCCCCTGGGGATTGACGACGCGGGTTCCCTGGGAGTCGAGAAGGCCGGCGATCGCCGCCGGAACATCGGCCGGCGCCGCGCCCACCGCCTCCACCTTGTAATCCTGGCCAAGGGCGCTTGCGACCACGAGAAGTTGAGTTGCCACAATCAGTCCAAGAACACGGTGCAATTTCATCAGCAAACCTCCCTGGTTATTAGATGACACAAACAAAAAACGGGAAACTCGAAAGTTTCCCGTTGGTCAAACTCAGAGCGAACGAATGTTTAAAGCGTGAAGGCCCCGACAAACGCGCTACGCCTGTCCACATGCTTCCAAACCACGCCCAAGCCTTTTCCCTGGAAGGAATCGTCCAGGGTGAACGCGGGCATGGAGTGAGCGAGCGCCACCAGGGGCGGGTAATAAACGAACTCATTTCCACAATAGTGGTCGCCGGAGCAAAGGCTGCGCGTCTCAATACGGGCCAAATTTCCCGCCACCAATTTCGCGACACCGTGCTGATCGCCATGCTCTACCGTCAACTGGATCGCCGCGATATCCACTCGCACCACGTGGTCCAGCAATCCCGCGGCGTTCGAGGCGGCAAAATCCTGGAGCGCCGTTCGCTGTGCACTGCTCGCGCGCGAGTCCAAGATTAACACGGACTCGGCAGGATAGGGATTGGAATACGGATCGCCCAGCGTGGCTTTAGCCTTTATGACCCCGACGACGCTCATCCCCGCCAGGTCGACGCCCTTCCAACTGCCGTCCTGAATTTTCCAAGCCAAAATCGCTTCCTTGCCCATCAGATTCACTTCCGAGTTGGCAAAACAGGGACCCGTGTAAACGTCCGCGCTGCGGACTTCCAGGTAGTCACCTTTAATGGCCGCCTTCCCGGAAACGGCCAAGCCGGAAAGCAGAAACAAACCAATGACAAAATAACCCGTGATTTTCCTCATACTGCAATCCTCCAGGATCCCCCTGAGAGATCCACTCAGACATTCTATCCCATTCTCCAAGCGGAAGCAACCGGAGGTGGTGGTGTCATTTGGAAAGAGCAACCACCCCGGCGCTCGGCGCGCCACCCCTCCTCATCTGAGGAGGGGAGTTCTTTAAAAACCCTGATCCAGAGCCTGCCCTGAGCCTATCCAGCCTTGATAGAAATCCGTTGGTCTGTGAAAAAATCCTGAAATGCTTATCACCACGGAGGCACTGGGTCTTGAAAGTCAAAGGCGTTCTTTCTGCGTCTCTGTGCCTCAGTAGTGAAAGCCGTATTTGCCGCACAGGACGGACCTTGAATTCGCACCGCGCCGAGCGCCGGTAGACAATCAACAATCATCAATCGCCAATCGCTGTGTCCCGGCCTTTCCGACCTCGGACTTCGGGCCTGTTCTGGAATCTCGAATCTGCAATCTTCGATTTCCGATTCCCCAGCTCCTAACCCCGTATCCCGTTTTCCCGTCCTCAATCGGCAATCGACAATCATCAATCGTCAATCGCCGTGTCCCGTGTCCCGAATCCCGGTCTTTCCGACCTCTGACTCCGGGCCTGTTCTGTTCTTGAATCTCGAATCTGCAATCTTCGATTTCCGATTCCCCAGCCCCTAACCCCCAACCCCTAATCCCTATCTGCTGCCGTGAACACCTGGGCGCGATAGGTCGCAAAGCGAGGCTTGGGACCGAGACATCAAACATAATGTCTCTGCCACCCGCGCTACACGTTTACAGATTAATGACGGAGAGGCCTGGAATGAGTTGGAAATGCCGAGGGTTCAGTGTGGCTACGGCATAACCAAAGTGAAGCGTCGTGACACCGATCAAGAGATCGGGAAGGGCGATAACGATGCCTTTGGCCGCTTGTTGGCCTTCGATTCTTCCGGCAAGCTTGGCAATTTCAAGGGTCACCGGCTGTACCGGAACGGCTCAGCAGAGCTCTTCCACGAAGGCGCGCCGGCGTTGGGCATCCGCATCCGAACGGGCGCGATAGATGCCGTGGGTCAATTCCACGACGGTGACGGCTGACAGCGCGCTTTCCGTTTCGCCCTGGGCTGACTGCACACGTCCGAGAATATCCCAAACACGTTGGCCTAGGCGCTCGCCGGCGATGAGCAGACTTGAGTCGAGGATTAGTCCCATGACGGCGGGTTTAACGGTTGGCGGTGGCGGTTGATAATCTCTTCCAGGTCAGCGGCGAAATCGGGGTCCATGGTGGGTTCATAGCCCAGCTCCGCCGCATGCGCCTTGGCCAAAGCGATCGATTCGGAGAGGAGACGGCCACGCGGCGTGTCTGCCGGCCGCACCACGGCAACCGGTCGCGAGTCCCGCTCGATGACGACTTCCGCCCCGGCACACACGCGATCAAGAAGCGACGGCAGGTTGTTCGCTGCCTCCGAATCCGAAACGTAAATAACGTCTTTGGGCATAGCGCTGATTATACTCCCTAACGGCAGAGCACGCACCTCGCATATAGTGGCGCACGACTGGTCATGAATTCGTAGCGCCCCAAGCCCCTTTTGTATCCTCAATCGGCAATCGACAATCATCAATCGACAATCGCCGTGTCCCGAATCCCGGTCTTTCCGACCTCTGACTCCGGGCCTGTTCTGTTCTTGAATCTCGAATCTGCAATCCTCGATCTCCGACTCCCCAGCCCCTAACCCCTAACCCCTAACCCCTAACCCCTAACCCCTAACCCCTAACCCCTAACCCCTAACCCCTAACCCCTAACCCCTAACCCCTAACCCCTAACCCCTAACCCCTAACCCCTAACCCCTATCTGCTGCCATGAACATTTGAGCGCGAGAGGTCGCAACGCGAGGCTTGGGGCGCAGAAATCAAACCTTGCGTCTGCGCCACCCGCGAATGGGGATATAATGAATTGTACCCTATGGTAGGAAACGATCAAATTGCTCCAACCTCGCTGGAGTGGGCGTCCCGTCACGTCGAGAGGTTCGGTGATACGGATATTTTTCCGGTCCCTTTCGAATTTGATGCAATACGCGCGTCATGGCTGGACATCAAAAACGAGCTTGCCTCCATCAATTTGATGAAGTACCGCACGCGATCGCCCCAAATACTGCTCATGCCAAAATCACGCACTAGCTACCGCGCTGCGGTTCAACTTGACCCGCTTGACGCTTTGGTATATGCGGCGCTGATCTACGAAGCAGCTGAGAATATTGAAAAATACCGTGTGCCTGAAACACAAAATATCGCCTGCTCTTTTCGTTTGCATGTCACTGCTGATGGCTCGCTTTTCGAGAAGGAGAATGGATGGCCGAGATTTCATGAGCGCTCTGTGGAGTTAGCGAACTCTGGAAAGTTCACCCACGTGCTGATAGCTGACATAGCGGATTTCTATAATCAGGTTTCCCACCATCGGGTCACCAATGTGCTACAGTTGGCCGGAGTTGCAGGCGATAGATCCAAGAATATTGAAGGGTTTCTATCAAAGTTAACTGCCATGCACTCCAGAGGGCTTCCAGTAGGACCTGCCGCCTCAATCGTGTTAGCGGAAGCCTCGCTTGATGACGTCGATAAGTTCCTCATTTCACGCGGTCTCAGCTATGTGCGTTATGTCGATGACTTTAGGATTTTCTGTGGGTCGGAGCGCGAAGCCGTTGACGCAGCCTACGCTCTGGCAGAGTATCTCTACACAGCCCATCGCCTGGTTCTTACGCCCTCGAAGACGAAGCTCTATTCCGTCAAGAAGTTCGTGACTGTTGAATTACTCGATCCGAAAGAGCAAGAAGAACGGGGGAAGGTCTCGAAATTGAAATCACGTATTGAGGAGATTCTTGAGAACACTGGCTACCACATCGATTTTGAGGAATTGCCCGAATCGGACTTGAAGCAAGTCACGCGCGAGAATCTAAAAGAGCTGTTGCGAGACGCCGTTAACAATCGTCCATTGCACATAGGGTTGACTCGGTATCTGTTGAGGCGCGCTAAATATCTTCGGACCACCGCAGTTCAGAAAATTGTGCTGGATAACCTCACGAAGCTCGCCCCAATCATGCGCGAGGTGATCGGGTATCTATCGCTATCTGCAAAAGACCAAAATGTTGAAGCCATCCAAAATGCAATGCTTGAACATCTTTCTTCAAGCGCCGTTGGGACATTGCCGTTTGTAAGGATGTGGGGTCTAGAACTTTTCATAAAACGGCCGCTGCGCCGCTTTTATCCTAAGGTAATGAAAATCGCAGAGGACTCCCGCGCTACCTTAGGAGTTCGACCTATTGCGCTGCTCGCAAGAGCTCACAAGGAGTTACAGTGGGTGCGAGCACAGAAGGAAACCTGGTCCAATCATTCGCCGTGGGACCGGCGCGCTATTATCTGGGCTGCGAGCGTCATGGGCAACGATGAAAGGAAGCATTGGTGTAAATTGGTCAAAGAGACCGCACCCGATTCGTTGGATCGTGCTGTCGCAACGCTTGCCGCGCAATGATTTTGAGCGGGTAGATACAAGCGCGGAGTTGTGCTGTCTCTGCAGTGCTTCGCGGCTCCTAATATGAAGTGCGTTCACATGTCTTTCAATCCGGAAGGCCGAAAAGCCGCAGACGAACGCGAACTACCTCCGCGCTTGCGGCGTGAGGGGAACCAAGGCATTATAATCGCATGTTCGAGGAACTGATAAGGCGGGAACTACCTAAGACTGCCCGAGAGCTATACCATCTTGCGCGCCAACGGCAGCCGGAAGACTGTCAAGGTCCACCATGCCCACACCGGGACAAGATTCGCCCGACAGACATGGAGTGGATGCATCAGCTTCGCCGTGAACTCAAGCTGCTCGCGGTCTGTGATGGAAAACGGAATAGCGTTTGGCAACTGAAATAACACTGGGCCCTACCCGCCTTGCCACATGGCAGCGTAAAGCCGCCTCTACAGACCCGAAAATGGCGGGGTAAACCCGCCGCTACGAAGGGGGCAAGGCCGGTCATGGGCGGCAGGTCTCGTAGGGGCATCCCTCGTGGGTGCCCTGAAGTCGGCCATGCCGACCGGGAGGGCAGGCACGAGGCCTGCCCCTACGAAGCATGTTGTTTGCGGCGACGCCACCACGGGCATAGCTCCCGCGTTGGATGGCCCGGCGAAAGCTGGTAGCCACGGACAGTGCTTTCCTGTCCGTGGGTTTTTCTCAGGTGCGATATCCCACGGGCCATCTTACGTAATCAATTTGCCCGGGGGATGCCGCCACCGTTACCTTGTCCAAGGCAAAATTGTTATAACTCACCACTGCCAATCCTCGCGCCGCTTCACCCGTCCTTCTTTACTGGATTCAGATTAATCGGGAGTATCTCATCGAGACAAAAGCCCACGGACAGGAAAGCACTGTCCGTGGCTACCAGCACCGCGGCACTACATCGGGAAATGACCGTTTGGGACGCGGGGGCAAGGCCGGTCATGGGCGGCAGGTCTCGTAGGGGCATCCCTCGTGGGTGCCCTGAAGTCGGCCATACCGACCGGGAGGGCAGGCACGAGGCCTGCCCCTACGAAGCTTCGTCAGCGTCAACCTTCGTCCGAAGATCAGGCGATTCAACGAATCTGAAAACGATTTGCTGCTCACCGTATTGGAGGCATCGCGGGGGCGGCTGGGATTTCTACTCTGCGGCTATGTTTTGATGCCTGACCACTGGCACGCCCTGATTTGGCCGCAGTATCCGTTTGATTACGTAAGATTGCCTTTGGGATATCGCGCCTGAGAAAAGCCCACGGACAGGAGAGCACTGTCCGTGGCTACCAGCTCGTAGGGGCATCCCTCGTGGGTGCCCTGAAGTCGGCCATGCCGACCGGGAGGGCAGGCACGAGGCCTGCCCCTACGAAGCATGTTGTTTGCGGCGACGCCACCACGGGCATAGCTCCCGCGTTGGATGGCCCGGCGAAAGCCGCTTCGCACACGGGACATGGGAAACGGGACACGGGATACGGGGCCGGAGGAGGGGCCAAGAGCACTGACGAGTGACATGCGATGAGTGGCGAGTGGCAGGCGGAGGGGCAAACCGCGGATTCAAAATTCAAGCAGGTAGCGGAGGTGGGCGTAGTTGGCCTCCTCCGCGGCTCTTAACATGGGAACGTACACACATCTATTAATACCCAATGACGAAGAGCCGCAGACGAACGCCAAGAACGCGTACGTCTGCTACCCGCTTATTAGGATATGATAGCCGACCCCCCCGCACCTCCCTGCGGGGTGGTGGACAATAGAATTGGCGCCGAGTCGCGAGAGGTTATAACGCCTGACTATGACGAGCACACCGCAAGGATCACTCCGTTTGTTCCGCTTCGCCGGAATTGACCTGTTTCTCCATTGGTCATGGTTTCTGGTCGCTGTGTATGAAATCGAGAGCCGTTCGAAGAGTTACTCCTCCATCACTTGGAACATGGTGGAGTATTTGGCGCTGTTTCTCATCGTGATGCTGCATGAGTTCGGCCATGCGCTGGCCTGCCGGCAAGTGGGAGGAACGGCGAATCGCATCGTGCTTTGGCCTCTTGGCGGAGTGGCGTACGTGAACCCGCCGCAACGGCCCGGCGCTACGATGTGGAGCATCGCGGCAGGACCGCTGGTGAACGTGGCGTTTCTGGTCATTCTGTCGCTGCTCGGAACGTTGAACCGGTCGACGGGATGGGCGGACGCGATCCCCAATGCCCACCTGTTCCTGCGGACGCTTTGGTTCATTAATCTGGGCTTGCTGATCTTCAACATGTTGCCCATCTATCCATTGGATGGCGGCCAGATTCTTCGCTCTTTGCTCTGGTTTGTGCTAGGGAGGGCCCGCAGCTTGATGGCCGCCACCGCGATCGGGTTTGTCGGGGTGGCAGGGCTCATCGCCCTCGCCCTGTGGAGGCAATCCGTCTGGTTTGGCATTTTGGCTGCCTTCATCCTCATGAATTGCTGGAGTGGATTGAAGCAAGCGCGAGCGCTATTGCGCTTGGCCAGGCTGCCGCGCCACGAAGGGTTTGCCTGTCCATCGTGTAATAGTGCGCCCCCCATCGGTGCTTATTGGAAGTGCGGCAAATGCGGACAGCCCTTCGATACCTTCCAAACGCAAGCGGTTTGCCCCAACTGTGCCGCGCAGCTTCCCGTCACCGTTTGTTTGGACTGCCGCGCCCTGAATCCGATAGGTAAGTGGATTGTTCCCAGCGCCGTGCCTATCAGTTCAAATTTTCCCCATTGAGCAACCCTCCTTCAGGTTCCGCACTGGGTGCTGCCAGCGTTCCTGACCAGGTCTGGCCCGACATTGAGTCCCATCTCAGCTTAGATAGTCTTGCACCATTCGTTCTTATTCGTGACACCTTCGGCATAGTCGTGAACCGGAAATCTCAAGGTTTGGCATTCATCCATCGACAATCGCCAATCAGCCATTTCGTCCCTGTGGTAGACTCATGCCCATCCCAACCAGGAGGTTTGATATGCCAAACGACTCCGTTTCTCGCCGAGAGTTTCTGCATAACATGGCCGCCGGTTCGACGGGTGCGGCGCTAGGCACGGCGTTTGCCGGCGCGCCCGCGAACGCCGCCCACCCGGCGGTCGCCCCCGAACCGCCCTTTCCCCGTACCATGGAATCCTATCCCATCGTCCAGCCCAAGGGAGCCGATCGATTCAAGATCGTGACCAAGTTTGATATGCCCGACTCTTTTGCGGAGCGCATCCGCGCCCTGTCACCGGGAATCGACCTGAAGACGCATCTCTCCAGCGACGCATTGCTCCGCGAGATCGCGGACGCCCACGTTTTGTACGGGCACTTTTCGCGCGAGGAGTATGACGCTGCTAAGCGCATGCGGTGGATTCAGTGGAGCGCCGCCGGGGTCGAAGAGATCATGTGGCCCGACCTGATCGAAAGCCCGTTAGTGCTCACCAACATGCAGCGGTACTTTGCACCGGTCATCTCCGAAACCGCGATGGGGCTAATGCTTGCGCTCGCGCGTGGCATTGGGCGCTACTCCGTCCAAACTGAGCGCCATGAGTGGAAGGAAATTGAGGACTTGTATGAAATCAGCGGCATGACGCTGGGCATGGTCGGCCTGGGAGGGATTGGCACGGAAACGGCCCGTCGCGCGCACTTTGGATTTGGCATGACCATCCTCGCCGTCGATCCGAAGCCCATTCCCAAGCCCGATTTCGTGGCCGAACTGCACTCCCTCGACTATCTGCCGCAGATGGCGGGACGCGCGGACATTCTGATGTGCGCGGCGCCCCTGACGCGGGTGTCCGAGGGGATGTTAAACGAGTCCATCTTCCGTGCTATGAAGAGGTCGGCGTACTTCATCAATATGTCGCGCGGTAAGATCGTGGATACGCCGGCCTTGGTGCGCGCCCTCAAAGAGGGCCGGATCGCCGGCGCGGGAATCGACGCGACTTACAAGGAACCCCTTCCTCCTGACGACGAGTTGTGGACGGCTCCGAACCTCATCATCACTTGTCATACGTCCGGCAACTCGCCCAAGGTGGTGGGCCGCCAATTGGAACTCTTCACTGAAAACGTGCGCCGCTACGTCGCCGGTTTGCCTTTGCTTAACGTGGTGGATAAGCAGCGCGGGTATTAGATTGGGATAGGGGGAGCGGCAGGCTGGCGCAGGGTGAGCGTAGCCCTGCGATTCTGGTGTGATAAGATGACGTGAATCGCAGAGCTGGACTCGCTCTGCGCCAGCCCCCTTGGTCCGACAAAGGAAACGTCAACATGAGCGAGATAACGCTTAGCAAGTCGGCTGATAAGTCCGTACGCATTCAGGTTCTCACAATGTTGTATGAGAAGGCTGAGGGGAAGGTGTTCCACGCCGACACCTTCCGCCAAAGAAACATGAATTATGCCCTTGCCATCTTCGCCGGTCTTATCGCCGCAGAGCTCAAACTCGGAAACCAGGTTCCCCACTATATTCTTTCAGCCACTCTCACAATTCTGATGACCATCTTCACCGTTTGGGATCGACGCTGGCATAAGACCAAGCACGGGTGGGATGCGACAAGCAGAGCCTGCTACCGCAACCTTGCGAAACTGACAAACAATTCCGAACAGGATGTGACCTTTGCGACGTACGAAGCAAAAGGGGAAGGGACCGCCGAATTGGGTAGTTGGCAGCCTATCGTGTTCTACTTCCTTGTAGTTGCCTCGGTTGCGTCCTTTTGGGTTCTCGGAAAATGACCGGACCAACAACGGCTCGGTGCCCTGCCTCGTGGCGGCACCGTGCACTCGGAGCAGGCGCGGAGGTGGGCGTACTTGGCCCTCCTCCCGGCACTACGTGGGGAAATGGCCGCTTGGGGACGCCGGTGCAAGGCCGATCTTTTGGAGTGCGGCGACTCGTCGCCGCTTTTGCTCGCCGCGACTCGTCGCGGCGAACCTCCGCACCGGTGACGAGTCACCGGCGGCAAAAAGCGGGAGCGAGCTCCCGCACTCCGAAAACGGCGCCAACGGCCAGAGCACCGGTGTTGGATGGCCACGCGCAAGCCGCTCCGTACACGGGGCTAGGTGACGAGCTTCGCGGCTTGTCTCCGCTTGTCTCCGGCTTTCCATCACTGTGGAAACGGTCGAAGCCGCGGCACAGACCCCTTGGGCATGGGCGTATGGGCCACGTTCAGGATCATCCCGATCATCGTGTAATATCCGTGGAGTGCGACCAGGTCGACGACGCCCTGCTCACCCAAAGCGGAGACGGCCCGGGCGTAGGTGGCGTCGCTGACGCCGTAGGTCCGATGCAGTTCAGCGCAGAAGTCGTAGACGAGGGCTTCCTCCTCGGTCATGTGCGCCGGCCGCCGCCCCTCCGCGATGGCCTTGACGATCTCCGGACTCAGGCCCGCTTCGAGCGCAATCGCGGAATGCCCGCCCCACTCGAATTGCTGAGTCATGACCCGCGCCGTGTAGATGATGGCGAGTTCGCGCAGCTTGGGCGGCAGCGCCGGCTTGAAGCGCAGGTAATCGCCCATCGCCTGAACGCGAACCATCAGGTCCGGACTTCGCAGTAAAGCAATGTAGGGGCCGAACAGGGGAGTCCCCCGCCCCTGCACAAGGTGTTCCGCCGCTTTCTTTTGGTCATCGGTCATTTTTTCGACGGGTATTTCCGGCATGCGATCGTGACCGATCACACTCTCCGACGTGGCCGCCACTTGCGATCCCGAGGCGTTTGCGGGGCCGGGCAAAGGGGCGGGACCTCGGCCCATCGCCGCGGGAACCAGCCCGGCGAGCGAGAATAGAACGATAAGGACACCCCAGGGTTTTTTCACAAAGCACCTCCACGAGTTGAATTCAAAATCCTGCCGCTGGGCCCGTCGTGGCGGATGTCGGCAAGGGAAATTGATTGTACAGCGGCCGCGGGGTGCCCGTCTTTTCCTATACTCACAGCGGGTAGCGCGGAGGCGGGCGTACTTGGCCCGCGATCGGGAAATGACCGCTTGCGTACGCGGGGGCAAGGCCGATCAGGGGCGGCCTGTGCCACATGCCGAAAGGTGAGACTGCGCTACTAATCCCGAGACTCTTCGTGACGCGCGAAGATTTCGTGCCACGGGCGTCCCGCCCGTGCTCGAGCAGGGCCGGGACGGCCATGGCACAATTTTGGTAGCGGCTCCGCCGCGCTGCGCTACCCGTTATTTCAGCAGCCGGATTTCTAATCCCGTGGGGGTTTCTTGGATTTCGGCGTGGTGGAACTCGCTTTGGGAAACAAACTCCTCAAACTGTTTTCGCGTGTAAGCGCGCTTGAGGAGCATGAATCGAAAGGTGAATTTCGTGAAGACGGTGCTCATCCAGCCCATGCCCATCTGATCCACAAGCTCGTTGATGGATTTCTGTGTAGCATCCCGGCGCAGGTCGATGATGACGGCGTGGCCGCCCTTTTTCAGAACGCGGTACATTTCCCGGACGGCTCCCAGCGGGTCGCGGAAATTCTTGAAGGCGGCACGGCAGAGGATGAAATCAAAGGTTTCGTCCGCGAAAGGGGTATGGGAGGCATCTCCTCGCTGAAAGTTCACCGCCACCTTCGCCTCCTGCGCGTTGCGGCGCGCGATCTCGACAAAAGTCCTGCTGATATCGAGACCCGTAATCTGATAGCTGGAGAGCTTCCCGAGTTCGATGGCAAAATAACCCGGTCCGGGGGCCAGTTCCAGCACGGCGCTGCCGGGGGCCAGTTCCGGGGAGATGCGGCGCGCCAGGGCGCGGAAGTCCTCCATGCTCTTGCCCGTGTTGGCGGCGTACCACCTGGCGATCCAGCCTTCCATGCCCAAGCCCTTATAACCCTTGACGGAGGCGTGTTCCATGTGCATACTCCTTAGAACATAAGATGCTTATAAACTAAGGTAAAGGGGAAACCATGTCAAGCCCCAAGCGCCTGGAGCTAATGGAGTCACTGAACCGGGAAGTCCGCCGTTTTATTGCCGGAGCCCTGCTGTTTAATCTGGAGGTGGCTGACGAAGTGGGTTTGAACGGCACCGATATGCAATGCCTGAATTTGCTGGAGTTGCAAGGGCAGGCGACGCCGGGGGAATTCGCACGCTGGGCTTTGCTCACCACGGGCGGAGCCACCGTAGTGCTGGACCGGCTCGAAGAGGCCGGCTACCTACGCCGCGCGCCCAACCCGCAAGACCGGCGCAGCTCCATCGTCCGGCCGGTCCCGGCCAAATTCCGCAAACTTCATGCCCTCTATCGCTCGCGGGGCCAGGCGCTGGCGCGAGCGCTCTCCCCGTACAACGAGCGCGAACTGCGGGTGATTCTGGACTTCTTCCATCGCGCGAATAACCGCAGGGAGGAAACGGAGCGGGCAGCGGTAGGCGCAATTTAGACCGCTGGGGGACGCGAGTGCATGGCCGATATTGTAGGGCCGAACGGCGTTCGGCCAAGGGCGAACGCGGTTCGCCCCTGCACACACACGCGACGTGGCACGGGCATCCCTTCGGCAAGCCGCGGGCGGGCTCTGCCCGCGATGTTCATGGCCAGGATGGCCATGCCACGCCTCCGCTTTGCGTTACCCGCGTTGGATGGCCCTGCGAAAGCCGCTCCGGACACGGGGCCAGATGACGAGCCGCCCGCGCGATCATCCGTAAGCACCTGGCGACGAGCGAGGATCCAAAGCCTCAACCCGAGGGTCGACAGGGTTCAGATTTGCCTCATGCTCCCCGTCGTGGTTCCGGGCAAGCGGGAGAAGCCGGCGCGGTTAATTGCACGAGCCCGCCCAAAACCGGCACGCAACCCCTCGTGATTTGAGGAAGGGGATGTATTCCTGGTCAGTTCCGAGCACGTGATCCCGCCACCAATCCTTCAAGAAGATAAGGATGTCCGCAGGCAACAAGGGTTTCCCTTCCCGGTAATCCCGTTCCCATTCCTGGATTCTCATCCGGAACTGTTGGTGTTGATAACGCTGTTCGTCCAGGCCAGAATATGCGTGCCCGGCCAGCACGGCTTCTTCGGCGGCGAAGTGGCGATTCAAACTGGCCTCCAGGTGATAGAGAACCTGGGGAATAATTTCCTGGCCGTGACCCGAGAGCATGTTTTCGTAAAGCCGATTGATAAGCCTTGCCAGCCGGTGGTTCTCACCATCGAAGCTTGCCACTCCCACGCGATTTCCTTCTTTCCAAACGATCATTTCTTGTTCTGCATGAGCTGCGTTCATGATTTTTTCTCCCCTCGACCTAAGGTCGCGACCCAAAGATTTAATGACCTCACTGGACTTGGTCTGGACCCTCAACCAGAAGCGTTCTAGCCTCGTCCAGTGTACGAACCTATGGTGCGCCTCTGTGCAGGGGGTTGGTATCGTCGGGCCTGGGATTCTCGCATCGCACGTTGGAGTGCACGCGCATCGTGGTTTGTTCGATGGCGGAGCATCCCCATGTAGGAGGACGATTTGCCGTCTTTTTCGTGTGCAGGGGCGCCCAACGGCAGTCCAGGGCAAGCCCCTCCCGACGGCTTAATGACCTCAAGCCTCTCGTGCTAAAGCGATTACGCGGGCGTGCCGATGTGAGAAGGTGAGAGGTGATGATGGGCGATGCCGGTGGAACCCGGTGATTTCCGCGTGGGTTATGGACATTCCAATGGACAAAACAAAGCAGGCCCGGCACCCCAGTGAAGAGTGCTTTCGGGGATTGATTGACGAATCCACGGTGGGCTTCTACCGGACCACCCCGGACGGGAGCGTGATCTTCGCGAACCTCGCGATCACGGAGATGCTGGGGCACGGTTCGTTTGACGACATCACCTATCGCGACCTCGACAGGGAGGGATTGGAAGGCGAGTTCACGCGCCGCGATCTTCGCGATCGGTTGGAGGGAGAAGGCAAGGTCAGTCGTCTGAAGTGTGCGTGGACGCGGCGGGATGGCTCCACCATTTTTGTCTTGGAAAGCGCCCGGGTGGTTCGGGCCGAGGACGGCACCGCGCTCTTTCACGACGGCCTGGTGGAAGACATCACCGAGATGAAGCGAGCGGAAGCTGAACTGTTTGACTCCCGGCAGACGCTCCAAATGGTATTGGACCATATCCCGCTGGGGGTATTTTGGAAGGACCGTGAGGGCAAATACCTGGGGGGCAACCAAGCGCTCCTGCCGCAGGTGGGGTTGGGAAGCATCGAGGAGGGAATGGGCAAGACGGATTTTGAAATGCCCTGGAAGGCCAGCGCGCCCTCCATTGCAGAAACTGACCGTTGGGTGATGGAAACCGAAACACCCCGACTGAACTATGAAGAACTGCTGGTCCTCACGGATGGCAGCACGCGCTGGATGAGGAAGAACAAGCTGCCTCTGCGTGACCGGGAAGGCGGGGTGATAGGGGTTCTGGGAACCGCTGAGGACATTACCCCCCGCAAAGAAGAGCAGGAGAAACTCCTTCTGACCCAATTCTCCATCGACCATGCCGTGGACGGGGTCTTTTGGGTAAGTCTCGACGGCCGCGTTTCTTACGCCAACGAGGCGGCTTGCCGGCTGCTGGGCTATGGGCGTGACGAACTCGAGGGCATGGCGGTCTATGATATCGACTGCGACATCACCGAAACGGGCTGGCCAAAACAACGGGACCGGATGAAGGAGGCTTCCTCGATAACGTTCGAGGCCCGGGCCCTCGCCAAGGACGGGCGAATCATCCCCGTGGAGATGGACGTCAGCTACATTCATTACAAGGGCCGGGAGCTCTTCGTTGCTTTCATGCATGACAAGACGGAGCGCAAGCGGGTGGAGGAGGAGCTGCGTTTGACTCAGTTCGCCGTCGATCACGCGGCGGACCCGGTGCTTCGGGTGAATTCCGAAGGCCGCTATTGCTACGTTAACGACGCCGCTTGCCGCGCTCTGGGCTATTCCCGCGAAGAGTTCGCGTCGATGGCCGTGCCGGACATCAACTGCGATATCACCAAAGCGAAATGGCCCGCGCTTTGGGCCCGGCTGAAGGAGTGCGGGGCCTTGACCTTCGAGTCGCGTATACGGACCAAAGACGAAAAAATCATCCCGGTCGAGGTCAGTCTCAATTTCTTGAGTTACGCCGGCAAAGAGCACGATGTCGCTTTTGTTCGCGACATGACCGAACGCAAGCACACGCAGGAGAAGCTGCAAAACTCTTTAGACCGCCTGCGGGCGCTCGCCATACGCCTTCAGCATATTCGGGAGGAAGAGCGAACGCAGATGGCCCGCGAAATCCATGATGAATTGGGCCAGGCGTTGACAGCCATTAAAATGGACGTTTGTGCTCTCGCCCGCGACTGGGCTGCCGGCCGCGAACTGCCCACGCCGCGTATGGAATCCCTCCTTGGCCTGGTGGACGAAACGATTCGGAACGTGCGGAGAATCTCCACGGAATTGCGGCCGGGAATGCTGGATGACCTGGGGCTCGCCGCCGCCGTCCGGTGGTCGGCGGAACAATTCCAAACGCGCACGGGCATCGCCTGCCAGGTGCACGCACCCGAAGGCGCCACCCCCTCCGATGGGCAGGCAACGACGGCCATCTTTCGCATTTTCCAGGAGACCTTGACCAATGTGGCTCGCCATGCCGGCGCCACGCGTGTGGAGGTCAGACTGGCGGAAGAAGATGACGGCCTGATCTTGGAGGTTCACGATGACGGCCGGGGGATTGAACCCGAGAAAATTTCGGGAGGCCAATCGCTCGGCATCTTGGGCATGCGCGAGCGCGCCCTGGCGGTGGGGGGCGAACTCACCATCCACGGCGGCCCGGGAAAAGGGACGACGGTAACCGTGTGGGTTCCAGACGCTTGGCAGGAAGCGGGGAGTGTCAATCCGTGATACGGATGCTCATTGCCGATGACCACGCCATCCTGCGCAAAGGCTTGATCGAAATCCTGATGCGCGACGTCCCGACGGCAGTCTGTGGTGAAGCGGAGGACGCCAACACGCTTCTCGCCCAAGTCCGGAGCCATGATTGGGATCTGGTGATCCTGGACATCACCATGCCGGGCCGCAGCGGTTTGGATGCCCTGCGGGATCTCAAGCGCCTGCGCCCCAAGCTTCCCGTCCTGGTTTTGAGCATGCACCCGGAAGATCCGTATGGCGGGATGGTGCTCAAGGCGGGAGCCTCCGGCTACATGAACAAAGAATGCGCCCCCAAAGACCTGATCGGCGCCATCCATAAGGTTCTCGCCGGGGGGCGTTACATGAGTCCCACCCTGGCGGAAAGACTTGCCCTGAATGCCCTGGACGATTCCGATCGTCCGCTGCACGAGACGCTGTCCAGCCGGGAGTTCGAGGTCCTGCGCATGATCACGGAGGGAAAGTCCGTGGGACGGATTGCCGAAGAACTCCACCTGAGTGTGACCACGGTCAGCACCCACCGCGTTCACATCCTGGAGAAAATGCGCATGACCACCAATTCGGAATTGATGCACTACGGCCTGCGCAATCATCTTGTGCCCTGAGCGGGTAGCCACACACAGTGCTTTCCTGTCCGTGGGCTTTTCCTTCTACCCTGCGGCTATGTTTTGATGCCTGACCATGGGCACGCCCTGATTTGGCCGCAGTATCCATTTGATTACGTAAGATTGCCGTTGGGATATCGCGCCTGAGAAAGCCCGCGGACAGGAAAGCACTGTCCGTGGCTACCAACTACCAGCCTTTCGACCTGATGCCCATGTAAAAGCCGCTCCATACAGGGGCCAGATGACGAGCCGCAATCCAAGGAACCCCTCATCCGCTTCGTACCTCAGCACCTTCTCCCCTGGGAGAAGGCGGGAGTTTATACCTCCCTCTCCAAGGGGAGAGGGTGGCGGCCATGCGCCGCCGGGTGAGGGGGCACTTCGCCAGCCCGCGCGATCATCCGTAATCTCCTGGCGACGGGCGTGGCTATCAGTTGCCGGCGGCTGCCACTTGGCGATGGTCAGCGAGAAAATCGCGGATGGCCGCTATGAATTCCGGCCGGGATAGCGCGCCCGTCGCGCCGGCGTGGGTAGCTCCCTCGATCACCACGAGTTTGACGGAGGGCAGCACCGACTTGAGATCCTTGGCGCCTTCCAGACCGGGGTCATTGCTTCCCACCACGGCCAGCACCGGCACCTCGACACGCCGCATTTTGGCCTCATCCCATTTCAGGCTCGGCAGGCTTTTCGCCACGGCCAGCAAGGCTAAGGGGTCGTTGTGCAGGGACGCCCAACCCTCGGTCATCTCACCGCGCTCGAGTTGCGCCGCAATATCCGCCCAGCGCTTGGCGATCTCCGGCGTTACGATTCGAAACCCCGCGCCCCCACCCACCGTGGCGGTCAGGAAACGCTCCGGATGGTCGGCGAGGAGTCGGGCGGTGATCATCGAACCCATCGAGTAGCCGATGATGTGCGCGCGTGGGATTTTGAGAAAATTCATCAGGCGGATGACGTCCATCCCAATCTCCGGTCCGTAGGCGCTCTGATCATGCGGTTTGTCGCTCTTGCCGTGCCCGCGCACGTCGATGGCGATCACGCGGTAAGATGGAACGAGTTTGGGCAGCACACCCGTTTCCACCCACTCATGCTCCAGGTTGACGCTGAATCCGTGAATCAGGATCACCGGCTGGCCGGAGCCCTGGTCCGTGTAGCGAATGTTCACTCCGTTCGAGTCGAAAAACCTGTCCTCGGCAGCCATCACCGGAACAACCCACAGAACCGCGAGGGCGATGAGCTTGTGTGCGCGTAGCATTTCTTACCTCCTCGTGGAGAGTCAGGATTTTACCTTGCTGCGCTTCTGATCCTGGTTTGCTACCGATAGGCCTTCCACATGTCGTCGATGAACGTGTACTGAGGGAATTCCCCTTGCAGCCAAAATCGCGTTTGGCCCTGCCGCTCCCAGGCGGCGCTGTAATCAAAGCCGGTTTGCGCCTTGATTTGAGCTACCGCCTGCGTGTCGTCCTCATTCATCCAGCGATCCGCGTAGTCAAAGAAGGCAGGATAGTTCCAAAGGCTCTCCGCGCTGAGCAGACGCATGGCGAGCGCCTCGCCGACCCAGGAGACGGAAGTGCAGCACCTTCGATAGGCCTCGCCTAACTGCTCATTGCCATCGAGTAACGGCCAATTTACCGGTTGCAGTTGCTCATAGGGACCGTATAAGCCGGCACTGACCGGCTGGCCGTCGGTGTTGACGCCGTAGTGACCTCCGTAGATGACGGTCGCGCCTTGCCATGCCTGTTGATAGTTTCCAGGAATGCGGCTGATGTAGACGGTCTGCATGTCCTCGCCAAACTGGTTGGGATACTGTGTGGAAACGTTCTTCATGGCGTCGTTGTTTAAAAGAATCCCCGCGAAGACAATGGGGAGTTTTCTGCCGCTGTGATGTCCCCCGAACGCCGGCCAACCGTAACCGGTCTGCAAGCAGCCGTAGAGATCGATGCCATATTGAACGAAATAGTTTGTGAGGTTGACCTTTTGATCAGCAGAGAAATTGAGCATCAAGAGGAGGGAGGCGTAGGAATCCGCGAAGGCAATGTGTTGCCCGTAGCTGGGCATATACTCGGCCGGAGCATCGAACAGGAACGGGTTCGTGTCGATCCACGGTCTCCGATACCAGGTCTCAAACTGGGCGAGAGGCGGGGTACCCGAAGGGTTGGGCGGCGTAAGAGAGGGCAAGAGATCCCTCTGTAAGCTGTCCGCGTGATAGAGGGTTTGATTGCGGTCACAGTAGGATGGCCGGAAAGCGTCCGCCGCGGGCGCAGCCGACAGGACCGATAGCACGGAAACGGTCGCGACGGGACTTACGCTCATGTCCGAGGCGCGCATGACTTCCGGAAGTGAATGAATCTGAGCCAAGCTGATAGACGAAACCAGCACATCGCCCGGGTTTAAGGTGATGGGGGGATATGACCGCAAGGAAGCATCGAACCACCAGGACTCGTCCGTCCCGTCATTCAGCCTCGAATCGAAGCCGCTCTTGCCATTGGCGGTGGGCAGGTTCAGGACCGAGCCGTTCTCGTAAGGTGAGGAGGTTGTGGGGGCAGGGTCGATGGCGATTAGGGTAACCGGACCCACGACATAATAATCACCCGTAAGAAACTGCCCCATGGAAACCGGCCCGCTGAAGGTCCAGGTGATACCATCTTTGGTGATCGAAGCGTTACCGGGAGGCAGAGGGCTTGTGACCGTGGAGCCGGTGGGGCCTCCGCAGCCGGCCAGGCACAGCGCCGCCAGCAGAGCACAGGTGAAACCGGCCGTCGTCCGAGACGGATACCGGTTTTTTGTTTGACGCGTTCGTGTCGGGTTCGAAGCGAGCGCGCGATCTCCTGCGATCATGGCTCTTCACTGCAGCCGGGGTTTCCGATCCGCTACCCTGGCCGGCACCGATTGTACATCCAACCGCCACCCTTCGAGCGATCTTCTCATCCTTGTGGTAGTGGTGTCATTTGGTGTGGCACGGCCATCTTGGCCGTGACCGTTCACGGGCGGGACGCCTGTGCCACTTCCAAATGACACCATTACTCATCCTTTCTATCTCCAGCAACTCCGGCAGCCGAGGAGGCGGGCCGCTCTGCCTCGTGCGGGCGCGCAAAAGCCGCAGAGTAATCCCCCGGGGGCGGGATAATTCTTGCCGGTAAGTCTCGCCCGCTTGTCGCGACTCTGTTAATCTAAAGGAACAGCACGCAAGGGCTGAAACCCGTGGCGCCGTCATCAAGTCAAACGGGTCGCGGGTAGTGTCACATTATGATTTAGAAGCGGCGAGTTTACCTCGCCCATGGGCGGCGTAAAGGCGTCTCACCATCCTTTACCACCAGCAAAATCGGTAAAAGTTTGACCCGCGGAGTTGGACGGACAAAGCCATGAACAAGCGTCTACCCTTACTGGTTCGCCAATTCATGTACAACCTGCGGGGCGGCTTTCTCGTGCGCCCCCTGATCATTGCCGTGTCGCTCGGCTGTGCCGGGGCGCTGCTCTCCTGGCTCGAGGAGAGCGAACCCGTCCTCAGCGCTTGGGTTCCCGCGGTGCTTTTTCCCTCCCATTCTGACCCGCAAGTGGCCCAGGTGATTCTGGGAGGCATTGCCACCTCGATCATGACGGTGGTTTCGATTGTTTTTGCCATTTTGCTGATGACCCTTACCCTGGCGTCCATGCAATTCTCTCCTCGTATCATTGTGAGCTTTGTCCGTGACCGCGTGACGCAGTGGACGCTCGGCATATTTCTCGGCACCTTCTGTTATTGCGTCGCGGCGCTTCCGGCGGCGCACTCCGTACCCCGGCCCTTTGCCCCTGTCTTCACGGTTCTGGGCGCTATGCTGCTCGCACTGACTTGTGTTGGCTGGCTCCTCTTCTTTATTCATCACATTTCGCAGGCCATTAACGTCAATCAAATTGTGAACCGGGTCGCCACTGAGACGGTGGCCATGATTGATGAGATGATGCCTCACCCGCGCCGGTATCCGCGTGTGGACACGAGTGTTCCCATCGACCCCAGTACCTGGGAAACCACCGTCCGGTGCGAGACCTCGGGTTACATCCGTTATATCGACACCAAGCGTCTGCTCGCCATTGCGAAGTCGCACCGAGTGAAGATCCATATCTTAAGACGGGTGGGCCAGTTCGTTCCGGAGGGCGTGCCGTTTCTGCGGGTGTACAAGGGGGAGCGATTGTCTGCGGAAGGAGCCATGGAGCTTCAGCGGGCATTCGACTTCGGCCCCTCGCGAACCTTGCAGCAGGACGTGGAGTTCGGCGTCTTGCAGATTGTGGACATTGCGCTCAAGGCCATTTCCCCGGCCGTGAACGACCCCAGCACGGCCATCACCTGCGTGGACCAACTCAGCCGCGTGTTAATTCACTTTGCCTCCCGGGAGGGGCCCGCGTCGCTGCTCTGTGATCCGCCCGGCGTGGTGCGCGTCAGTATCATGTGGAGCAATTTCGGACGCATGTTGGATTCAGCGTTCGAGCAAATCCGCCTGTATTCGCAGACGGATGTCGCGGTAAGTTTGCGTATGATGCGCGCCTTCGGCGACATTGCCGTCACCACCCCCGACCCGGAGGAGCGCCGCACGCTGTATGAACGGGGAAGGCGAATTGTGGGAGGCTGCGCGGAGAAATTGGGCGAGCAGGAAATGAAGCAATTGCGTGCTCGCCTGGCGGAGCTGGAGGAGCTTTGGGTCGCCGCGCCCCGGCCGCTCGCGGAAAAATGACGGAAGCCCGCTGCGCTGCTCCCCGTAACGTGACCCCTCACCGTCCCGCCCCGGCCGGTGAAAGCGCGTCATCGCACCCCTGGGTTACCGCATTAGTAAAAATCTGGGACGTGCCGAAATTATTGGTTCTATAAACGGCGGTCAGAGACCGCCGGTACAGATCAGGGTTTTCACAAAATACCTAGGGGCAGCCCACCGCTTGCTTGAGCGCCTTCAGCGGTGGGGTCAGACCGCTCCTGCTCCAGAGCGTTTGACCGTCCTTGCTCTGCAATTCCAGAGTGGCCCCCGTAAATCCCAACATCGTCCAATTGAGAATGGCATCCGCAGCCCCCGGTGTCTCGACGACCTGCAAGCAGGTGTGCTTCTCTATCGCTTTAATGTCTCGCGGGCGGGCGTTGTCATCGATTGCCCATTCCGTCTCTAGATACACCTTTCGGATCGTACGCAAGTCCGGCGGGCTGCTTTTGACTTTGACACTTTCTGTGGACCCACTTTGGGCGGACGACCCGCAGGCGTTAGTCACTTTGCCAAATTCCCCATCCAGACCGTTAAGGTCGAACCAAGTCGCCACGGGTGGATAGCCTAAAGGCATAAATTCAAACCCCAACCTCTTTGCAGCGGCCAGCATCCGGGCGAGGTCCCACGGGTGCGGCGCAGAGAGCGAATCTTGGCCTGTCGATTGGTCCCAAAACTGGGTGAAGGGCTGCCCGTCATCCAGCCTCAGCCGGACGTTGTATTTTCCGTTGCCCTCGGGGCCAGCAGGGAGAGAGCTGGTATGGATGGACACCTCCACATGGTGTGACTTGCAACTGATCTCCAGCCGAGGGTAGGTGTTCGGCCCTGCCGATGCGGGCACTTCCTGTTCGGCCTGGAGAATCAGAATCACTGTCCGCGAACCATCCCGCGGGGAAACGTCCTCACTGACTCTCCATTTCCCATTCTCCTCAACGCTGGCAGGATTGGCCGGCGTGGGCGCGGTCGGCGCGGCATTCTCCTTCGCTCCCGGAATGCGCTCTGCATCCTGGATGCTGACCTTCAAGCTGCCGAATTCCCGCCCCAGCCCAGTCCACCTCGGGCACAGAAACAGCAATAAGACTACAGAGACCGTGAACTTCATGGGGTTTGGTCCCTCCTCGCCTCGACAACGCCGGGTGGTGAAGTGGAAAGGTCTTATGCGACTCCGCAAGCATAGTCCCCCGCTTGTCTCGCGTCAATGTGGCGGTTTTTACCAGGTTTTGATCAGTCATGCCCGGGTTGTCGATGTTGTGGCGCGCCGGCCTGAAGGTCGGCGCTACAAGTACCGATATCCCGGACGCATGACGCCAGGTACTATTGACATTGGGACGCGTTCGTTGTTTCCTACGTGGGGGTGAGCTCCGAACGAAGCACCCTTGTCATTATTCACTTAGATAATAAGGAGACCCTATGATCAAGACCATCGGGCACGGGCACAGAACCATCCTCGCCGCCGCGCTCGCCACGTTGGCGGGCCTCAGCGCGCCGCAATTGATGGCGTCCACTGTAAAGGTAGGCACTTGCGACATCCCAGGCGTGACCACGGTCTACACCACGATCCAGAGCGCCGTCACCGCGGTCTCGGCTGGATCCACCATCGATGTGTGTCCCGGGAACTATCCCGAACAAGTGGTCATCGAGAAGAATCTGACCTTGACGGGGTTTAGTTCCAGAGGCGCCGCTAACCCCGTGGTGGTGATACCCGCGGGCGGTTTCGTGGCCAACACCACGAGCCTTACCACCGGATATCCCCTTGCCGTGCAGATCCTGGTCGAAGGCCCTATCGAGGGCGTTGACATCAGCAAGCTCGCCGTCGATGGCACCGGCAGCAATTTGAATAGTGGCTGCACGGAGCCGGCGCTGATAGGAATCTACTACCGAAACGCCTCGGGAACGGTCAACAATGTCGTGGCCCGAAACCAAGCTCAGGATACCGCGAACTTTGGCTGCCAAGACTCGGCGGGCCTGGGCATTTTCGTGGAGAGTGGTGGTTCCGGGACTTCGACGGTCACCATCGAAAACAGCAGCGTCCACGGCTACCAGAAAAATGGGATTACCGCCGACGAGACGGGAACGACGGTCACGATTGATGGCAACTCGGTGATGGGGACAGGGTCCATCAACACCGCCCAGAACGGTATTCAAGTGGGGTTTGGAGCCACAGGGACAGTCGAAAACAATACCGTATCAGATGATATATTTAACGGTAATCCCTCACTAGGTACAGGCTCAGGTATTCTCATTTACGATTCCGGCGGCATGACGATCACGGGCAATACCGTGAGCAGTACCCAGAACGGGATACCGATCGTCACGGATGGCAGCTTTCCCGCCAACCACAACATGGTCACCCACAACCGGGTGACGAATACCCAGCTCAACGATGGGATCGACTTGTGCAGCAACAACAACACCGCCGAAGGGAACATCGTGGATAATAGCGGCGAATCGGGAATTCACTTGGACAGTACCTGCGGCGCGACCGGGAACAACAATGTCGTCAGCAGGAATACCGTGCATGAGGCGTGCGCGGGAATCCTGCTGGGATCCGGGACGGGCAATACGCTTACGGGGAATACGATCACTGACGTGACGTACGTAACTCTGCCCGGGAACGTCTGCACGTCGCCGGTGGTGTCCAACGCGCAGCCGCAAAGCCAGGTTGGTTCACCCGGGCACAGTTTTAGCCCGGCGCGGCCTTGAAGCAAAATCTTTCTCACCGCAGAGGCGCTGAGGCGCAGAGAAGTGAAAACAGCGAGGCTTTTCTCTGCGTCCTAGCGCCTCTGCGGTGACGATAGTGTTTTCCCTCGTTCATCCTTACAGCGGTTCGTAACAAGGCCGCGCCACGGTGCAGTTATCCGGCGTCACCACTTGGCCGTCGGGACCCAGGCAATTCTGGGTGTGCACGCACCAGCAGATTCCGCTCTCCGTGCGATTCTCCGTGTCGGGCTCGGCTCCGATGAACATCCACTTGGAGCGGATGAGGCGGCAGCGATGCGGGGAGTTACTGGACTGAGGAGTGGGTTCCGGCATAATTACGCCTCTCCTTTCGCGGCGCGCAGCAGGGCGCGTTTGACGGCGACGCGGGCGAGTTGCACTTTGTAGGCATTCTTGGAAAGCGGGGTCGCTTGCCTGAGTGCCGCCTTGCCGGCTTCCCAAGCCACATCCTCGCTGATCGATTTGCCGGCCAGTGCTGCTTCCGCTTCCGGCGAGGGCCAAGGCACGGGCGCCACGTGGCCCAGGACCACTCGCGCACTCTTTACCGTACCGCCGTCGAGATTCAGGACCACCGCCGCCGCGGCGAGCGGCCAGTCGAGGCCCTCTCTCTCCTGCACATCGTAGATGGCCATCTTGGCGCTTCCCGAGGCCGGCACCCGGACTTCCGTGACGATTTCACCAGGGCGAAGCGCATGCTCGGATTCCTGGTCACTTTGCGGAGTCACGAAGAACTCCCGCACCGGCAGTTCGCGAGATCCCTGCGGGCCGTGGATCTTGACCTGGGCGTTCAGGGCAACCAAAATGGGAGCAAGGCGGGAGGGGCTGACGAAATAGGCCGGCCCGGAGTTCCCCAGGATCGCGTGGTAGCGGTTGTCGCCGTCGGGGACGAGGGCTTTACCGTTATAGGTGGCCAGCAATCCAAACCCGGCGCGATAGTACCAGCAGCGCGGCCGCTGGCAGAGGTCGCCGGCAACGGTTCCCGTGCTGCGCACCTGCGCGCTGCGGACACCTTCGGCAGCTTGCGCGATCGCCGGGTAGTGCTTGCGAACATCGGCATTCTCCAAAAGTTCTTCGAGAGTGGCCGTAGCGCCGAGTCGCAATCCTGATGCGGGCTGGAAAGAAATGCCGCGCAGTTCCTTGACATGTTGCAGGCTGACCACGCGGGCGGGATTCGAGATGCCGTCCTTCATCAAGCTGACCAAGTCGGTGCCGCCAGCCAGCACCTGAGCTTGGCCCTGTGCGCTGGTGAGCAGCTTGACAGTTTCCTGGGCGGTTGTGGGTTTTGCATATTCAAAGGTTTGCATTAGGCAACTCCTCCCTTCTCGATGGCGGCCAATACTTTGTCGGGAGTCAGCGGGAGCGTGGGCACTCTCACGCCCAGGGCGTTCGCCACAGCATTGGAAATGGCGGCGCCCGGAGAAATGACCGGTGGCTCACCAAGTCCGATGACTCCCCGCTCGTCGTAGCCCGGGCCGGTCATCATGTGGACGACCAGTTCCCCGATGTCTCCGATGCCCGCCAGCCTGTAGAACTCCATGTTGTTATTCAGCAGACGGCCGGTCACGCGGTCCATGACTTTTTCTTCAAACAGGGAGTAGGTGATGCCCATGATCAGGGCGCCATAGCATTGGCTCTCCGCCGTCTTGAGGTCGATGATGAGCCCGCAGTCCTGCGCCGCGACCATTTTGTTGATTCTCACCTGGCCGGTCTCCGTGTCGACGGAGACATCCGCAATTTGCACCCCGCCCACCCCGTTCGACCCCAGCGTGCAGGGGCCGGGGTTCTTGCCGGTGGCCTGAAGGGTTTTCACTTGCAGCTTGGCGCAGGCTTGCTTCCAGGTCAGTTTCTTTGTCGCGTCGCCCTTCGCTTGGATATGCCCGTCCACGGCGACCAATTGATCGGCCGGCACACCCAGGCTGGGAGCCACCACCGCGAAAAGTTCGTCCAAGGCATCGATACATCCGCGGCGAGTGGAGGCTGACACGCCGCCCACCGTCGTGCTGCCGCCCGAAGCCCCGTCGGCAGGGTATTTGCTCGTACCGATTTTGACTTGGATGGCTTCCACGGGAAGACCCAAGGTTTCTGCCGCCACCACGGCGATCACGGTGCGGGTGCCGGTGCCGAGGTCTTGGCTTCCCAAGACGGTCTCCACCGAACCGTCCGGATGGATGATCACGTTGCAGTTGCTATTGTGGCCGCGCCCGCCCCAGGTGTGCATGCTCAAACCCAGGCCGCGCTTGATCGTGCCCGCCGTCTTGTCTCCCCGCGGATGCCAATTCTTCTGCCAATCAATCAGTTCGGCGGCTTTATGCAGTTCCTGCCGGTAGACTTCCGCGCGGTCGCCGGCCAGATCGGCGTTCTTGGAGAAGAATTCCAAGGCGTCCATGTTCAACTTGGCCGCCAGGTCGTCGAGCGGGCACATCGTCAGCACTGCGGCCTGAGGATGATTGGGCGCTCGCCAGGCGCGGGCCGGGCCGGTGTTGGTGCTGACGGAGGAGTGGCGCGTGACTTTGTTGGGGATGTTGAGGACGTAAGGAAGCGGTGGCATCGAGGTGCCGGCCGGTCCGCCGGTGCCCCAGGAGTGAGAATCCCACGCCACGATGGTGCCATCTTTCTTCGCCGCGACTTTTACCTTGGCAAAGCCGGAGGGCCGCGCGCCGGCCACCTCCATCTCCATGTTGCGGTCGAGCATCCACTTGACGGGTTGGCCCGCCGTCTTCGCCAGTTTCGCAACTTCGATACCCCAGCGGTCGGGGGAAAATTTGCTGCCGAATCCTCCGCCAATGTAATTGCAAATGGTCTCGATGTTGCTGTCGGGTACGTTGATGCCTTGCTCCCGCAACGCCTGCCCGAACTGCCCCGGTCCGCCCGAGACGTTTTGCGTGGAGGAATAGGTCAGCAGGTTCTCACCGTTCCACTGCGCGATATTGCCATGCGATTCCAAACAGCAATGCGTGATGGCCGCGATTCCATAGTAGCCTTCGGAGATCACCACGTCGGGATCGCTGAAGGCCTTGTCGGGATCCCCGGCCTTTTCCCCCCCGGCCTGTTTGGCATGGCCGGCGGCCTTTTCCAGGTCTTCTTCGAGGACGAAGTGGGGAAGTTGGTCGAACTCCACCTTGACTTTGCGGACGGCATCCTCGGCAATTTCCTCAGTGACCGCGGCGATGGCCACGATTTCGTCGCCGACCCACTGCACCTCTTTTCCGACCCCTTGAATCACCCGCACGGCTTTCACCCCGGGTAAATTCTCCGCCGCGGATGTGTAGATGGCGGTGATTTTGGCGTGGGCATAGGGGGAACGATAAGCCTTGGCGATCAAGAGCCCGGGAGGGTTGATGTCAAATGTGTACTTGGCGCGGCCACTGGACTTGACGGGCCCGTCAATGCGCGTGGTGCGCTTGCCGATCAGTTTGCGGTCGTTGGCCTCGGGCCAATCATATTTGCAACTAGCCATTGGTTTGGCCTCCCTTCATCGTCCGTGCTGCCTCGAGGACAGCCTCTCGAATTCCCACGTACGTGCCGCAGCGGCACATGTTGCCGCCCAATCCCTGCTCGATATCCTGCATGGTCGGGTGGGGGTGCTTGTCCAGGAACGCCTTGCACGCCACCACGAAGCCCGGCGTGCAGAAGCCGCACTGCTGCGCATCGTGGTTGACGAACGCGGCCATCACCGGGTGGAGCTTTTCCGCCGTCCCCAGACCTTCGATGGTCACCAGGCTGTGCCCCGCCGCTTCGACGGCCAGCACGTTGCACGCGTAGACGGGCCGCCCGTCCATGATGACCGTGCAGGCGCCGCAAACTCCGCGGTCGCAAACTTTCTTCGCGCCCGTCAGGTCCAGCCGATTGCGCAGAGCGTCGAGCAGGGTCACGCGGGGCTCGACCTTCAGGCTGTACGGTTTGCCGTTGATCTGCAAAGTAATGGGGACCGCGCCGGGTCCCACGATGCCCGCCGCTTGGTCCGGTGGGGCGGCCCCGGCTTCCGGCACCGCTAGCAGTCCGGTCGAAACCGCCATGCCCGCGCCTTTCAAGAAGTCGCGCCGCGAAAAGCCCTCTTTAGGGAGCTCCGGCAACTTCCTCTTTTTTCCCCTCATGTTTTGCTCCTCTAGTTGCTAAATGAAAGGTGAACACTCGGCGCCTTCGTTTCGTAACCGCGGGGCGCCTGCGTTTTGTCTTTCCCTGAACCTGAACCAGTAATCGAAGTACCGCATTATATACTAGGACAGTTTTCAAGGGTAGGGTTTAAGGAGGAGTGTCTCAGTCTGGTATGTTGTAGCGGCGGTCTCTGACCGCCGGAATCTATTGAATCAAAAGTCGGCGGTCAGAGACCGCCGCTACAACAAACTCAATAGGATTCACCTCTGGCAAGTTGCAAGCTGATGAACTATACTTCGCCTCCTTTCTGGATACGCAACAGGCGGGCCCCAAACTGCCGCCGGGGTTCTCGCCCTCGCGGTCTCACCAGCCCTGAGAGGACTTTGGCCTGATCGTCCGGGAGAACGCCTGCGCGTGTGGCGAGAAGCATTGACATCGGATTGGGGAAAACTACGACCCTCCGGGCTGACGGGCAGCCGGGTGGCGGACCTGTTCGTTTCCAGCCTGCGTTATATTTTTTCAACGGAGGTTCATGTCTACGCTTTTTCGATCGCGGCCAACGCTTACCTGGCTTTTTTCCCGTTCAATCTGACCTTGCTGACCATCTGTCGCCGGGGGCTCCATTGGGAAGGCGCTTACCAGGTGGTTCTGGAGTTATTGCGAGTGCACCTTCCCATGGGAGCAGATTCGGTGATTCGCAACCTCGTCATTGTGGTTCATGGGCGCCCGCGGCTGCAAGTGATGTCGCTGCTCATGCTGTTTTTCACGAGTTCGGGTGTTTTCATGCCGCTCGAGGTGGCGTTGAACAAGATCTGGGGATTTAAAACCAACCGCAATTTCCTGAAGAACCAAGTTGTATCCTTCGCCCTCGCTCTTCTCTCCGGCCTCCTCGCTCTCGGCTCAATCCTTGTGATTACCGGGCTCGAATGGTACATCACCACCGGGATGGGCTGGGCCCCTGCCAAGGGCCTGGTCGCGGAGATTTCGCGCCTGGTCCTGGAAATAGCCTCTTTGCCGATCGCCGTTTCGATCTTCCTTGCCATCTACTATTTTCTTCCCAATGGGAAAGTGCCCTTCCTTCGCGTCTTCCCGGCCGCGATTGTTACGGGAATTCTGACGGAACTGGGCAAGCTCGTTTACATTAAGACGCTGCGGATGTTCGCCTTTCGCGAGGTGTACGGGCCCTTCGCCCTGTCCGTGACCTTGCTTTTCTGGGCTTACGTGGGCTCCCTGATCTTGCTCTTCGGAGCGCATCTCTCTGCCTACACGTTTGTGCCGAACCCGGTCCCCACGGATGCTCCTCAAACGCGCGAGGTGGGAGTTCCGAGCTCCAAGGGCGGAGTGTGACGGGGGTGCGAGCCTGATGAGAATCCGGCAGCAGATCCAGGAAATTCCTAGCGCCCTCCGGCTGACCCTCGAGAAGGCCCACGCGGAGTATGAGGCCTCGGCGCGCCAAATGCGCTGGGGAGACGGGCCGATTTACGTTTGCGGGACGGGGTCGTGCGCGGGACTCGGCTTGGCGGCGGGCTACGCATTTGAGACGTTCCTGGGCCGGCCGGTGGTGACAGCGCCCGTGGAGGTCTTTCAGCATTACGGGATTTCCCTTTTTGAACCGAGGTCGGTGCTGCTGATGATTGCTTCCGCCTCGGAGCCCCCGCAAGCGCTGGAGCTAGCCCAGGTGGCGCGGCAACGCGGAGCCAGGTTGCTGGTGCTGACCAACGCCCCGGAGGGCGCCCTGGCAAAAGCCGCAGACCAGGTGGTCTTGACCCGCGCCCAGGGAGATGGCGATGCCCCTGCCGTCAGTGTTTGCCTGCATGCCGCGCTCAACTACCTGGCACTCACCACCGCCCGCGTCCTGAAGCGTCACGAGGCTTCATGGGATTCCCTGGAGAGGGAGATCGTCGAGCTGCCGACGCAAATCGAGTGGACATTGACCCAATTCCCGGGGGTGATTCGCACCATGGCGGCGGAACTGATCCAGTCGCCGCGGGTGCGCATCGTGGGGGGAGGCTTTTACCACTTTCCCGCCTGGCGGGCCGCCCGCCGCCTGCAAATCCTACCCGGCCTTCCCGCCGAAGGTCTGGAGGCCTCGGAATTCTTGAGCCTGCAGACGGGTTTGACCCGGCATGCCGACAGGGTGCTCTTTCTTTCCGGCTCGCGCTCGAAACTTAGGAAGCTCGTCCATCGATCGGCCGCCCAGGCCCAAGTGGACGGCGCGCGCGTCCTTTCCGTAAGCGACGGCAACGATCGGGAATTGGCCGAGCAATCGGACCTCTGTCTACGGGTCCCCGCCTTGATGGAGCCGGCGGGATCTATGCTGTGCCTGGCCCTAATGGAGTGGCTGGCCGACGAAGCCGCGGAAAAACCGCAGGTGGAGCCTCTCCGGCCCCCTAATCCACCGCCTGGCTAGTCCCCGGAGCAGACACCCTGGGCCGAAGGCCGGTAACTTTGCGGTCAAATCCAAGATAGGTAACGGCTATCCCCCGCCGGCGTTTCGATATATGAGAATCGGAATTCATGGACTAACTTTATCGAACAGCCCAAGAGACATCTTATTGAGTTTATTAAGCTGCTAAGGTATCAAGTATAAGCTCTTGACATGGGGTTCTGTTTTTGTTCTAATCCTCCTATGGACGTAGGAAAACGGTTACGACAATTACGTGAAGTTAAAGGTCTCTCGCAAGGCGATATCGAACGGCGCTCAGGTCTATTGCGTTCGTACATCTCTCGTGTCGAAGGTGGATACACCGCACCCTCGCTTGCTACTCTGGAAAAATTTGCCAAAGCGTTGGAAATGGAACCCTATCAACTGCTTTTCCAGGGAGAGGGGAAGCCTACCGCACCCAAGGTTCCCGATCAGGTGAACTTGGGTAAGCCGGTCAAGAAGCTGATTAAGGCTTTTGAGAGCATGTCGAGCACGAACCGCCGACTCTTGATTTCGATGGCCGAGAAGCTCTCGAAGCACTAAGAGACTCCGGACTATTTCGCATGCATTGACTCAAGCGACCTTCCTCCTTCCCTTGCGGGAGGGGGACAGGTGGTTGTGTCTTGATAAGTCAATCGCTGCGTGACCGGAACGGGAGCGAAAGAAGGCGCCATCCGGGCGAGCCAAGCCCCGGGTGTGGCGCGCCTGGGGAGGCTCGAACTCCCGACCTACAGATTCGAAGTCTGCCGCTCTATCCATCTGAGCTACAGGCGCGGCCTTTAAGCTGAATATTTTCAGTTTAATATAGTGGTTTAGACAAGGCAAGGCCGTAGCGAGGGGCCGCAGACCTCGATCTGCCGCCCTCACGATTGGCGACGCAGGCGGAAGTTCATCCCACCTCCATCGCTGTGCCCGCAACAGAAGCCGGAAAAAAATAAACAATCTCACGCAAAGACGCCAAGGCGCAAAGACTCGCACAGAACAACTGTTTCGGAACCATCTGGGTAACCGAAGTCATCTAAGTATGGGGACGCTTTTCATCATGGAACACCCTGTCTGCCGTCGAGGACGTTGCGTAGGGGCAGATCTCGGCGCAGTTTCCGCGTCGCGAATTGGGCGAAACGAATAATCGCATGGGGCGAGAACTCTCCCCAGGCTGCACCGATGGTCAACGACAGTTTAGCAGTAACGCCGAATCCAAGGGAGAAACCATGAGCGAACAACCGCGCGTCACTCACCCGATGTACAACCTTCTGCCCACGGAAATCGAGGGGTTCGATTCCCTGGCGGAGCTTGCCCTGAATCTGCGCTGGTCGTGGAATCATGCCACCGACGAAATATGGCGGCAGCTTGATCCCAAACTATGGGAGATCACGCATAATCCCTGGGTGGTCCTGCAAACGGTCTCGCGTGACCAGATCGAGCGCGTGTTGGCCGACCCGGTTTTTCGCAAAGACCTTGAAGGTCTGGTGCAGACCCGGCGGAATAGACTGGCGTCGCCCGCGTGGTTTCAGCAGAATCATGCGCGGAGTCCCCTGACCTGCGTCGCGTATTTCAGCATGGAATTCATGTTGAGTGAAGCTTTGCCCATCTACTCCGGTGGTCTTGGCAATGTGGCGGGCGATCAACTCAAAGCCGCGAGCGATCTGGGCGTACCGGTGGTCGGCGTGGGCCTGCTCTACCAGCAGGGCTATTTTCGCCAGGAGATTGACAAGGATGGAGGACAAGAGGCCCTCTATCCCTATAATGATCCCGGACAGTTGCCCATCACGCCCTTGCGCCAACCCAACGGGGAGTGGCTACGTCTGGAACTCAAGTTGCCAGGTTACTCGATCTGGTTTCGCGCCTGGCAGGTTCTGGTCGGTAGGGTAAAGCTTTACCTTCTGGATAGCAATGATGCGGCGAACCTCCCTGTCGATCGGGGGATTACCAGCGAACTCTACGGGGGCGGCTCGGATTTGCGCCTCGAACAGGAACTGCTCCTGGGGATCGGGGGATGGCGGCTGCTCCGCGCCCTCGGGCTCCAACCGGAGGTCTGCCACCTGAATGAAGGCCACGCGGCGTTCGCCGTCCTGGAGCGTGCCCGCAACTTCATGGAAAAGACCGGGCAGCCCTTTGAAGTGGCGCTGGCGGCTACTCGTGCCGGCAATCTCTTCACCACCCACACGGCCGTGGCCGCTGGTTTTGACCGTTTCGATCCTGGCCTCATGGAGCAACACGTGAGGGGACATGCCGAACAGGATCTCAGAATTTCGTTTCACGATTTCATGGCTCTGGGGCGCCAGAACCCGGACGACTCGTCGGAGCCCTTCAA
>Ga0326728_10005142_pt1 | contig 37491 bp, 37 predicted proteins | sample MB3enrmetagenome_FD_207602 | JGI IMG/M metagenome (GOLD analysis project Ga0326728, IMG submission 207602) | Lab enriched peat soil microbial communities from McLean, Ithaca, NY, United States - MB31MN | ecosystem: Environmental > Terrestrial > Soil > Wetlands > Peat | place: USA: New York...
GCGCTAGCTCGGCTCCACCGACCGCGATAGATCGCGGTCAGTCCTACGGCGCCCACAATAGGCGGTAGTCAGCAGGCTCTGACCCACTAGTCGGCTCGGTGGCTTCGATAACCACAATCTATCGCGGCCATCGGAAGCCACCACAATAGATTGCGGTGGGTCGGAGCAGAAGCTTAGTCTGGCGGGATGATCTGGTTGTCGCTGATCATGTTGGTGCTCTCCGGGCAGATCCTGATCAGGTATCCGTGGTGTATCAGACGGAAAGTCGGCTACAACAGGTGCTGTACCCCCGTCAGTCTCTTCTTTCGCTGATCCACCAATAAAACCAATCCTAAGCAGCGGCTACGTGTGCGACACGTGTGCCGCTTTTCCGTCTTAGGAGAAAAGAATGGTACGCAAAACTGGTCAGATGATTCGCCGCGGACCCAGCACTTGGCTGGTCCGCATCTACGTCGGCCGCGATCCGGAAACCCGGAGACGCAGGTACATCGGCAAATTCATCCATGGTGGCCTGCGATCCGCACAGGCCCACCTCAACCGGATGCTCGCGGAGCGAGATCTCGGTCGCAATATCCGCTCTTCCCGGCAAACCGTCGGCCAGTACTTCGATCACTGGCTCGACATCTCTGCCCGGCCCCGGTTGCGCGCAAAGAGCCTCCGCGATTACTCGACCCTGCTCGCGCGGTACGTCCATGTCTGGGCGCAAGACCTCTCGGGGAGCTTTCGCCGGCAGAAATTCAGACGCTCTACAGCGAGCTGCTGAATCGAAAGTTATCGGCACGCACGATTCGCTACACGCACGCGGTCCTCTCTTCGGCATTGCGGCAGGGTGTACGTTGGAAGCTCCTCCTGACGAATCCGGCCGAGGACGCCCATCTGCCGCGGCAATCACGGCGGCTCTTCACCGTATTCGATGTCGAACAGGCTAAGCACTTCATCACGGCAATTTCGGGGCACAAGCATGAGGTCTTGTTTGCTTTCGCGATCACCACTGGCATGAGGCCGAGCGAATACCTCGCGCTTACCTGGTCGGATTTCAACCTCGAGCGGGACACAGTAAGTGTTTCAAAAACTCTCGAATGGCAAGGACGAGAATGGCGTTTCGAGGACACTAAACGGGAACGCAGCCGGCGCATGGTCAAGCTGCAGAATTGGGTAATGGCTCTCCTTCGCAGATTGGAGGAAAAAGCCAGAGCGGCCGGAGCCAAACATGGCGATTTCGTCTTCACGTCGCACAATGGTGGTCCGATTCGGGAAGCGACATTTGCCGGGCGGCACTTCAAACCGCTGCTTGAGTCCTCTGGTCTCCCGAACATCCGTCTCCACGATCTGCGCCAGCATGCCGCTAGCGGCATAAGCGTCACACGGCGGCCACCCTCGCTCTGGCCGCTAGCGTCTCGCCGAAGATCGTGAGCGAACGACTTGGGCATGCCTCCGTGGCATTCACCCTCGAGGTTTATTCGAACGTTTTGCCCCACTTGCAGGACACTGCCGCTATGAAGGTCGAAGCTCTGTTGATGGCGGCATGATATGTTTCGGGGCATCTGTCGCCGGGAAGCGGGCAGATGCTCCGTAACTACATCGCCAAGGTTCGGCGAGTCTCGGACTCGATACAGGATTGTCAGAGCAATACAATCTCACAAGTTTGGTGTCCGACGTGCTCATCTCGGCTGGATGAAGCCGTCAGTTGTCCTTCTGAGCCGTCCGTCCCTAATAGGGCCGCCTGCTGCGGTTGGGCTGCGCTGTTCTTGTACGTGGGTCGGCTGAATGTGGCTGGTTGCGCTGAGTCGGCCCCGACTCGGTATCCGGCGAGCGGCGCATCAGGAAGAAACCATTTAGGGCCGTCTCAGATATAGAACTTGAACGGCAGTCTTGGCTCGCTTTCGATTGGAGCGGCGATCAACACATCACCGACTTCGTTCGCGAACCTGATCGTCACGGGCAGGCGAATGCATACTGCGAGCGATTGATCGGAACGATGAGAAGGGAATGCCTGGATTTTATGATTCCGCTCAACAAGCGCCACCTGCGCGGGATTGTTCGCGAATGGGTTTCACATTACAACCGAGGTCGCCCACACTCCCGCTCAGGTCCGGGTATACCGGACCTGAGATCGGCACCTCCGCACAGAACTCATCGCCACCGCTTCGAGAAGGCGGAGCGGGTCACGTCAGCGCCCGTCCCAGGCGGGCTTCACCATGAATATGCTCTTGAACGATCCGCCGCATAGCTGCGGATTTGATTCTTGCGGACGACACCGGCAGAGACTGATCGGCTGCTTCTATCGATGCGGCGGTGTTCCGTCGCCTAAAATCGGTTTCCCTCAGTGGGCAAAAGGGAAACAGCCGTGGGCGCGGGCAAGCAACAGGGACCAGACAAGAAGCATCCCTAGAGTCACTGCGGCCGCTATTCTCCAAGTCCGGATCCAAACTGCGTAGGCGATCCAAAGTCCGCCCGCTTTCAGCTTAGTTGCCATTGTCAGTGGAAGGGCGAGCGGTGGGTTCAGCGGCGGCACAGGGTCATCTTTGTATCGCATTTCGAGCGCTTTCTTGTCCAGCCCGAGCAGCCTCGATACGTCCTCGCTCTGAAGATACGCTCGCGCCTTCTCACGGCCCACCCGATAATCATGCTCGCGGAAGGTCTCGCTGAAGAATCCGACAAAAGACGATATCCCCGAGCCCGCGAGTTCTTTCTTCCCATCGGCCAACACAGCGTAGATGTGCATCTTGTCGCGGTCATCGAGGTGTGCCGCAGCCTCAAGGGCAGCGATGCCGAGAAGGAAGGCGCTCGCCTTGACTGGATCGGCCGCCAGCGCGTCATACAGCTTGTTGTATTGGTGCCGCAACCGATCAAGCGCCGCGTCCTTTTGGGTGCCCAGGAGAAGGTCGTCGAGATTCTCGGCCGCGCGCGCAAAGCAGGGAACGTCAAGGATGCCCCCGCCGGGACCCAGTGCGTTCGCCAGTTCCTCCGCTCGATTGTCCAGAATCTTGATGTTCTGGTTTACCCCTTCGGCCATGATCCAATCGTGGAAGGAGGCCTGACGGAAGTAGACCGACGCGATATCGGGCAGCATCTTTGCGATGCTGATCGCATCTGCGTGGTAATCTTCGGCCGATGACTTCACCTCATTCGGAGAGATAAAGACATACAGCCGCTCGTCGGCGTCCCGGTGTACCCTTCCAATTGCCTCATCTGCGGCCTGTAGCTCCGTCGCATCCGACGCGACCTTCTTGTGCTCCCTCACCACCACAAGGCGCTCTTCCACAGAGGCGTCCACCAAATCCTTGGCCACTCCCAGCGGCTGGTTCTGCAGCACGCCGCCGTCTGTGTACGCGAAATCCCATCGCTGCGGCGAACGGAGCGTGACAAATGTCGTGCCGGCCATTTTGGCGCTCGCCTTCCCATGCCACAGCGGTGTAATGTCGCTAACGAACTCATTTGCGTTCCGCTGGATCTGGCGCGGGCGGAATGCGAATGGAAACGCGCCGCAAGCCACCGCAACATCGCGCAAATCCTGCCACGTTGCCGGAGACGACTTGCCGTCCGGCGTCAGCAGCAGCGGACCTTCGGGATGCTGCGGAAGCACGGTGAACAACCGCTGGTCGACGCTACGCGTGTAGTTGAACCCCTCCTTTTGGCTGCCTTCAATCGGGATCATGTAGTCGATCCCATTCATGTTGGTCAGCGCAATGCCGACGCGCAGCGGCGCTCCTGGCTCCAGGCATGGATGCGGTCCGGTGAGCGGCTTTGTCATCGGGTCCATCAGCATCTCTTTACCGATTTCGGCAATCAGGTCGGAAGACAGCAGCGAGTGCCACTTGGGTTCGTTTTTGTTCAGCCGCACCAGACCTTTGAGCGTAATACGCTTTACCCACGCGTCGTAAAGCGGGTTTGACGCCGCGTCGTTCATCGCGCTGCCGCGAAAGATTAACCACTGCGCCAGCATCGCTGCCGTCATCCCTCCGGCCGAGGCCCCAGTGATGACATCCACATAGATCTTTTCGTCATCATTCTTCGCGCATTTTGTCTCGTCAATGGCTTCGTTATGGAGCCGAATTGCCTCCAAAAGCTCATACGCCACACCAGCCTCGTAACTGCCAAGCGACACCGCGCCGGCAATTGTGATCGCCACCCTCTTTGGCATCGGACTCGCCTCCTCCCTTGGAATTCAACACAGGTAAGAGTTGCGCGCCTTTTGCCCGTGGCTAATGAAAACTCGGACTAACGAGCGTCTCGGTTGGATACGCCGTCGCGGACTCACAGCTAGTTGAGGACCATTGAATACACGGTATGGCCCGACGCGTCGAGCACCGTTACCGATCCCTTTCGCTGATCGGCGACGATGAGATGGGTGGGATCGAGCCAGGCGAGACCGCAGGGATTGGGAAAGCTGCCTCGCGGCGTGAAGCTGTGCGGACGGGCGGCGTTCGCTGTCGCTGCGGGAAACGTGACCACCTGGCTGGCGCCGCCGTCGGCCACGTAGACGGTTGACGCTGGAGACGAAACCAGCAGGGCCTGCGGCAATTGGGTGTGGCCGAGCACGCCTGAAGGGTGCGACTTCGCGGTCAGGTCCATGTGGAAGATGTCTCCCTGAGCGTCGGAGATGAAAAGCGTGTGTATGCTGGGGGCGATCGTGAGGGGCCCGAAGTTCTGCGCGCCAGATACGGTGCCTACAAGATTCGCCTGGCTCTCGGGCACAGGCGAGAGCGCATACACCTCGTTGCCAGAGGTGAAATAGATGTTTGAGCCGGTGGCATCGAAGGTGATGCCATTGATCGGCAAACGAAAGGTCCAAAAGGTAAGCGATTGTCCGTCGGTCGTGAAGGCCGTCACCTGGCCCTGGAGGCTACTGCCGACCGCGTAATTGGAGGCGATGAAAAGCGCGGGCTGAGAGTTGAGAGTTCCGAGCGCCATGTCCACAGGATTGCCCAGGATTTGAAAAGAGAAACGACCGACGATTGAGCCGGAGGTTTTGGTGAGGTTGACGGCGAGAACACTCTTCTCAGAAGTGAGCAGGAACAGAATGCCGTTGGAGGCTTCGGCCGCGGCGATGGGGTGCCAGGACTGGGCGGAGAGCACCGGCAGGGTGAAGCAGAAGAGCAGGAAACGGATTAGGAGAGCGCGGCGCACGATTAGTTACCTCCAGGGAGGCTCTTGAGAGCCGAGTTATCGAGCTGCTTGAGGACAGGAGGGCCCGCGCCGGCGAGGGCGCAGAGGAGTGCGGCCTGAAAGAGCTGGGTCGGATCGAGAGGAACAGTGAAGAGAGTGACGCGGGTTCCGCCCAAGTAGAGAAAGTCAGCAACCGCCCAAGTGAGCGCTCCATAGATAAGACCCAAGATGAACTCGTTCCAGGGCCATGGGTTGAATCCGCCATTTTTCGTGAAGGCGCGGATGGCGCCGCCTAGCAAGGTCCCGAGCAGGACGCAAAAGGCTGTCAGGATGGGGGGAGGAGAGAAGTGAATGGGGATGGTGATCTGCTGGCCGCGCTGGGCGCCACCTTCAGCGGCGGTCACAGGAATGGTCAGTGTCAGATAGTTCGGCGCCCCCGCGGCATGCATGGCCTGGGCGAGGTTGGGATTCAGTTTGAAACTGACCTGGACCTTGTCGCCCGGGGCCAAGCCGGTGGGGTAGGGCATGGCGGAGACCGATTGCAGACATCCGCCACAGGAAACCTGGACGGTTGCAGGGCCTAGGGCAGCGTCGAGCTGCATCTGATTCATGAGAGTGATGCTGAAGTCTCTTTCAGAGCCCATGTTGACTTTCTGGTCGGGAGCCGTGGTGGGGGTATCGCTGCTGGGCACGACAAGGGCGTTGGGGGGACCGTCGGCGCAATGCAGGGGCACTTTCACAGTACCGAGGACCTCATCCGTGGAGTTGAGGCGAACATTGACGGTCCCTTCCAGGTCATTGAAGCTGCCATAAGCATTTTCAATGATTTTGTACGCGTAGACTTCCTGCCTAAAGACGCTGGTCCGGTTGAGGTAAAGCGTGAACTGGAACTCGCCCTGCTTATCCCGGAGCATCGATCCCCCGTCGACCGCGGCCTGGTACGAGGTGTCGATCGCCTGCATTGCTTGAAGATTCGCATCACTGATGTTGGAGTAAGGCTGAGGCGCTGGGGAAGGCAAGACGGTGAAGGTAACGGACCAGCGGTCACTTGGGGAATATGGGTCAAGTTTGATGTCCGGGGCGCCAGAAGACTGGGCGCGGACGAGAGATACGGCGATGCAAAAGGCTCCGCAAGCCAGGCAGGAGCCAAGGAACCGCCGCAGATGGCCATGCGGCGAAAATGCGCTGGCGCGCGAGATGCTCGATCCGTACGGCATTGACATCCTCTACCTTCCTGCTTGGCCTACCAAGCACTTTGCGCTGTTGGGATTCTTAGTATTGCCATGGTCCCAAACTGTATTCAGAAAACTGGTCGAGCCCCAAAATCTTTCAGCTAAGGTTCGTCAGGTGACGACAATTTCGCTTCCGTAGGTTGTCCCGGGCGAACCATTAACAAGCAATAGATTTCTTGGCCTGTAAGAGAGCACATTCTCGCACCGAACCTTAACACTATTACCGAGAGTTGCTTCCTGGGAGATATCCCGCGCCTTTGGGAAGAGCCAAAGCGGCGTCCACGAATCATGTAACGTGTCCAAGGCGTCCTTTGCGTCAATGGGACTCGGATAGTTGGACAAGACACCTTGATCAAATACAAGTCCGAGCTTCTGAGCGATCGCCATCATCCAGCTGAACGTAATATCGGACAGCGCTGTTCCCGTGCCAGCGTCGTCGGGATACCCACCACCGACGTCACAATGGACACCGCAGAAATAGACTTGCTCCATCGTCTGCCCTGGGGCAGGCATTGAGGTCCAAAGAGTCGCGGGAAACTCGGCTCGCCGTTCATCAATCGCTACTGCATGGTAGGCATTCAAAATCTGCGGAGACAGGGAGGTATCGAGAAAACCAAAGACCAGCGGATCGACCGCCCCAACAATCGCTGGGATTCCCAGCGAACCTACCGTATCCCACACCCCAACCATTGTTATGGTTGCATTTACGAGGTCGTACGCACCGAGGGTCGCAAGGATTGCTGACCTCTTGTCCTTGTCCCGATATGCCTGAAATGCAGTATCCACAAGGTTTGGGTCCGGATTCTTTGTTGGCAAGCCACAGGCGGCGATCATTCCGGCGAGGCTGCGAGCTGTGTAAGCTCCGCGACTAAAGCCAAAAATGAAGACCTCGTCTCCAGCTTCGTAAACGCTCGAAATGGTCGAATAGCCGTCCTTGACCTTCTGGAAGAGACCCGCTCCAAATGCGCCGCCTACAAGTTTGTCGATCGGCGTTCCATTGGCGCCAACGCCGTCGTCGTAGAACGAATATTGTTCTCCGGGAATCGCAACAATCGCCTTCGATATTCGGTAGACATTGGTCTTGTTGGTAACAGTGTCCCAAGTTCCATCTGCGCAAAATGCAATTCTTCTGCCCATGCTTGTCCACCTTCCATGAATTGCAGCTCAAATAGGCTGCTCGCAAGAAGATCCTTCATCATTCGGGCTAACTGGATGTTCCTTGGTTTTGTTGTGTGTTCCTGTCGAAAAAGCTGGTGAATGCGGTTATGACGGAGTGAATGCCGTTGGCTCCCCCGGCCAGCAACAGAGCGGATAAGGCAATGTCGACGACGATGAACGCGGTCCTGAAATTGTGATATTTCGGATCGTTGATCGGATTCCCCTGCGCTTTGTTGACGGTCGTAACCCCGTTGACCGTCGATTGTGTTGCCGCAACGAAAATGCCGTTGGGATCGTCAAGGAAAGGCCAGAGAGCGCGGATGCCAACTGTGGCCGCAGCGGTGCCAAGCAGAAGGGCGCAGGCAAAGGCATAACGGCGGGTCTTGCCCTTGTACTGAATATAAGCATCCGCTGCTACCTTTTGGGAAACGATCGCAGCGGCATTGCTTCTTGCATCCTTCAAGGCCCTGGTTTTCTGATCGGCTCCCGGATCGCGCCAGGGGCTGATTACAACTTCGACAGCGCGCTCAATAAATAGGGCGGTGAGCATCAAGGGAGCGAGGACGGTAGGCACGGTGGTGTAGTCGACCCTGATATTGACGCCCGGCCAATGTAACAAGATCCCAGCTACAACCAGTAGCAAGCCAGGAGCGGCGAGGATTCCCAAATCGAGGTAGTCTTGGTTATTTGTCGTTGCATTGTCTGCCATGGTAGTCACCTCTCGAAGGTGGTTTCAAAGGCTGAGTTTCACCTGGAATTTTCCTGTCGACGAGTCCGAATCGGACGGACCGGAGATGGAAGTTATGGCTGATCCGCAGAGCCAAATGAGAGCTAGCGCGACGGGGCGGGCGAAGTCAGACACGTAATCCTTTGCAGCTTTGGTGATCAGGTTCACGAGATTATTCCACGCAATGTCGGTTCCGCCGACGTTGACGATGCCCGCGAGCTGCTGGAGACAGTCGCACAGGTTCATGAAGGACTGGCCACCAATAATGGAATAAGCAATCATCTGGCGTGTTCCGGTGTCTGAAATCTGCAGGAGATCCTGCGGCCAGACTGCTGTGTTGCCAGTGTTATTCCTATTGGGGACTGATGACCCGTTGAACGCCTCGTTGAAGTCTTCCCATCCCTGATAGCTCTTGATATAGAAAAGATCACCGTTAGAGACGGTGGAGAGTTGGCAGAGAGGCCATGCATTCAGGTCATCAGCAGTCTGGACAAATGTGCCCCAGTTCTTCTTGTCGTGCACGAAATTAGCGGGAGTCGCGGAGTTAGAGACGGAATCCGCGGCGATGTAGCCGTAGGCGCTGGAGGGAATGGTGATATTCAACTGAACGGTTCCGCTTGCGGAGGCATCGATGAATGCATTCATGTTACGGGCTACGGTGATGCAGGCTGCGCAACCGCCGATCCCGCTCAGCATGCCCGCGATTTGTCGAGCAGCGCTGGGAGCGCCCTGCGCGGTCAAATCGATGTGGAGATCAACGACAGACTTGGAGATGCTCCCATCAACGGCTTCATCGGCGGAAGCTGTGAAGTAGAAGTTGATGCTCTTCATCGTGCCGACAGAATCGGTCTCGGTAATACGGCCGATGTTGGCGTTCATCTGGAAGATGTTATTGCCGGCATACACCATGGATACCTGGGACTGCCACTGGGTCCAGGAACTGAATTTCCAAAGATTGAAGAAATTGCAACTGAAGGAGGCCTTACGCTGGTATTCGCCTTCAAGGCCACTGCTAACCTCAAGGGTGACAAAGCTCTTGCCGGTGCCGGGATCCTTGTACGCCAGAGCCCCCGCGATATCGCCGTTGACAGCGAGGGTCCAACAGTTCTTCAAGCCAGGGGCGGTCGTATTGCTGAGGTCGAAGTCATATGCGGCGAGGAGGGTGCGGCTGGCGATTGCCTCGATGGCAAGCTCAAGATTGGCCTTGAGGCCGTTGGCGCGGTTGAGCCAGTTGGATAGGGTATTGTTTACGTCTGTTATGCCCTTGTTGACCTCTCTCACGGCGGCGTTTGCGATCTGGCTCACGGCCGGGGAGCCGACGCCCGCAGACTTCGCGAGACTATTAGCGACCGTCTGCGCATTGGATTGGATCTTTGCCGAGGTGTTGCCATTGAAGGTCAAACCGACCATGAGTGAGGTAGTGGCATCGGAGCTACTGGAACGGAAGAGATGAAGCTTACCAGTCGTACCAATCTTTGAAACCAGAGCTTCAAATTTCGTCGCGTACTGAAAAGTGAAATCGAGTTCGACGTCGGCCTTGATCTCAGGTTTGGTCTGGGCGGAGAGAGTGGCGAGTGGGGAGTTGTTCACACTCATGACGTCGGCTGAAGACTGACCTGAGTAGAGCACTTGGTCGATGCCAGCAAACGCGCCGAAGGAGAGATTCAGATTGCCGTCGAACTCGTTGAGCAGGTAGTCGCCCGAGTCTAACAGCGTCAATGTGTCGGCATTGAGGGGCAAGACAAAACTCTGGAATGTCAGCCCTATGGCAGTCTTGACGGAAGTGGACGGGTCGAAGGCCTTGCAGAAGATGATTGCATAAGTATCAGTGGAACTTGCCGAACCCTTTATGCCATACGCCCCGCCGGAGTAGCTGCCACTGCCGGAAACCTGGGCAGTGATGGAGAAACTGAGCGTAAGACGTGTGTATGCGGTATGCGGCGGAACAGGAACCGAGGTTTGCTTAGGGTTCTCGAGGCCGTCGGTGTAGGGAACAAGATCGCCACTTAGCACGATCTCGAATTTTCCACTCGCGCTTCCGGACAAGCCAAAGGTGATTGGACCACCGGCCGGAGCCCAAGAGGCGTTGGGACCAGTGTAAGAAAACTGACTGGTAGTCGCACTAGACGGAATGCCGGACATCGGCCCCTCTAGGAAAGGAGATAGCGCTTTGTCCAGTCCGAAGGCGAGGTTTAGAGCATCTGGAAAACTTTTCAGGGCGGTGGAATCAGTGGGGATAGCAATACCGGCAACCGAAACATCAAACGACATGACGATCCTCCAAATCAGGTGTTAGGTGAGGCGTGATTCATAGTTCCTGATGTTTGCAGGTCCAACAGCTGGGGCAGGAAAGCAATCGACAAAGTAACGGCGCCAGGTAGCACGCGCCGCTGCGGAGGAGTTTTGTTGCTCGCACTGCAACCTCCCTAGAGTCATTCATTGTTTTGGGCATTAGAGCCGGAGAAGTAATGGGCCTATCGGCGATTCTACTCACGTTGTGCAAATACTTCGGATGCGAACCCTCCCTCCAAGCTCCAGTGCCCCCGTGACATCGCCGGAATCAACACGCACTTACCATCTTGCGCTAGCATCATGCACATCCTCTGGAGGCAACAATCTGACCTCGTCGCGCTCATATGCGAAGCCCAGTTAGCGAGAACACCTTCCGTACGACAAGGCCCCTCTTCGAATCATGCGAGGGTGCTTTGCCGTCATCGTGATTCGAAGTGCCAGGACTACCCCGAAGGAAAGTGCGCAGAAACGGGGAATCAGGCGTATCTCGCTAATGCATACTCGGTGGCCATTTCAGCGAGGAAGAAACGACAGGGGAACTATGAGGCCACCGGGGTTAGCCAGTGATGAAAAAACGGATTACATGAGTCCTAACTCTTGGGCGCCATCGTAATCCAATTCAGGCACTTGTCAAGGAGAATATGTAATGAAAGCCTGTGGATTTTTCTACGATGAAATCGGGTAACTCCTTATTGATTCTTTGGTTAATCCGGCGGATCCGTGCTTTTAGGATGTAGGTCATCACAAGTGTCCGATCAAATCTCGAACAGATTCAATTGGTTAGCGGAAGTCGATAAGTCGGTTCTGGACGAAGATGGCTGAAAAGCATATGAAATCACGGTTTCCTCAAAGATCGATACCGACAGAATCTGTAGACAAGTGTAGAGCGAGGCATCGAGGTTAAGTTTCTTCCTGACGATAGCGATCAGCACATCGGTGGCGACGGCGCACCAAATCTGGCTCCTGACGGCATTCTCACTGGTAGCGAGGAATCGCTTGATTCGTAGGTGCTGCTTGATCCACTTGAAGAATAACTCGATCTGCCATCGGCTTTTGTAAAGCGCAGCGACCTGTCGGCACCAATCGGCTTAAACGTCATCCTGCATTTCCATTTTGAGTCGTAATTCTGAAACCTCCGATCGTCGCAATCGTCAATGTTTATGAGGGTGCGAACGCGGTGAAGACGTTCCGGAGGGGAGTTGTTCCCGCGCCTCGGGTTCGTTGTGACGAACCTAACCCTGCCGAGCCGAGCGGTGGTGCGTTTCTACAACAAGCGCGGGACGGCCGAGCAGTGGATCAAGGAGGGCAAGCAAGCAGTAAAGATGACGCGGCTGAGTTGCCACCGGTTCCGGTCGAACGAGGTGCGGCTGTGGCTGAGCGTGATCGCATACAACTTGGGCAACCTGTGGCGGCGGCTGGTGCTGCCGAAGGGAATCGAGAAGTGGTCCTTGACCAGCCTGCAGCAACGGTTGGTGAAGACCGGCGGGCGGCTAGTAAAGCATGCTCGCTATTACTGGCTACTGTTGGCAGAGAGCCACATGACCAGGCGGCTGTTTGCCAGCATGCTGCGGCGGATGGAGGCTTTGCCGCTGCCAGCCGGGTAGCCGCGGCAGGGAGGCGAAACCAATCTGGTCGGCGGAGGGGAGTTGACGGTGAGGTGCCAGCAAAATCGCTTCAAAATGGCGCAAATCATGGTTTCTTGGTCCCGGCAAACGCCGCGTCGCGCACGGTCGGGGCTTTGGCCTTGGAACCAATGCAAAAAGAGTGCGAGCGCAGGCGAATGGGAGTATATTGGTTCGCATCCGAAAGGCAAAATGGAAATTCCGGCTCAAATGCAATCTACCCAGACAATCGAGCTGTAAACATGGAAGACTCAGCCTCGCATAAAAGGGCTCTCGAAAACTTTGTCACGGGCAATCTTGATCTTGCCGCGTTGGAAGCGCTCGTTGCTCGCTTCAACATCTTTGAAGCGCTCGGAATTGTGACCGCCGAACTACACCATTCAAGCTTTTTGGCCTTCCTCTTGAATCCGAGGGAGAGTCACGGTCTAGAAGACTTAATTCTCAAACGCCTACTTCAGGAAACTCTACAGAGAAACCCAGAAGTCACGTCGATTACGCCAATTGAGATTGATGTCGGTGATTTTAGCGATTGCGAAGTTCAAACCGAAACGGACAACATAGATATCCTCTTAAGGTTCCCAAAACACAGATTCGCGGTCATCATCGAAAACAAGATCAACTCAGATCAGCACGACAACCAACTTGCCCGTTATTACAAGCAGACCATCGAAAAACATCCTTACCCTCAAGTTTTTGGGATCTACTTGACCCGATACGGTGACCCCTCCAGCGATCCTCACTATGCCTCCCTTTCGCATGCGTCCGTATGCAAGGTTGTCACGGAGATCATGGCGCTGCCGCGCGTCACCCTTGATAGTGACGTGGAGATGGCGCTGAGGCAATATACCGAAATGCTCGGGAGACACTTTATGGCGGATGAGAACATCAAAGAACTTTGCATGAAGATCTATCAGCACCACAAGCAGGCAATTGACCTAATCATCGAAAACCTGCCCAACCAGCGAGACGCAATTGCTAAGGAGTTGAAGGCGCTTGTAGCCCAGGAGGGGCTGATTCTAGATGATGATAAGGTGCAGACAATCCGGTTTACATCCGAGAAATTGGACATCCCATATTTTCGCGGCAGTTCGTGGACAAAGTCCGGAAGGATACTCTTGTTTGAGTTCATAAATACACAGGATTCTTTACAGTTGGGGCTTTATATAGGCCCTGGAGACGACAGCAAGAGATCGAAAGTCTTCAAAACAGCCCAAACGCTCGGGAAACCCTTTGCTCCAGGGTCAACCATGTATGCGAAGTGGAACGCCCTATATAAGCTGACCATCTTGGATAAAGAGGACTATAGGCTCCCTACGGAAGATCTTCTGGCGAAGGTTGAATCGAATTGGCGAAGCTTTCTGGATCAAGATCTACCCGTCATTACCGACAAACTCTCCCGGGTTCAGTGGGAAAAAGGGGACTGATGCAAAGGTTATTCCTTTGCGGTGACATCCGCCCGATGTACGCTGCCAGACCGGCACCTGAGGAAGTAGTCTGCGGTGACATCGGGTAAATGGATTCGTGGATCCTAGCCAACTTTTCGTTCCCGATCCGGAGTTGGTGAGTGACTCGGCGAGAGACATGCTCCCTTTCCACTGACCAGCGCCCAGGTTTAGACTGCCTGCTATGCCTCGACAGTCGATTTCTTACGACATCTTGATCGCCTCGCCATCTGACACTGCCGCGGAGCGGGAGGTGATTGCGGAATGTATAAGGGACTGGAACTCAGTTCATGCACGAGAAGGAGTTTTTTGCCACGACCTGCGCTGGGAACTGGATTCTGTGCCTGCCGTGGGCGAGCGTTCGCAGGCCATCGTCAATAAGCAGCTCGTCGACCAGGCGGATCTGCTCATCGGCGTGTTCAAGGTGAAGTTCGGAACCGCCACAGGAGTTTCCCCCTCGGGAACAATCGAAGAGATCGAGCGCTGCGTCGAGGCCGGCAAGCCAGTCATGCTCTATTTCTATACCGGCCCGATTCCGCGGGACCACGATCCCGAACAATTGCGGTTGGTAAAGAACTACCAGCACAAGATCATGGCGCAGAGCATCTATGCCGAGTTCGCCGGGCTTGATGATCTTCGCCGGAAGGTCAGCCGGCATCTTGGCGCGACCATGACGAAGCTAGTAGGCGATCATGTGCCAGGCGCATCGCCCAGCGAACAGAAAGACCGAACGACTGAGTCAACGGGTGGAGACCATTCGACACTGTTGGCCGATCTCATCTCCGAACTGGATGACAACTACGATCGCGCCTGCCGTCCGCAGACCGGGGATGTTTATCGGCAACCCTCGGATAGTACCTGGCTCAAGAACCGCAATCGAATCCATCTTCCGGTAGAAATCCGAACACAGGTCGTGAACGCTTATCATGAAATCGGTAGTTGGGCGGATATCGTTCGCTCCGGACTTCACCCGAATACCGGCAGCACGCAACTAAATCTCCTTCTCTCAGGTTTGCGAACCTCACTCCCTTCGCTCATTGCCCAGCTTCGCAAACCAGTAACCAGCAATGCTGAGGCCGAAGATGCAAAGATCGCTCGCGAGCGCGGTCCCGCCACTCCAGCCCCAGTTTCCCGCCGGAGAAAGCGCTCGCTGGAATTCCTGCCAGATTTCAGCCCCAAGGAAATCGAACTGATTGCCACTGCGGCCAAAGAGCCAAACGGGCAGATTAACCATATGCGTGCCATCGGGACAGAGCAGTTATATATCGGAAACAAGACCTTCTTGAACCCTCGTGATGCACGGGGAACCGCCGAATGGATGGGAGCCGTCAGAAATCTCGTCTCCGATGGCTTCCTGGAAGAAGGCGGACCCGAAAGCAACTTCTATACATTGACCGATCTCGGCTGGGCGGCTTCCGACTACCTTGAGGATTTCGCGCGCTGGACGACTAATCAAATCACTGTCGAAGGTAATTATCTAAATGCGCCTTCCGATTCAATAACCATCGCCTGCACCGGCGTCATCCAGCTTCCTGCTATCTATTACCAATATCGTGTTCGAGCCGATGTCGAAGTCATGAGAAGCGAAAAAGAGCCCAGGAGCCTGATGATCGAGGGCGCTACTGTGAAGGAGCTCAACGCCATACTATGGGAGCCGACGCATCTCACGTTTGTAGAAAATTCCACAAAGGAAACGAAGATCTTTCCAGTTGAGCGAACCGCAGATCGCAAGATCGCAAAGTTTTTCGTCAGGGGCTAACCCAAAAGGCGCATCTGGCTTGCCGGAGGAAGCAGGATAGGTATCGTAAAACGCCCCAGGATTGACGCAACTGGTTCGTGTTCGGAGGTTCTGAAAAACTGAACCGACGCCGACCTTTCGATAAATAGCATCTTGTTGCCCGCGCACCGACCTCGAGAAGGGGCTGGGAACAGGTATTCAATCTCGGCGTCGAATCGCAAGACGATCTGAATAATGCACTCGCAAACCTAATCCACGTCCTCGTCAATAGGGCATGGAACAGCCGAAGATTCACTGGATCGAGGCGTAATCGGGCCAATCGCCATCTGGAAGACCCAATACAGAACGCGTGGCGGCTATGCACTCGTGGTGGTACTGATTCACGCGGTTCATCGCCTCGGTGAATCGCTCCTCCGGCGCGTTTTTCGTTATAGCGGAGTACGACTGCCGCAGTGAAACGCCGAGGTTTGCCAAAGCGTCATTTATCCTTTCGTCGCCGAGCAACGCCGTCATCAGGGGAGCACTTTCAAACCTCTCTTGCGCTTTCTGCCACACGTCAACCACCTCGGTTTTCTTAGCCGCCCATAGGTTCGGATCGGTCTGTTCGCCTCTACGCGCAGCCGTAAAGGCAGCGATCACACCAAAATTTGCATTCTTGAATGTGGCGACAGATCGAACCGTCTCCAGCAAGGTATCTCGCTTCAGCTCCCATTGCTGTTGCCTGTCCCAGACCTCACCTGAGATTCGCGCTTCAATGGATTTCGTCGCTTCAGTTGTTGCCTGCATCTGCTCGACGAGCGCAGCACGTTGGGGATCGGTACACCTCCTTAGAAAGCGGGCCCTCCGCAACGGCGTTTTTTCACAGAATCGGGACCTTAGTCGGATGGCGTGAATACGACGGCGGACCGATACGGCTCCTGAATCATAAGTTTCCTCCAAAATCCCCGAGAAATCGCTGGCAGGAGTTTTGCAAGAAGACGCTCTGGAACGCCGCGCCATGCCTTTGCAGCGAGCTTCGTGAGGGACCGTTGGTCGAGGCTTCCGGACCAACCCTCTGCCCCGGCAAGGTTGGAACATATTTTGCCCGTGATGAACATGGATCGAGCTTATTCAACGTGCATCGGCGAAGGAGAGCTCTATGAATACGGTTGCCACACGTCAGGTTCTTCTGCTTGCACTGGCGGGGATTCTCTTTTCAATCGTTGCGGTGGGACAGACCCAGCGCGACGGCCATCAGGATGAACAAAGCCCTGCTTTCGCGGAGCTGCCCTTGAGGGCGTCGACAGCGCCAGAGGTGTTGCTCGTCCCTCCGACCACGACCATCAGCACCACGCCGCCCGCGCCTCAGTCAGCGGCCGCGAAGATTCTCCCGATGCGTCCGCTGCAAACGTCGGTCGAGGTGAACGCGAAGCAGCAGACGCTGGCCACCGGATTATCTGCTCCCTATAACGTCACAGCAGGCGAAGTGCTTTCGTCGGCTGGAACCTGGGGGGATTTTTCGCGCTATCTTCAATTGCTTCCCGGCGCGGTGGGAAACAGCGACATGAGCAACGATGTGCTGGTACGGGGCGGAAATCCGTCGGAAAACCTATATGTCGTAGATGGCATCGAGGTGCCGAACATCAACCATATCGCGGTTGAGGGCACCACGGGAGGGTTTGTCTCCATGATCGATACTTCCACGATCGGCAGCGTCGACATGAATCCCGGGCCCTACGAAGCGCAATACTCGAGCCGGCTGTCTTCGCTGATCGAAGTGCGCACGCTCGATGGCCCGAACGTTCCCATGGCCAGAGAGGCAGACCTGGGAATCTCCGGAGCGGGCGGATTCATTCAGCGCTCGCTCGGGCCTAATGCCGGGCTGCTGCTCGCCGCGCATCGCAGTGTGCTGAACCTTGTGACGAATGACATCGGCCTGAACGGGGTTCCAATCTATACCGACGGTATGGCGCGGTGGCAATGGTCGCCGGACGAGCGCGATCGCCTGTCGGCGCTGAGCCTGGACGGGGCTGATTCGATCGACATCACTCCCGAGCCCTGCGACGACGGTGAGACACTGCGCGTGCAGACGCAATATGAAGGGTCGCGGTTCACAGACGGGATGGTATGGCAGCACCTTCATTCGGCATCGGCTGTCTCGAGCGTGACCGCAAGCTATTCCACGCAGAACCAGAACATCGGGCAGCAACTACAGACCACGACCTACGCCAATACGCCTTCGTGCTTCAGCGCTCCGATTGCAAGCACGCCCCTGTATATGGAACAAACCCACGACGGCATTGCGACGCTGAGTTATGGGCTGCAACTGGGAAGGCGCGGCTGGCTGTATTCCGCGGGCACGACCGGGCGGCTGGTAGCGCTCGATTATCAAGTGGTCCAGCCGCTGGGGCAGCAATCGCCGTTCAATGCCAACCCGGCGTGGACCGACGCAGACAGCTTTGCGCGCCGTTTAACGACAGGCCAGACGGGCGTATACGTCGAAGCGCTGGGCAGCCTCGGCAAGCGTTGGACATTGATTGCCGGAGCGAGAGAAGAGACTTTTGCGCTAACCGGCGCACACGCATTCGATCCGCGGGCATCGCTCGGGTTCCGCATCAGCGGCCACCAGACGCTGAATGCGACCTACAACCGATCTTCGCAGCTGGCTCCCACGATCGATCTGTTGAGTTATCCGGGGAACGCACGGCTCAAGCCGCTCGAAGTGGAGCAGTTTTCAGCGGTCGCGGAGGTGTGGCGCGGGGCACGGACCAGCGTGAGCCTGGAAGCCTACCGCAAACGCTATGGGAACGAGCCGGTTTCGACCGAATATCCGAGCCTGATGCTGGCCAATATGGTCGACACGCTGGGACAGCAGTTTGTATGGCTGCCGCTTGCGAATGGCGGGCGCGGGCGAACGGAGGGGATCGAATTCTTGCTGCGCGCGCATACGGCGCAACGGTTGCAGTTGCTTGGTTCAGTGAGCTACTCGCGAACGCTTTACGCCGCCGCGGATGGTGTCATGCGGCCGGGCAACTTCGATTTCCCATTGGTAGGCAACAGCCTGGTGAACCTGAAGCTGCCACTCAAGTGCAACCTGGCGGTCCGCAACACCTATGCTAGCGGACGCCCTTACACGCCGTTCAACATTCCGCTCTCCGAGGAGCAATCGCGCGGTATTTACGATTTGACGCGCGTGAACGCCATGCGCGGTCCCGCCTACAACCGCATCGATGTGGACTTTCACCGCATTTTTCAGATCCACCGCAAACCAATGACCGCTTACGCGGGAGTGGAAAACGCGCTGAACCGGCAAAACTTCCTGGGGATGGCATGGGAGGACAATTGCGGTGCCTCACCCGGCGCAATGCTCTGCGGTGAGAGTGTCAATGCCGAACCTGGCGTTCCCGAAACTGAGATAAAGCAGATGTCGAGGTTTCCCAGCGCGGGCATCCGTTACAGCTTTTGATCGACATCTTTAGGCAGGCGAGGACTATGCTTCATGCGAGGCGGCAGGCGGCGCGAGTGCTGTGAAATAAGCGAACGCGCCATTGGCAGGTTTGCATCTCAAGAATCCCAGGCCTAGCCAGAAATTCTCCTGCTTGCTGTTTGCATTCGTACCCAAACCGAACCCCTCTGCTCCGTCGCAACTGAGCAACGACCGCCACGACGCGAATAGCGACAGGCAACAGGTTCACTCGCGGGCATATTGTTCCGGTGGTGGTTCAGGCAGGAGCTATCGCCCTATTCAACGATGGCTGCCCACAGTTTCAAGCAACACCGGCAGGGCACCTGTTCGCATCACGGAGGGGTTGCGAAGTGGTTACGATAATCAGCCACGATTTGTTCTTGCATCATGAGGTGCAGCTTATGGAGCAGAGAGTACCTGGCCTGCCCGGCAAATTCTGTGCCAGGCGTAGTGAAACAAAATGGCATAGTAAAGGGCCCGGAAAAGGACTGGGTGCAGTGCACGGAATGGGGGCGGGCCGTGTGCACGGTGCATGACCAAATCGTCCCGGTGCGTCAGTCAAAGTCGAATTCGTCCGCGCTGGATGAGTTGTGCGTCCGCTGTGCTGTTGCCTTTTTTGACGCGGTGGAGCTTGCAATAGGCGGCGAATGCTGTTACATGCGTCGCCGGTGATTATGTTGACTGCCGCTTGTCTTTCCCGTGGCATCTCCCTTGGGGGACCTTAGACATGTGCTCGGAGGCGCCCACTTTGGAGCAGAGAACGACAAGAGAGTGACGCGGATCACATTTCCTCACCATTATTGTCGCTTTTTGGCACATCCCCCACTAAAGTTGCTTGACGGGAAAGAGGTAACACACTAAAGTCATCTTACTTCCTGTGCAAAAGCGGACGTTAACTTCTGGCCATAGACCCGGGAGTGCCGTTTTCGCTTGAGAGCGTTTTGCAGTAACTTTTGATGAGAGAGGATTAATGAGTTCTCCCTCACCTTGGTTCATAAGTTGCTTGGCATGACCCCAGAGAATCAAAACCTGAAAAGCTTGTTTTCATATTGTTTCTCGGGGGAGCCCGATGTTGACCTTGGCGAAAGACCCTGCCTTTGTAACGCACTTTGTTCGTAATTTGCGCGGGGGTTCACAGCCAATTCTGGCGCGGGCAAGTGACGGATTCCTGTATGTCGTCAAGTTCGCCAACAACCTTCAAGGGCCAAATCTGCTCTTTAACGAAGGCGCGGGAAGCGAGTTGTATCACGCCTGCGGGTTGCCTGTTCCTAAGTGGAGACCGCTGGTAGTCTCCGATTCCTTCCTGGACAAGAACCCCGAATGTTGGATGCAGACCCCGGAGGGGCATCTTCGGCCAGCTTCCGGCTTGTGCTTTGGCTCGCGGTTCCTGGGAGGAAACGGTAAACGAATCCTTGAAATCCTGCCAGGTTCCATGTTCAAGCGGGTCCGTAACCAGATGAGCTTCTGGTTGGCGTGGTTGATTGATGTCTTCGCAGAGCACGTTGACAACCGGCAAGCCATCTTCGAGGAAGGCGCTGACGGTTGGCTGGATGCCTATTTTATCGATCACGGACACCTCTTCGGTGGTCCCAATGCGGACTCGAAGAGACACTTTCGTGCTTCCCGCTATCTTGATCGGCGTATATATGGTCAGGTATCATCTGAGACACTGCTGGATTTTCAGAATGTTCTGCATGCCTTGGATGCTGATAGACTCAGGCAACGGATAGAAGCGATTCCAGCCGAATGGAGTCATTTGTTGGCCCGCGAAGGCTTTGAATGCTGCCTCCAAAGACTCAAAACGGGCTCCCTCGTGCAACACGTGGTTGAGACGATCATTTGTGACTTTGAACGAAGAACAGAGACAGAATCAGAGACTCTCGGAAACGAGCGGGCGCCCCTCTCTGAAGTTCTGCGCCTTGGCTTACGAGGCGCAGGATTCGACCCAAGCCACGCCCATTATCCTCATTGTGCTCGAGGATGCTAATGGCAGCCTACGCTTTCTCGTCGATCCGGATTGGCGCGCAGTCGTTCGTGTACAGGACGTGGAGTATATTGAATCCCTTCTGTCTGATTTCCCCGAACGGGCAAAAGAGCAACCAGCGAATCTCTTCAAGCAGCTCTCTTCACTCGAAGTTGGACCGCTGGTGACCCGGGAAACTGGAGAACGGATTTCCGATCACCCGCCCCTGGCAGAACTATGTTCTCGGTTTGTGCAGCTCTAGCGCGGCCTGTGCTCGATCTTCCCAGTTGCAAGCCTCACAGCGACGCGCCATCATTTCTGCCATGCAGGAAGTGCTTTTAGAAACCGTCGATCCAAAGACCCCCTTGCGGGATATGCATTTCTACGAGTTGAGCCTCCTCGATGAAGTCAATGAATTGGGAACTCGACACGTCGTCAGGCAATGGCACGCCGAGTGGAGTGAGATTGACGGGCAGATCATGTGGGATCAGGAAGAAGTCGAGTATTTTTGGATTCTGGCCGAGGCAAGGAAACGATACGCGGAGCGAAGACTCGCATTGGCCCAAAAGGGGTTCGTCTATTCGGATATGGACCTGTTCTGAGCGCCGTACTCCGATTCGAACATTCTCTCCTGCTCATTTCGCGGCGCTCTGATTCGCTCTGCCAGCCCACCAATATTAAGCAGCGATCCACCCAGGATAGACCTAAGCCCTCTGTGAGTGCCCCCATTGATGCCCGGAAGCGTGCAACTGACCTTGGCCAGACAGAATGAGCAGGAGCAGTACTTGTTCCTTGGGAGTCGGCCAGCGTCCTGCGATCTCATGACCAAGTAGCGTCTGGAAAATGCAGAACGAAAGGGCGTTTACCATTACCAATCCTGCCGGCGGGCTGAAATCTGGTTGATTTTGGATCTCCTACCCCCAACAAATTCGTTTGGGTAACGTCGCGGCGGCTCTGGCCGGGGGTGGGTAGTGTCCTTTTAGCGCGTTCCTGGGATTTTCCTAATTTGAAGTGCTCTCTTGCGGCCAACAAGATGCGATCACGACCATTGATCCACTTAAGCTGTCTGCTTATGAAAGCACAGGGAAATCCAGTGAACAACCCGGTCCTATTCTCAGTCTTCATTCTGTCTGTTGTTACCTGCACGGCCTCCGCCCAATCCGGCCCGCCGTCGAGCGGCTACATCTACACCTACGCAGACAAAACTTACGCGGGCAATGGAACCTGTAGCGCTAGCGGGGATCGTGGACCGGCGACCAACGCCCGGTTGTGTGCGCCGTCCGGAGTAGCGTTCAACGCTGCCGGAAACCTTTTTTTCGCAGACGGGGACAACGAGAGCATTCGCAGGGTGGATGCCCTCACAGGCATTATCACAACGGGTGCCGGCGATTGGACCTGGGCGAATGGAAGCAACACCGTGGTGCCTTTCTGTCCATCCGGTAAGGCGGTATGCGGGCTCACCGGAGTGTACGGAACCTTGGGCGTCTTTGCTGCGGGAAATTTCCCCGGAGGCCGTTCTGATGCCGCAAGCTGGACCGACAACAGCGGCAATTTGTGGCTTTTTGGCGGAAACGGAGTGACATTTCCCTACGCCATGGAAGATGCGGTTCTCAACGATCTCTGGGAGTTCAACCCTTCCACAAACCAATGGGCATGGGACGGCGGGAGCAACCAGGTCGGCAGCAACTCGGGTACAGGCAACCCGAGGGGAACCAGCGGACTCGGTGCCGGCTATGGATGGCCCGGTGTGTACGGCACGCAGGGCCAGGCAAATACGGGCAACATTCCCGGAAGCCGCTTTGCAGCAGCAACTTGGACTGATAGCAGCGGGAACCTGTGGCTCTTTGGTGGCTCGGGACTCGATGCGAACAACACATGGGGCCTTGAAAACGATCTTTGGGAGTTTAACCTCTCGACGCGTCAATGGGCCTGGATGGGCGGAAGCAGCACGGTCGGGAGCAATTGTGCGTCGAGTGACACTTGTGGCCTGCCTGGTGTGTACGGCGTGCTGGGAGTACCGGCCGTGGGGAACATTCCCGGAGGCCGCTTGTATGCCACTCACTGGACAGACCAAAGAGGCAATTTGTGGCTTTTCGGCGGTCAGGGCATAGATTCTGCCGGCGATTGGGGCCTTCTCAACGACCTTTGGGAGTTCAATCCATCCGCGAACGAGTGGGCCTGGATGGGAGGAAGCAACACGCTGGGGGGCAATTCCGGGAGAAACTGGACTGGCCGAGCCGGAGTCTATGGGACTTTGGGCATACCGGTGCAATCAAATATTCCCGGTGGCCGGAACAGCGCCGTTGGCTGGATCGATACTGGCGGCAATCTCTGGCTCTTTGGGGGGAATGGCTTCGATGCGGGTGGTGTTAGCACTATTCTCAACGATCTTTGGGAGTACAACACATTCACCAACGAATGGACATGGGCAGGTGGAAGCAGCAGTGGTGATCAGAACGGTGTCTACGGCGTAGAAGGTATGTTTGCGGCGGCAAATATTCCCGGCGCGCGGGTAGAAGCAAGCAGTTGGACCGAAAAGAATGGCAGTTTTTGGCTTTTCGGGGGCGACGGTCTGGATTCCGCCCCCGCTGACGATGGCGGTCCTCTCAACGATCTGTGGATGTACGACACCTTCACCATGGAATGGGCGTGGATGGGCGGCAGCACCACCATCGGTGGCAATTGTGCAGTGGCGGGCTACTACTGTGGCTGGGCCGGCGTTTACGGCACAGAGGAAATTCCAGCCGCTGCCAATAATCCCGGAAGCCGAGAGAGCGCAAATGCCTGGACAGACAGGAACGGCAATTTCTGGCTTTTCGGAGGCTCTGGTTTCGATGGCAATGGCGCGAGTGGCCTTCTTTACGATCTATGGGTATATCAACCAGCACTTAGCGCGCCTGTAGCGGCAACCCCAACCTTCAGCTCTCCGGCCGGAAATTATTCTACCGCGCAGACGGTGACCATCAGCGATACCACACCTGGCGCGGTCATCTACTACACCACAGACGGAACTGCTCCGACCGCGAGCTCAAGTGTGTACAGCAGTCCGATCGCCGTGTTGACCTCGGAGACGATTGAAGCGATTGCTGTGGCTACAGGCTATGCCAACAGCTCCATAGCGACAGCCACTTACACCTTCACATCACCAGTCGCGGCAACCCCAACCTTCAGCCCTACGGCGGGAACCTATGCCGCCGCGCAGACGGTGGTGACCATCAGCGATACCACACCTGGCGCGGTCATCTACTACACCACAGACGGAACTGCTCCGACCGCGAGCTCAAGTGTGTACAGCAGTCCGATCGCCGTGTTGACCTCGGAGACGGTGGAAGCGATTGCGACGGCAACCGGCTACTCCGCCAGCGTCGTGGCCACAGCAGCTTATGTCATCACATCGCCACCGGTTTGCACAACCCCGTCGTCTTTGAATATTGCCTACTACACCATTGCCGAATCGGATCAAGACGAATCAAGCCTGCCACATGGTCTTAGCACCAACTATGTCCTGCCTAGTCTCGGCGCGCACGGTCTTCCGGTCTACAACCCCGCCGCAATTGTGAATGGCGGACGAGCCAACCGAGCCCCCCATGACCTCCTCAGCGACGGCGAGATTACCTGGTGGAGCCCGGCTCTCAATAACGGCGGTCCTGGAGGAACCTCTGACGTGGTCGCAACGGGTACAGGCGTGGTTACACTTCCCTTCACGAACAACGCATTCTTCCCCCCAAATGGGACAGGACCGAACGACCATAGCGGATTTCAGGCGGCAGTTCTTTCTGGCGCACTGTATGTGCCGGCAGCCGAAACGGTCAACTTTACCTTCGCCTCGGATGATATGGCTTTCCTCTATCTGGATGGTCAAGTCGCTTGCAGCGACGGCGGCGTACATGGAGTCACGTCTGTTCCGTGCACCACGTCAATCATCTCCGCTGGGGACCATATGCTCCAACTCTTCTATGTCGATGCCGATGCGGATGCCGCTGTGTTGGATTTCTCGATTACGACCTCGAATGTGTGCACTGCTCCTATCAAGGCGGTGCCCGCGATTTCCTGGGCAACTCCCGCAGCGATCACCTACGGGACGGCATTGAGTTCAGCCCAGCTCGATGCCACTTCGACAGTAGCAGGATCATTTGCCTACACGCCTTCATCAGGAACAGTATTGCCGGCCGGTATGCAGACCCTGTCTGTTACGTTCACACCCTCAGATACGATTGACTATGCGACAACGACGGCGAGTGTCCAACTGACCGTGATGCAGGCTCCGACGGTCATTGGGCTCTCGGCAAGCGCAACTTCAGTTCCAGCCGGGACGCCCTTCACCCTGACCGCCAATGTCAAGAGCACTACATCTCAGATCCCCACCGGAACTGTGACCTTCTGTAAAAATGGGAGCGTGCTTGGCACGGCTTCGCTGGCCAACGGTGTCGCAACCTACTCCTTAGCATTGACCTCTCTTGATGGCAGCACTATGACTGCCAGCTACTCCGGTGACACAAACTTCCTGACTGCAAAGTCCAATTCTGTTGCGATCGCAGCGCAGCCCGCCACAACCACCAATCTGCTGACGGCCTCGCCCAATCCCGACCCTATAGGCGGAACGGTAACGTTCACCTCCACGCTTTCCAGTCTCAACGGTACGCCTACCGGAGACGTTACTTTCTACGACGGGACCGTTTCGCTCGCGGTTGTTTCACTTGTCTCCGGGGTGGCTCAATACTCCACGAACACTCTCACCGTCGGGCCGCACAATATCACTTCTGTATACGCGGGATCGCCACTATTTTCCGCGAGCACCTCGAACGCTGTGGTCGAGACAGTTCCGGACTTCAGCATCTCAGCCGCGCCAGCCTCGCGCTCGCTCTACACGGGGGAGGCGACGTCCTACACGGTAACCGTCATGCCGGGCGCGGGCTTCGATCTGCCGGTTGCTCTCAGTTGTTCCCAGTTGCCGGACAACACCACCTGCGCCTTCAACCCGGCGGCCATCCCCGGCGCTAACGGCGTCTCCCAGCTTGTTATCCAAACCACGGCGCCGCACCAGGTCACCGCAAGCGTGAGGAAAGATAACTCTCCCTGGCCGAAGGGGACCGGATGGGCGCTTTCGGCCCTGGCGCTGATCCTGATTCCCGTCCGGCGGCGCTCTTCCCGGTTGTGGCGCATGTTACCGGTGTTCATTTTGGCGGTACTGCTAGCAGTCATGAATGGATGCGGCGCGCCGAATGACACCGGCGGAACGCCGCCCGGCGTCTATACCATCTCGGTCGATGCAACCTTTTCAGGCTACGGCGCAACGCTGACGCACAGCGCCCCAATCACACTTACCGTCAAATCCCTCCTCTAACCACCCCAACGACAGATCTTCGCCGCTGGGGTGGGAGTAACGGACTGAGCAGCGGCGACGAAGTTACAGTCCATTCGGAGCAGCGATGCCAAAAGCAAGAACAGGTTATGGAAAAGGAAGAGTTTCGCTCTCATCGGCTACCTGCCTAGCGGGTTTTCTTCTGCTCACCGCGGGGCTTCCTCTGTGGCCCGCCCGGCTCTGCGCGCAGGTCGTGCCCTCCGGGTACAGCGGCGGCGCGAGGCTCTGGGTGGGGGGCGAGTACTCGAACTTTCTGCCCGATTTCGGCCCCCCAGACCGGCTCACTGGCTTCGGCGTATTTGTCGACTGGAACCTTAGGGCGCGCTGGGGCGTCGAAGGGGAGGCGCGCTTTCTGCTCTTCGACGGCTTCTACGGCGAGGCCCAGGATCACTACCTGATCGGCCCGAAGGTCCAACTTATCCGGCTGGGAAAGCTCCGGCCCTATGCGAAGTTTCTCGTCGGCATAGGACAGAATAACTTCCCCTCCAACCTTTTCCCTTCGCCAATGGGGACGGGCAGGTCCTTCGCCATGGCGCCGGGGGGCGGCGCCGATTACCGGCTCACGCGCAGAATCGCGCTCCGTGCCGAGTACGAGTGCCAGTTCTGGCCCTCCGCGCCCGGCATCGCCGGCGAGCCCAGCAACGGCATGACGCCCAGCGGCTTCAGCGCCGGTTTCGCCTATAGGCTGCCGCGGTACTGAAGGAGGTCATCGCGTCGAACTTGGGACACGACACAGAAATCGCCCTGACGTGTTCCATTTCTGCCGCTTGCACGTGCTCATTGTGGATTGGTCCTCTTAACCTGCATTTCCATTTTGAGTCGTAATTCTGAAACCTCCGATCGTCGCAATCGTCAATGTTTATGAGGGTGCGAACGCGGTGAAGACGTTCCGGAGGTGAATACCCAATGGGTGAGATACAAAAGCGGCCCTTTCAGCTTTCCTTCAACTCATCCCTGAAGGTTGATTTCCAGGGGTCGCGAGTCACGTCCGACGCTGGCCTGTTGGTGGTTCGAGAGTTGGATGAACGGCTCGGGCTGAACCAGCTCATCTCCGACAACCTGACCGATGCTCATCGCGGCAAGAACACGCAACTGCCCTTGCCGGATCTGTTGCGACAGTCGATCTACAGCCGCCTGGCTGGCTACGAAGACCTCAACGACGCCGAGAGGCTTTCCCGGGACCCAACCTTCCGGCTGATCGGTTCGGAAAAGATCTGGGATCGCGGCGCCGCTCTCACCTCGCGGTTGCAGAGTTTCGAGACCGAGATACTGGCCGAGGACGCGAACTTTGCCGGGCTGGCGGGCCTCAGCCGGGCATTGATCGCGAAAGCGGAAGCGCTGGACTCAGGGCACCGCACGGTCCTGGACATGGACTCGACGGAGATTCCGGTATACGGAGAGCAAGAGCGGAGCGCCTACAACGGGCATTTCGAATCGACCTGTTACCACCCTCTGTTGCTGTTCAACCGGGACGGAGATTGTCTGGCGGCAAAGCTGCGCCCCGGCAACGTGCATAGTGCCGACGACTGGGAAGAACTGTTGCTTCCCGAGATTTAACGGCAGCAGAAGCTGGGCAAGGAAGTTGTGTTTCGCGCCGACGCCGCCTTCGCCAAGCCGGAAATTTACGAAGCGCTGGAAGAGCGGGGCGTGAAGTATGCCATCCGCATCCCGGCCAACGAGAATCTGGAGCGGGATGTGGTTGAACTGCTGCTGCGCCCGGTGGGGTGTCCCAGTCACAAACCGACCGTGTGGTACAAAGGCTTTCTCTACAGGGCCGCCAGTTGGACGACGGCACGGCGAGTGGTGGCGAAGGTCGAACATCATGCCGGGGAGTTGTCCCCGCGCCTCGGGTTCGTTGTGACGAACCTAACCCTGCCGAGCCGAGCGGTGGTGCGTTTCTACAACAAGCGCGGGACGGCCGAGCAGTGGATCAAGGAGGGCAAGCAAGCAGTAAAGATGACGCGGCTGAGTTGCCACCGGTTCCGGTCGAACGAGGTGCGGCTGTGGCTGAGCGTGATCGCATACAACTTGGGCAACCTGTGGCGGCGGCTGGTGCTGCCGAAGGGAATCGAGAAGTGGTCCTTGACCAGCCTGCAGCAACGGTTGGTGAAGACCGGCGGGCGGCTAGTAAAGCATGCTCGCTATTACTGGCTACTGTTGGCAGAGAGCCACATGACCAGGCGGCTGTTTGCCAGCATGCTGCGGCGGATGGAGGCTTTGCCGCTGCCAGCCGGGTAGCCGCGGCAGGGAGGCGAAACCAATCTGGTCGGCGGAGGGGAGTTGACGGTGAGGTGCCAGCAAAATCGCTTCAAAATGGCGCAAATCATGGTTTCTTGGTCCCGGCAAACGCCGTGTCGCGCACGGTCGGGGCTTTGGCCTTGGAACCAATGCAAAAAGAGTGCGAGCGCAGGTGAATGGGAGTATATTGGTTCGCAGCCAAAAGGCAAAATGGAAATTCCGGTCTAATTGTTTTTGCGGCCTGAACCAAGTTTGAGAGGTCCTTGTGCGTCTGGAGAAGATCATCACACTGGCAAGCGAGGGCGTGCGCTTGCGCTTTATCGCAATGGAGAGGTCCCTGCGCGCGGTCGGCTGCGATCTCCCGCTCTGGGTCATTCCTTACGATGACAACCGCTTCGAACTCCCCAAGGGCGCCCACTGGTGGGAGGTACCTGAAGTTATCGACTGGGTGAGCGCACAGCGTATCCACCCCATGATGCGCAAGTGCCAATGTTTTTTGACTTCGGGGTACCATTATGTCGATGCCGATATCATTTTCCTGCGTAACCCTGAGGCGGTTCTGCAAGATGTGGATGGCTTTGTTACCTCCTGCGGCCATTGGCACGATCCTTCCGAAACAATCACCCCCGAGTCACGCGCCTTTTTGTGGGAACGGTCGACCACGTGGCAGATGGATGTCTTTAATTCGGGACAGTGGGCCTGCGACCGGCAGTTGTTTGATTTTGAGCAACTAAAGAAACGCACGGAGGATCCCCGCTTCCGATGGACGTATCTTGAGTTCTCCAGGATATCGGATCAGCCGGCACTCAATCTGCTGGTCAATTCGACAGGCGTTCCGATCCATAACCTGACGCTGCCGCCCTTCCGTTTGCAGTCAGCTTGGGCCGGCGACTACGGAGAGGATTACAGGAGCTACTGGAAATCGGAGCAGGAGACTCCCTATCTGATTCACTGGGCCGGCGTGTTAATGGACAAGCCGCGTGCCATCAACGAACTGATCTACCAGTATCTTTCACCGGCAGAGCGTCAGGAGTGGGATGCGTATGTTCAGAGTGTCGTGGGACGCATCAGCAGGCAACAGCGTTCGTTGCGAACGCGCCTGCGCAGGCTGCGCCGCGCCTCTGCGGCCTTCCTCAAAGAATTGTCGTATTGAGAGTTTGGCTTCGCCAGGCGGACGAAGTATCAAGCGATATGAGGAAAGGGAATTCATGTTTCCTCCCTTTTTTATGAGCGACAGGAGGGTGTAGGGAGCCTTGTTTTAGTGCGACCAGATAATCCGTGTATCGACTATCTGGTGCGCTTTGAGACGCCCGTTCCATTTCGTCAGCCGCGGTGGGCACGGAAGATCCTTGCAATGGCCAACCCTGGCATCGAATTGATCGCGAGCGGAGGTCAGATTTATGGCCTTGGCAGGCTAAAACCGGATCATGATCCGACCGCCTTAGATGCATTTACCGTCAACTTTCTTGACCATTATCAGTGGGAACTGCGATATGGTAACTTTCCACTGTTTTACAGTCGTTATCGCGAACCGCGGCTACCCCAGCCACCAATTAGCCGTGAGAGATTCGAAAGCAACTTTCTGCGGATTTTTCCCGGGGCGACAAGCCTAAATGCCGATCATCTGTGGACGCTTTTTGAAGCGTGTGCCTCTTTGCGCCATGGCAGCATGTTAGTTGTGGCCGAAGATGCTGCTTCGGAGGCCGCTCGTCTCGCGGATCAAGGTACAGCCATACGTCCAGTGCTAATGACGAGTCATCACTGTGCATCTACCAAATGATAAAAATCCCGCCCTGGCCGTGAGGACCAGCATAAGGTGCGTCGGAGGGCGGTCTGCCTGTGCAGTCGGGATGGCACTGTGTCTCCCGGATCACGCAGGCTTAATAGGCTTGGCGTTCTTTTGCCGCCTCCACTCCTTCAAGTGTCGCGATTCGTAGTCAGAGCTCGTCAGAGCGCTGCGCTCTGCAAACTTATACCCGAACTTCAGAACCGCTCCATCGAGCAATGGTTCGTACCCCTTTTCTGATTTGAAGAACGTTGTTAGTAGGAAAGGCTCCTTCCCTTGCAAGCGCCTATGGACCGCCGGCAATAGCGAATTCTCCCGGGGAAAGATCTTGCAGAAAGTCATCCTGACTTCGAGGCGCATCAACCTCTTACCGGGTTTGACCTCCCGCGACTCTGCCTCAAATTTGTCGAAAAATTCCCCGACGCTCGGCCGTCGCGGAGCGGGGTAAAGGTAAACCGAATATTCCTCCGGCGCTTCCATGATGAAGCTCAAGCGAATGTAATCGTTCGGGTCTTCCTCCTTGCCGTAGTTCCAACTCCGTAATACGTCCAAAATTTCTCTCGCATATTCTCGTTCCTTGAATGCCGGGCCAAGAATTATTGGAGCCTCGGGATCTGGCGAGTACAGAAAGACCATCGAAATCCATTGCCCTGCTTCATATCGCCGGGGCATGGGAGCCACGTGGATTGCGGTGTATTCGAATAGAACTCTCTCGAACAACTGCTGCACCGCGAGAATTAGGATTGCTATGCCGACGCCGTAATACCAAGCGTGAAACGAGACGCCCCCGACGACCACGCCTATTAATGCGAACGCACGGAGGGTCCATTTCACCCACCCCTCAAATTTCTCGTGCAAGACAAGCCTTGGAACGCGGCGGCTTTTATCGATGGAGAACATCGAGGCGAAGAAGCGCCATTTCTCGCGAAGCGAAAGCCCTTTCAGCGGCGGTCCAAACATGGACTCATCATAGCCCCGCCGAGGTCTGGCAGCGGACGGGTACCTTTGCACCGACTCCAAATCCCGGTGCCACCCGAAAGGGCAGCCCCACGAGCTCGCAGTATGACTCCTTCATATGGGAGAAATTATGTTTGTGAGCCAAATGCACATTGAAGGGAACGTGGCGACTATCGGGCGAGGCACCGAAGACTATCGGATGGTCATCACTGTCGAACGTCACGGGGCAGCGGTCATCACTCGAGAAGAAGTGGAACGGGTTCTGCCCAAGAATCTGCCGACGATGTTTGTCCAGCGTCAGACCTTCGGGGCACACTGATGAAGCTCGTTGATTTGTCCCGAACGCCGATATCGACGCCGACCCTACCCAACTGATAAGGCCGTCCAAGGCACAAGGCTGGGCCAAGGGGGCCCCAAAAGACTCAACCTGCGAAAACTGAAACCTGCCAACGCCTCTGGCGGACCCAGCGGCGTCCGAGCCGTCGCCGCGAACCTTCAGCACAAACGCTGCCGCCGTCATCGCAGCTGCGACCGTAGGGCACTGCCCATAGATTAATGGGATTCTGGCGGTGAATCGACGTATAATCCTCGGAGTTCGTGCTGTCCGTTACTTTTGCCCAGGAGCTTACCATGGCCGGTGGAGCTAACTCGAAGCGCTGCATCATTGGGTGTGTGGGCGGCGCCCTCGGCGGACTCATTGCTGCCATTGGCGGGAGCAAAGATTTCGGCGAACTAATCGGCACGCTATTTGGGAATGCCGGCGATAGCTCGATGGCCCTTGTCGTTACCGTCGCGCTCTTAATTCTCGGCGCAATTGGCGGCTACATTGTCATCTGGGCCAGCCTTCCCGCTTGCGACGGGGAAGGCCCGCCCCCTCCCCCACGCCCACCCCATGGCGGAACCGGAGCTCACCCCAGGGTCGCTGATAAGGCCCTAGTCACAGTTATCTGGACCCTCACAATATACCCCTCCGCGCAACTGCTCTTCGTCTGGCCTGGGCAGCATCGTTCACTTGCTTTCACCGTGCTCATGGGAACCATGTGGGCAGTCGGAGTAATCGCCCAATTCCTCACTGCGCTGGTGATTCTCAAGAACAGGCAGACAGGTTCGAACGAAGTCCAACTGCACGGTTGACGTCACCAGTCGGATCCTCAAATCGGATAGCTCGTCACTACAAAAACTGATGTTGCCAAACGAGGCTGCCGGGGAGGGCGCCCGACGCTAACAGGCAAAAGCACTCATTGGGCCTCAGTTGCGCCATTTCCAGTGGATCAGTACCGGCAGACGCCGCAGGCTCCCGGAGCCTCCTCGGACCCTACCTAGCGGCGGGGCACGAAGTTCCAGTTGCCATGCCGACTTCCGGGTATCAATGGAGGCACTCACGGAGGCCTTAGGTCCATCCAGGATGGATCGCCGCTCAATCCTGACGGGCTAGCAGAGTGAATCAGGCGCCACGAAAACAGCAGGACAGAATCTTCGAATCGGAGTTCGGCGCTCAGAACAGGTCCATATCCGAAAAGACGAACCCCTTTTCGGCCAATGCGAGTCTTCGCTCCACGTATCGTTTCCTCGCCTCGGTCAGAATCCAAAAATATTCAACCTCTTCCTGTTCCCACATGATCTGACGATCAATATCACTCCACTCGGCGTGCCATTGCCTGACGACGTGTCGAGTTCCCAGTTCATTGGCTTCATCGAGGAGGCTCAACTGGTAGAACTCCAGATCCTCCAAAGGGGTCTTTGCATCGATTGTTTTTGAAAGGACTTCCTGCAAAGCTTCCCCACCCGCTAGAGCCATTTTGCAACGCCACCATGATGGGAGCAAGTGCCGCTCCGGTGCTGGCTGAAACTGTAGGTGCCGTCATTGCATTGAGCGGTGGCTCCAGCCGGAACGCCGCCAGATGAGTACGCGGGGGAGTGAACCTGCTGACCGTCGCTGTTTGTGTAATGGCGGTCATTGCTCAACTGCGGTTGTGATGCAGGTTGCGCTTTGGGAACGTACCAACTGGCTGCATTGTGCAGGACGATTTCCGCCCCACCGCGATACTGGGTAATGGTGCCAGAGGCGCAAAGCTGCCCACTGCTCGGCAGCAAACCCACTGTCTCCTTGTCGTGCTGCCAGACCACAACCGTAAACGTCTGGTGTGGATATGGCTTGTCCAAATCAACGAATGTTGGCGTTCCCTGAGATTGCGAAGCAACACGCTTTCCTGCCACCAGCCCGCAGACGGTCGCTCGTTCGCTAATGTGGTTCTTGGCGTCTGTGGATGAAATTGTCTGAGCTTTAAGTGGGATGAGAGCGATTGCAAGAAGAAAACCCGCCACTGAACAGGTTCGGATCGATTTCATTTTTCCCTCCTAAGCGCATCAAGTGTACATCCGCTTCTTATCGCTGTGAGGATTGCAACACGGAGAGGAAAGCGCAGGCCGCGCTAGAGCTGCACAAACCGAGAACATAATTCCGCCAGGGGCGGGTGATCGAAAATCTGTTCTCCAGTTTCCCGGGTCACCAGCGGTCCAACTTCGAGTGAAAAGAGCTGCTTGAAGAGATTCGCTGGTTGCTCTTTTGCCCGTTCGAGGAAATCACTCAGGAGGGATTCTAAATACACCTCGTCCTCTGCCCGAACGACTGCGCGCCAATCCGGAGCGACGAGAAAGCGCAGGCCGCCATTCGCATCCTCAAGCACAATTAGGAGGATGGGCGAAGCGCCGCCTAAAGCCTCCGCGATGTAGGCCAGGGCGCAAAACTTCAAAAGCGGACTTCCACTCGCTTCCGGCAATTCCCGATTCCGTCTCTTCTCTTCGTCCACGGTCACTAATGATCGTCTCAACCACGTGTTGCACGAGGGAGCCCATTTTGAGTCTTTGGAGGCAGCGTTCGAAGCCTTCGCAGGCCGACACATGACTCCATTCGGCTGGAATCGCTTCTATCCGTTGCCTGAGTCTATCAGCATCCAAGGCGTGCAGAACATTCTGAAAATCCAGCAGTGTCTCAGATGATACCTGACCGTAAATACGCTGATCAAGATAACGGGAAGCGCCAAAGTATCTCTTCGAGTCCGCATTGGGACCACCAAAGAGGTGCCCGTGATCGATAAAATAGGCATCCAGCCAACCGTCAGCGCCTTCCTCGAAGATGGCTTGCCGGTTGTCAACGTGCTCTGCGAAGACATCAATCAACCACGCCAACCAGAAGCTCATCTGGTTACGGACCCGCTTGAACATGGAACCTGGCAGGATTTCAAGGATTCGTTTACCGTTTCCTCCCAGGAACCGCGAGCCAAAGCACAAGCCGGAAGCTGGCCGAAGATGCCCCTCCGGGGTCTGCATCCAACATTCGGGGTTCTTGTCCAGGAAGGAATCGGAGACTACCAGCGGTCTCCACTTAGGAACAGGCAACCCGCAGGCGTGATACAACTCGCTTCCCGCGCCTTCGTTAAAGAGCAGATTTGGCCCTTGAAGGTTGTTGGCGAACTTGACGACATACAGGAATCCGTCACTTGCCCGCGCCAGAATTGGCTGTGAACCCCCGCGCAAATTACGAACAAAGTGCGTTACAAAGGCAGGGTCTTTCCCCAAGGTCAACATCGGGCTCCCCCGAGAAATGGAGTGAAATCAAGTTCTTCAGATTTCGATTCTCTGGGATATGCGATGCAATTTGTAAACCAAGGTGAGAGAGACCTCATTAGACCTCTCTCATCAAAAGCTCCAGGCAAACGCTCTCAAGCGAAAACGGCACTTCCTGATCTATGACCGGATGTTACCGTCTACTTTTGCACAGGAAAGTAAGATGACTTTAGTGTGTTACCAGTTTCCTGTCAAGCAACTTTTTGCAAATCGAAGTGCTCTAGGGGCAAGATCAGTAAAGGCGAACGTGATCCACGTCACAGCCGTTCCAAAAGTGCCCCACTTTCGATATATCCGGATGCGAAAATACAGCGCCCACGGCGTCAGTGACCCTGCGGACCCCTCTAGACACGTGACGAAAAATGCCTGCAAAATTTCCCCTTCGAAGGGGGTCTGTGTCATTAGAATAAAGCTCTCGCTGTCTCAGCTCCCGAGAAACACTGGAAAGAATACACCTGCCAACTGATGGTCGGTCGCCGATTGGCTGCAATCTGAAACACGTGAAAACTCACGTTGTGGGTATCGCTGGAAAACCTCGCCTCTCTCCACGAAGCCTGGCGTGGAGTTTTTCTGAGCTTTTCGAGTGCGCTTTTGGCAATTCTCTCAGCGGTTCCTGAATGGAATTTGCCAGTTTTTTGCGAAGGCAAATTGGAACGATGGCCGGTGAAGTGCAGACACGGTGCCCGTCATCGCTCACAAATCGCCCCATACTTACATCAACTCTGAAACATCGGTGATACGTTGAAGCTGCATGGGCTCCGGATTGGGCAACATAAGCGACGTTGCTGCTGAGGTCAACGCGTGGCCATAACGAAAGAACAAATCGAGGCCGAGATCAGGGAACTTACGGCAGAAGTTGATCGGATGGTCTCCGGCGTGCATGAAGTCTTTGCTAAAGCAGCAAAGTTGCGGGCACAAATTGAGCACTTTCAGAAGCTTCTCGATCTGCGCATTCAGTCGGCGGACCATTCGGAAACGGTCTCATTTATCTTTTTAGGATTCGCTCCACGAGAAGACGACGCGCTGGGTGCCTTATGCGCTGTAACCTGGTTTGGGCCGGCGAGCGTTCCGACAGACGTCAGGATCACTGTTAAACGTGATTGGCAGAGACTTTTGCCGATCGATGCTTCCAAGTACTTCAGCGAATTGCTGGACGACTGGAAACAGAGAGCAGAGACTGAGTCAGGTGCGATCTTGTCCCAGATCGGAGAACTCTCGGTCGGACCGATTCGCACAATGGACCAGGGTGCAGTTCACAAAGACAGAATCGCTCATCTCTTGTACCAACGCTTGGGGGACATTATTCAATTTCCCTCGACCTCTCCGCAGACTCCGGGATCAGTCACGATGCGAGGCGGCGGATGGCACAGCAATATCTAAGGTCGCCTGTACAGCATGGGTCCCGACAAACGCCCTAGGCTCCAGGAATACCATTGAGCGCGCTTTGCTGCCCAGTCAGCCACGTGGACGAATAGTCGGCATCTCGGACGAGTGACTGAGAAAGCTGTTGCGGCATGTCCACCCAAGTACTGAAGTGAATGTTGGGCCACTGACTTGCCATAAGCAGACCCAACTCAGGCATGCGCACCGACCTTCCCGGTTGATTGGTACAAGTGCGCCGCGGGTGCAGCGATACGCAAGAGGCACACTGTGCCAGGCCATGGACAAGTTGCATTGCCGTCCTATTGGAATATGCCCCCGAGAATGCCGGATTTGCCCTCATTACTCGGCCGGCGTTCCTTTACATCCTGTCTCGCCGAGGGCGGCCAGCGATTGCCCGACGCGGCCGCGTGAACGGATTTCCAAGCGGGTGGAACGATCGGGATGGAACTCGGTAGACCGATTGGTTTCATGGGGAAGTTGGGTCACAATTCGGGTCACCGAAGCTGTGGAGAAGAGTTATTTCCGGTCAATTTAAGTCACTTTACTCATATCTAAGTTATTGATAATAAACTGTCTAGCAACCTTAGGAAACTGCTGCTCTATCCACCTGAGCTACGGGGCCACGTGCTTTGTGGATCAGGTTGCAGCTTTAATTTTACTTGGATTTGCGGGCAGCGGTTTCAGGAAACTGCTGGACGATTTTTGTTCCGGCCCTTGGCGGGACGGGGGCCACCCTAGCCTTGGGTGCAGGCGGCGGAACGGTAGCTGCGGTGCGGATTTCCACAGGATTTCGAGGGGATTTGAGACCGGGCGGGTGACCCGCCAACCACGAAGCTTAAGATAGTTAGCAAAAAATGGATGAACGGCCCATCGAATCGAATGCGGAGTTGACCGATTCTGCCCAACCTGCTGGATCAGCGCCTCCAGCCCGCATTGCAATTTTGGAAGGTGGCGGCATGCGCGGCTGTATCACGGCGCATTTCCTTCTTGAGTTGGAGCAGCGCGCCGGTTGCCCGCTGTGGCAGTTGTTCGATCTGGTGGTGGGAACCTCCACAGGCGGCATTCTTGCCGCACTGATTGTCTGCGGCGTGCCAGCTGGGCAGATGGTGGACTTTTATCAAACAGATGGCCCAAAGATTTTCAAAAGATCGCCTTGGTGGGCCTTGAAAACGCTCTTTTCGTCCACCGGGAGCAAGTACGACAACCGGGCGTTGATCGAGTGCATTCAAGCGCGGATCCCGATTACCGTCGGGGAAGCCAAGACGAATTTCATGGTTCCGACCTGGGACGGAAATGCCGATGAAAACATATTCATCAAGAGTTTTGACCGGGGAAAATTTTGGAATGAATTCCCACTGGCCTTTGCGGCGATTGCGACCGCCAGCGCGCCGACCTACTTCCCGGGTTTTG
>Ga0326728_10005143_pt1 | contig 37485 bp, 29 predicted proteins | sample MB3enrmetagenome_FD_207602 | JGI IMG/M metagenome (GOLD analysis project Ga0326728, IMG submission 207602) | Lab enriched peat soil microbial communities from McLean, Ithaca, NY, United States - MB31MN | ecosystem: Environmental > Terrestrial > Soil > Wetlands > Peat | place: USA: New York...
TTTGATGCTAAACGTGCCGCGCCTGCCGAGATAGACTTCGTTGCAGTAATCCTCGAAAATCTGCTGCTTGGTGAGCTTCTGTTCCAGGTGCAGGGTAATCAGCAACTCTTCGAGCTTGCGCTTCCAGAGTTTGTCCGGCTCGAGCCAGAGGTTGCGGGCGAGCTGCATGGTGAGGGTCGAGGCGCCCTGCTCCTTGCGGCCTTCCTTCACGTCCACGTAAGCGGCCTTGAGGATGCGCAACAGATCGAAGCCGGAGTGATAAAAGAAGTGCTTGTCTTCGCTCGAAAGGATGGCATCCCGCAACGCGGCGGGAATATCCGCGAAGCGCACCATGCGGCGCTTCTCGCGGTTCTCGGAGAGGTTGGTGATAAGCTGCGGGGGAAACGTGTGCTCCGGGCGGTCGGTGTTGTCGCTCAGCGAGACGATGCGCGAGATCGTGCCCTCCGGCAGGTAGAGCACCCACGCATCCTCGCCGGGATTATTGCGGCCCGGGAAGATCTCCAGGCAGTCCGGGCGCACGTTGTACGATCCCACCGGATTGCCGCGCGTGGTGCCATAGCCGGCGCGTCGCAGGCGGGCGATGGCGTCTTCAAGTGTCAACGAATCGCCCACGGCGACCGTGGGAGGCGCGCCGAATATATTGACGGCGTCGGCGAACGGCCCGGCGGCGAGACGCGCGTCCACGCGGCGCGCCAGCATCAGGTAACGGTATCCCGCCATGCCCAGGGCGACGGCGGCCAACCCGGCCATCGCAACCGCTGCCGCTGTCCGCCAGCGCTGGCGAATCCACTTCCTGGCGCCGGCCCCGCCAGCCTCGGGATGCCCGTCGCCGGCCGAATTACGGGTAGATATTTCCTCTTCCTCGGGCATCGCGGCTCCCCCGGAAAGAGAGAGCATGTACGTAACCAGCGGCGAACTGTATGGATCAGTCCGGCCAGGCGGCGCCGGGCAGCGGGATGGAGGCTCTTAGGCGGCTTTCTGAACTTTGCCGGAGCGGATGCAGGAGGTGCAAACGCGGATCCGCCGGGTGGCGCCGTTGATCAGCGCGCGCACCGATTGCAGATTCAAATTCCAGCGCCGCTTCGTGATGTTGTGGGCGTGGCTCACGCGATGTCCGAACTGGGGACCGCGGCCGCAGACTTCACAAACTTGTGACATGAGACAAAAATCTCCCTCGACTTGCGAAGAAACAATTATACCAGGGCGCTCGGAACCCGGGCAACTCCGGGCATGAAACATGAAACGAGATCTGAGCTATAGCCGAAACAGCCGGCGCTCATCCTTCGGCCCCATGCGCCCAGCGACCTGGACCCGTATCTACGGTTACACCGGCGCGATCACAAGCCTATTCGCGCCGCTCTATCGGTTTGAGCGGGCTTGCTCATCCCGCTATGCTAGAGACCTCGGGGATAGCTTCTCCACGGGTGCCACTGGAATATTTATCTCACCCACCTGTTTTTCGTACTCGCGCACATTGCCCATGAGGATATTCGCAAAGACTTTGGCGTGTTGGGGAGACATTACAATCGACACCAGCTGCTCTGTTATCACCTTAGCCCCAGAGCGGGTGGTCTCTCCAAATACCAAGCGAAAATCCCAAGGGCCAGCTTCGATCAATACGCTGTTGGCATAGATCTTCAGAAAATGCTCGGACGGTATCGATTCGAATTCGGTGGCAACTTCCCTATTTTCGGGCATTGGTCGTAATACTATCCTCCCGTTTGGCTGAACGGCGCGGCGATACAGAGCGTCCGATGAGACGGCAATTCAAGCTCAGAAAATGTACCATTCTGTCTCGACCACAGCTCTTGCTGACGCAACGCATCCTCGAAACATTCCTGGACGGCCAGAGTAGGGCTTGCTGCCGCCCCTAGGTCCGCTGGAACTACCGATTCCGAAATTCGCCAATTGTATCCGATTGTGGAGCCGTAAATGGCGCCGAAGCATTCAACGTACGCGCGGACGCTGGTAGCCACCGGCATGGCCCCTTGGAGGATGCGGTCATTGTTGTGCTGCTCCTGAATCTTACCCATCTCCCAGCGCTTCACACTGGCTAAGCCCACGCCAACATGCCGCGCGAACTGCTCTTGGCTCATCCCAAGTCTCTTCCGCAGCGCGCGAATTTCTTCGCTCGTCAGCAGGTCGTGGTGCGCCCGATATCTATCTGCCAACAAGCGAGCGAACTCTGGCAAAGCCGCACCCTCAATGGTTTTATAGCCGCAGCTCGGACACTCCAACCCCTGCATTTCGACGGTGTATGTCTCATCTCTTACCGAACCCTGCAACCGAACGGTCTTCGGTTCCAGATCGGCTTGACCGCATTCGATGCATCTAATCATCCTGGTCTCGATGCTCATGAATAGAGCAAATGAAGGCTCTTCTCCCGTCTTCGGCGCCATTCAGACAGAATTTGAAGTACATCTCGTAGCCGGAGAAAAAGGCGGATTTCCACCGGAAGCCCAAGATCTCCTGTCCACGGATGGCAGGCTCGTAAGATCGCGGGGGCGGGCGAACACCCTTATACTGATCGGGCTTGATCTCCCTGATCGCCCCAACAAGAATGACAGTCTGATCTTCCGTTAGGGCTGTTTCCATACCAAACGTTACCTCGATCTCGTCGAAATTGGCTTTCAACTTGGCAGGATTAGCCGGCAGCCACTTGCCCGCCTCGACCAAATTTAAGCATTCCCGGAGCTTCGCTGAAAGCTCTTTGTGGCTTGGCCGTTCCAGTCGCCTCCGACTTGATGGTATCACGTGATGCCACGCCTTCGACGCCGCAATTGGTACTACCAGTGCTAAAAGAAGCCCTCAATTGACGACTTCTCCGACACTAGAACTTCAGCGTAACAAAACTCACCAACTGGAGCTTCGCTTTCCGGGTTTGGTCCTCTTCTGTCCTCTGCGGAGCACGAGGGCGCGGGATAATCCCCTCGCAACGCCGGCCGCGGGTGCTTGTTAGAATTGGAAAGATTCGCCATGGCGGCCGATTCCACCGAGGGTTCGCTCAAACAGCGCGGCGTGCGCCTCACGCGGCAGCGCCAGATCCTGCTCGAACTCATTGATCGGACCGGCGACCATCTGGATGCCGAGCGGCTGTATCGCCTGGCCAAGGAACGCGATCCCAAGCTCAACCGCGTGACGGTCTATCGAACCCTCAAGATGCTGAAGTCCGGCGGCCTGGTGGACGAGCTCGATCTGATGCATTATGGCGGCGACCAGCACTACTACGAGACCCGCCTGAAACAGGAGCACGCCCACATCATCTGCCTGCGCTGCGGCAAGGTGGAGGAGTTTTACGGAGAGCCGTTGCAGCGTTTGCGGCGGCAGGTCGAGAGCCACCTCGGCTTTCAGGTGCTGTTGGCCCGCACCGAAGTGGGCGGCTATTGCGCGCACTGCCAGACGCTGCGGACGCGCGAAGTGGAAGAGTTGCGAAAACGCCTGGTTGAGGCCGAGGCCGTCAAGCCGGCCCCCGCCGGCGGGAAACCCGGCCGGGTGCCCGCCAAAACGCGCCGCCAGCGCGCCGGACGCGAATAAATGACGATGAACCCCGCGCCCGATTCCGCTCCCGCCTTGCGAACGGCCTCGCTGGTGGTGATCGACCCCGGCGGGCACCGCACCCGCGTGCCCATCGCGCCCCTGCCTCTGCTGATCGGACGGCAGCCCGAGAGCCACATCATCGTCCGGGACAGCCGCGTGTCGCGCTCGCACGCGCGCATCGTGGCGGAGAACGGCGAGTACGTGATCGAGGATTGCGGAAGCCGTCACGGGACCTTCGTGAACGGCCGCCGGATCTCGCGGCAGGTGCTGCGCGATTCCGACACCATCGATTTCGGCGCGCAGGATTCCTACAAGCTGGTCTTCGCCACCGATGGCGCCGAGCTGAAGCGCCTGATGGAGCAGATGAACCCGTCCGAGAAGACCGCACCGCCGCCCGGAGTGGGCAGCAATCTGGCCAAGCTGCGGGCCATCCTGGACCTGGCGCGGACCATGCAGAGTTCTTTTTCGGTGGATGACGTGCTCGCCTCCGTCGTGGATGCCGCCCTCGCCGTCACCGGCGCCGAGCGCGGCTTCCTGCTGCTGCGCGGCGCCAAGGGCCTGGATATCCGCGTATCGCGTAACCGCAGCGGGCAGCAGCTCAGCGACAGCGATCTGCGCGTGCCGCGCGAGGTGCTCCATCGCGCGCTCGAGCATCGCCGCGAGCTCCTGTACATGAATTTCGATCCGCTGGGCGCGGACGAGACACGGCCCCGCGGCAGCATCGCCGATCTGGAACTGCGCAGCGTGATCTGCGTCCCCCTGGTTCGCATCCGCACTACCTTCGGCGACACCACCAGCGTGCTTTCCACGGGCAGCGAGACCGTGGGCCTGCTCTACATGGATTCGCGCCTCTCGGCGGCGGATATGGCCGGCGGCAACCGCGAGCTGCTGCAAACCCTGGCCATCGAGGCCTCCACGGTGCTCGAAAACGCCCGTTTGCTCGAAGAGGAGCGCACCAAGCAGCAGATGGAGCAGGAGCTGGGCCTGGCGCGGACCATCCAGCAGAGCCTGCTCCCGGGCAAGCTGCCCGCGCAAGGATGGCTGCGGGCCGCCGGCAGCAGCGTGGCCTCGCGTGAAGTGGGCGGCGATTATTACGACGTGATCCAGGTGAACCCGCGTTGCTGGTCGGCGGTGGTGGCGGATGTCTCCGGCAAGGGCGTCGGCTCGGCGCTCCTGGCTTCCCTCTTCCAGGGGGCGCTCATCACGGCCACCGACGATCCCGCTGCTCTGGGACGCCGGATGGCGCGGCTGAACCGCTTCCTCCTCGAACGCACGAGCGGCGAGAAGTACGCCACCGCGTTCTATTGCCTGCTCTGTTCCGATGGGCGCTTCAGCTTCGTCAACGCAGCCCACTGTCCGCCGCTGATAGCGGGCGCCGGCGGGAGCCTGCGCGCTCTGGAGGCCAGCGGCATGCCCGTGGGGCTGCTCGACACCGCGGAATTTCCCGTGATGGCGGACCGCCTGGATCCCGGCGACAAGGTAGTGATCTATACCGATGGCGTCACCGAGGCGCAGAACGCGGCGGGCGAATTCTTCGGCCGCAAGCGCCTGCGCGAGATTGTGGCGGCGCGCGCCGCCGAACCGTGCGCGTCCATCCACGACGCAATTCAATCCGGGGTGGCGGCCTTCACCGAGGGAACCGCGCAATCCGACGACATTACCGTGGTGGTGCTGGAATTCGTCGGCGAGGAGTCCGCCGCCGCGCTATAGCTTCATGCGCTCGAGCTTACGGTAGAGCGTCTTGCGTTCGATGCCCAGGAGTTGCGCGGCCTTGCTCTTGTTGCCGCCCGTGGCCGCCAGGACGCGCCGGATCTGGTCCTCTTCGGCGTCCGCCAGCGTCTCCACCGGCCGCTCGCGCGATTCCATGGCGGTGAGAGCGTGGTGAACGCTTTCGCCATCGATGCGGTCCGCCAGGATCGTCAGCCGCTCGATGAGGTGCTGCAACTGCCGCACGTTCCCCGGCCAGGTGTAGTCCTCGAGCGCGCGCAAGCCGGAATCCATCAGCTTCACGTCGCGGTTGTAGCGGCCGTTGTACTTGTTGAGATAGAAGCGCGCCAGCAGGTGGATATCCGTGCGGCGCTCGCGCAGCGGCGGCAGGGCGATGCGCACGGTGTTCAGGCGGTACCACAGGTCCTCGCGAAACTTCTTCTCCTCCACCATGCGCTGCAGGTTGCGGTTGCTGGCGGCGATCACGCGCACGTCCACGGGTCTGGAGCGCGACGCGCCCACCGGCCGGATCTCGTGCCCCTCCAGAAAACGCAGCAGGGCCAACTGGAAATTCGGCTCGATGTCGCCGATCTCGTCCAGGAAAACCGTGCCGCGGTGGGCCGCCTCGAAAACCCCCACGCGGTCGCGGTCCGCGCCCGTGAAGGCGCCCCGCACGGCCCCGAACAGCTCGCTTTCGAGCAGCGAGGGCGTGATGGAGCCGCAATCCACCGGCACGAATTCCTGGCTCGCCCGCCGGCTGTAGCGGTGGATCATGCGAGCCACCAGCTCCTTGCCCGTTCCGGTTTCGCCCTCGACGATCACGGTGGCATCGGTGGGCGCGGCGCGCGAGACGGTCTTGTAGATCTCGACCATGGCCGGAGAGCTGCCGATCATCTCCGATTCGGGCAGTTCCTCCTCTTCGGCTTCGTCTTCGCCGCCGGCGCGGGAGGCTTCGGCCCGCTCGATGGCGTCGATCATCACGTCCAGGTCGAAAGGCTTGGCGATGTAATCGAACGCTCCGCCGCGCGTGGCCGCCACGGTGGTCTCGATGGTGCCGCGCCCGGTCATCAGGATCACCGAGCAGCGCGGGTCCTTGCGCTTGGCCGCGTCCAGAACGTCGAGGCCGGTGCGCTCATCCACGTAAATATCGGAGATCACGATCGGGTAAGCGTTCTCGCCCAGGCGATCGATCGCCTCGCCGGTCGTCGAGACCGCGTCCACCGCGTATCCCTGCGCCTCGAGCGCGGTCAGGATGGTGAATTGCAAAGCCGGATCGTCTTCGACTAACAGTAACCGTTGCATCAGTGCCGTTCCGCGGCGGTGGCCGAAGCGGCCGAGGCGGCCGCCGGAAGGGCCAGCGTGAAGCAGGACCCTTCACCCGGCTGGCTGACTACCTCGATCGCGCCGCCATGCTGTTCCACGATCTGCTGGACGATCGAAAGGCCGATACCGGTTCCCGCCTCCCCGGACTCCTCAGCCTTCCTGGTCCGGTAAAACTTCTGAAAAATCTGCTTGGCTTCCTTCTGGTCCAATCCAATGCCCTGGTCTCTCACCGCGATCCGGATATGGCCGTGATCCCGCCATCCGGCCACCGTCACGGTGCTTCGCTGCGGGGAGTACTTCACTGCATTGGTAAGTAAATTGTAGCAGGCGTATTCCATCAGCTCGCGGTCGCCGGCGATCTCGAGCCCCGCGGGAATCGGCTCCAGTTCGATCGCAATGTGTTTGCGTTCGGCCAGCGGGCGCACGCGCGCGATGCAGGCCTCCACCATCTCCGCCACAGGGATGGTTTCATGCTTCAGTTCCATGTGGCCGGCCGTGAGCCGCTCCACGTTGAGGAAGATCTCCACCATGCGCGCCAGGCGCTTCGATTCGGAGTTGATCAATAGGGCGATCTGCTTCCGCTTCTCCTCGGGCAGGGCGTAGCGCGAAATCATCTCGCTCGATCCCTGGATGGCCGAGAGCGGCGTGCGCATCTCGTGCGTCACAAAATGCATGGCTTGCTGATAGCGTTCGCGGGCGCTCTGCTCCGTGCGCCAGTCGCGCCGCACCACCAGGTGATAAAAGCCCGCCGCGGCCAGCGCCGCCAGCCACGCCGAGAAAACCGGGCTGGCGAAGGGAAGCACGCGCTGGTGAGCAAAAAAAACGTAGGGCGTCACCATGGCGGTAGCCACCACCGCTCCGCCGCCCGCGTATGCCCACCATCCGGGCAGATATCGGAATGCCAGACCCGCGGCTATCGCTAGGGCCAGGCTGAACAAGAACGTCCAGACCATAGGCACATCCGGTAGGAACATTCGCTGGGCCATGGTCTCGAACGCGTCGGCGTGAATCCGGATCCCCGAGATGGTCTGGCCGCCGGCGTAAGGCGTGAAAAGGCGGTCGAGCATGCTGGGAGCGGTCACGCCCGCAAACACCACCTTGCCGGCGAACCTGGCGGCCAATGCGGGCCGGGCCAGCAGATCGGCCAGCGCGACGCTGGGAACGCCGCGGCCGGGCGGCAAGTACCGTATCCGCATCAGGGCGCCGGCGGCCACATTGCCCCCCGAAGGTATCACTGGGATGGCCACGTCGCCCACCTGGATCTCGGAGGCGCTTCCGCCCGCGGCCAGCGATACCGATTCCGTGATCGGCTGACCGCGGCTCAGCCGGAAGGCCTCCAGCGCCAGGGCCCAGCGGCGGTCCCGGGCGGCCCGCATCTCGAGCGGGATCGAGCGCGTCACCGAATCGCTTTCATCGGGCTGCGCGTAGGCATGGCCGATCGCCTTGGCCCATCGCCCGAATTCCGGCTTAGGATCCTCCCAGCGCACTGGGTCGCCTTGAAACAGCGATACCAGCGCCAGGTTGGGCGTTTCGCGGAAAGCCTCCTCCAGCGCGCGATCCTCGGCGGCGTCGCCTTCATCGGTGAGGATCACGTCCACCGCGACAGCCGCGGGACGAGCGGCCGCCACCAGGCGGAGCCCGTCGGCCAGCGGTTTGCGAATGTGCCGCATACCGCCCAGCTTCACCAGCGAAGCCTCGTCGATCTCCAGAATCGCCGATTGCGTTTGCCACGGCCGGGGCTGGTAGAGCCGGAACCAGTAATCGTAAGCCGCATTGTCCAACGGGCGCCCGAAGGCCCAGCTCGCCAGCATGGCCGCCGCAAAGGCCGCCGCCAGCAGCCCCACATACGCCGCCGTCCTCTTGGATGCCCGCCGCTTCATGCGCTTCGAGGCCCTTCGCTTCCGGTCCCTTTGTTCCAGTATAGGTTGGGGCGCTTAGCGCAGGCTGAGGCCGCCATCCACCGCCAGAATCTGCCCGGTGACGAAGTTGGAAGCCTTGAGAAAGTAAACCACCGCATCGGCCACTTCCTCCGGCGTGCCACCGCGCTGTGCCGGTGTGGCGCTGATCATGCGCAGCCCGCTCTCGTCGATATCCTCGAAGGGGATCACGCCCGGCGCCACCGAATTCACCGTGATCTCCGGGGCCAGGGCCTTAGCCAGCGCGCGGGTCAGCATGATCGCCCCGGCTTTCGACGCGCAGTAATGGACGTGCTCCGCCCACGGGCGAATGCCGCCGAGGGAGCTGATATTGACGATGCGGCCGCCGCCCGCGCGCCGCATCAGCCGGGCGGCGTGCTGGCAGCAAAAGAACACCGCCTTCAGGTTCACCGAGTGAATGAAGTCCCAATCCCGCTCGGTGATCTCAAGGGGGTCGAAGCGAGTGAAGCGGGCCGCGTTATTGACCAGTCCATCCAGGCGTCCGAAGCGTTCGCCGATTTCGCCGAACAGGGCAGCGATCTCCTCCACGCTTTCGAGATTGGCTCGCACGAGCGCTGCGCCCCCGCACTCGGCAGCCGTCCGGCGGGCCTCTTCTTCCGACGTGTGATAGTGGATCACCACGCGCGCGCCCTCCCGCGCCAGCCGCAGCGCGATGCCGCGCCCGATGCGCTTGGCTGCCCCGGTGACGAGGATGACTTTACCGGTCACGACGGCTCCTTGGGGGGAAGACCCCAAACTCACCGCGGAGACGCGGAGACGCGGAGAAGGGCCCTTCTCTTGGCTCGTTCTCCGCGAAATCTCCGCGTCTCCGCGTCTCCGCGGTGAGCAGAGGGCGTTCTCTGCAGGCAGCCCTACACCGTCGGCTCTCCATGAATCTCGATCTCCTCGGGCTCGATGCCCGTGTAGGCCGGCTCGGGCAAGCGGCCAGTCAAATGGGCCCAGCCCCAGAATATCGCGGTCGTCGAGCTGAGCGCGCCCGCCACCGCCCCGATCGTGCGCGGGTCCCAGTGCTCGGAGGCGATCCCCGCCGCCGTCATGGAGAGCAGCATCACCGACCAGATGGTGGTTTCCAGTGTGGCGAAGACCCGGCCGCGAAATTCGTTGGGCACGTGGCGCAGCAACTGGGACATGTTCACCACCGAGCTGAATCCCACCCCCGCCCGCGAAAGCGCGATGAACACCAGGGCCAGCGGAAAGCTGCGCATCTGGCTGAACAGAATGTACGACCCGCCGTGCACCACGTAACAGATGGCCACGCTCCGCTTGTAATCCGTGAAGCTCAGCCGGCGGCCTATCGTGTAAGCCAGCGCGCCGCCGCACAGCAGCCCCACTCCCGCGCAGCTCCATACCTCGCCCAGGCCGGCGGGACCCCGATTGAACACGATCTCGCCGAACACGCTGAACAGGATCTGCGCCGCGCCTCCGCCAGTGGCCCATCCCACGTTCACCATGGCCAGCCCCATGATCAGCGGAACCGAGCGCATGTAGCGCAGCCCCTCCACGTACTCGTGCCACGGGCGCACCACCTGGGCCTCCGTGAGGGACCGGCGCGGCGGGCGGAATCCGCGGCCCGGCAGGAACAGCCGCGAGATGCAGAAGGCCGAAACCAGGAACGAGACGGAGTTGCCGAAGAAGGCCCACTTATAGCCGAACTGCATCACGCTCGTGCCGCCCAGAAAAGTGCCGATCGTCAGCGTGGTCCATTGCGTGGTCTGGGTGAGCGAGTTGGCGGTGTGTAATTCCTCTTCAGTGGCGATGGCCGGCAGAATGGCCGCACGCCCGCTGGTGAAGAACGGGGACGCCGCCATCAGCAGCGCGCTGAGCACGTAAAGCAGCCAGGTGTCGTGGCGATGCAGCGTGAAGATGAAGCCCATGGCCACCACTGCGCGCACCAGGTCGCTGGCGATCATGACGCGCTTGCGGTCGAACCGGTCCAGCGCCACGCCCGCCAAAGGCCCCACCATGATGGCCGGAATGGCGCGCGCCAGCATTACGCCGCTCACCACCAGGCCGGAGCGGGTAGTGGCCACCGCCAGGCTGAATACCGCGATGTTGTTGAAGTGATCGCCGGCCTCGCTGACGATCTGGCCGATCCACGTGTTGCGATAGTTCCGGTTCCGCCGCAGCAGCGAAACGAATGCGTTCACCTGCCCCGCTCCGCCAGGAAGAGTCCCGCCAGAATGACTAAGCCTGGAAAGAGCAGGGCCGGCGTGACCGGCTCCGCCAGCAGCAAGGCGCCGAACAGAGTGGCCACCGGAGGCTGCAGGTAGCCGAATGCCGTGGCGCGGGATGGCTCCAGTTGGGCCAGCACGCGATAGTAGATCAGGTAACACAGCACCGAAGAGACCAGCGACATGTACAGCGCGCATGCCCAGCCCAGCCAGGAAACGTGGCTGAAGGCGAAGCCGGCTCCCCGCGCGATGAGCAGCGGAGCCGCCAGGATCGCCCCGCCCGCATATCCGAACGCGGTGATCGTGGTTCCGCTGTAGCTCTTAGTAGCGGACTTGCCGAACACGTTGAACAGAGCGAAGGTCACCGATCCGCCGAAGCAGATCAGGTCGCCGGCCCAGGCGGATTCCACGCCCGCGGGCGCCGTCGGCTCGAACCACTTCAGCGCGGCCACCCCCGCCAGCGCCAGCGCCAGGCCGCCCAGCTTTGCGGCGGTGATACGCTCCAGGCCGCGCGCCGCCGCCAGCAGCAGTACCAGGAGAGGCGCAAGGTTGGAGAAAATCACCCCATGCGCCACGCTGGTGCGGCTGATGCCGAAGACCCATAGAAGCTGCGTGCCGGCCGCTCCTATCACCCCCGCCACGAGCAGTGTGGGCAATTCGGCGATATCCCAGGTTTCGCGCTTCCAGCGCCGCTCCCAAACGTAGAAGGGGACCATCGCCGCAGCCGCCACGCACAAGCGCAGCGGGCTCAGCACCCCGGCGGGGAACTCACGCAGCGCGATCTTTCCCGCCACGTAATTGGCCGACCAGCCGGCCACCACCAGGCCGATCCACAGCCACAGGAAGCGCCGGCCGCTCAACCCAGGGACTCCTCCCCAAGCGCCCACGCCAACCGGATGCGCCGGAAAATTTCGATCACCGCTTGGCTTCCTGCCACAGTGCCTCCATCTCCTCGATGCTCGCGTCTGCGGGCCGGCGGCCGCGTTCCGCCAGACGGCGTTCAATATAGGCGAACCGCTCGCGGAACTTCGCATTGGTCTTGCGCAGCGCCTGCTCCGGATCCACCTTGACGAAGCGGGCCAGGTTCACCAGCACGAACAGCAAGTCGCCAAGTTCGTCTTCCATCTCCTGGGGAGCGCCCCGCCGCCGCGCTTCATCGAACTCGGCCAGCTCCTCGTGAAGCTTCTCCAGCACCTGGCCCGGATTCTCCCAATCGAAACCCACCCCGGCGGCCCGCGACGTGATCTGCTGCGCCTCGATCAGCGCCGGCAGCGCGCGCGGCACGCCCGCCAGCAGCCCATCTCCCTGGCGGCCCTTGCGCCTCTTCTCCTCGGCCTTGATCTCGCCCCAGATGCGCTTGACGTCGCCGGACGTTTCCGCCGATTCCTCGCCGAAGACGTGCGGATGCCGTCGCACCAGCTTGCGATTGATGGCGTCCAGCGCATCCTCGATGCTGAAGAGTTTCCGCTCCGCCCCTATTTCCGCGAAGAAGACGGCCTGCAAAAGGAAATCGCCCAACTCCTCGGCCACCTCGTTCCACTCGCGCCGGTCGATGGCATCCAGCAGCTCATAGGTCTCTTCGAGCGTATAGGGTTTGATGCTGTCAAAAGTCTGCTCGCGATCCCAAGGGCAGCCGTCCGGCGCGCGCAAACGCGCCATGATCTCGATCAGTCTCTGAAACTTGTCGCCTGCGGATGAACCGGGTTCCATGGTGGGAAGCGAAACTTGTCCGATGATTCCTCAATGTAACATATACTTGCGCCCGTTCAGTTCGTCGCCGAACGCTTCCGGAGCTGTTGAGGATCGTACCTCGTTTGTGCGCTGCGCCTTACGCTTCCCCGCGTAGCTGTCTGAGCCTTCACGGAAACAAGTCTTTCTCATTGTTACCCTCGAATTAACACTAAAGGGGAACTTTAGTAGGAGGGAAAATCTATGGTCAAGAAACGGATGATACTACTATTGGTCTGTTTACTGTTACTGCCACTTGCCCCCATATGGGCGCAAGCGACTGGTGGGACGTTTTCAGGCCGTGTTACGAACGCTTCGGGCGCGAACGTCCCCAACGCCGCGGTCACCATCACCGAGATCAACACTAACGCCACGCAGAGGGTTCTCACAGGGCCGGACGGCACGTTCTCAATCGGGGGCCTGGCTGTGGGCACCTATCGAGTGGATGTGGAGATAACCGGTTACAAGCGCACTTCCCAGCAGAATATCGAGCTGACTGCCAGCGGTCCGGTGTCCGTCAACGTCACGCTTGAAGCCGGCAATGTGAACGAGACTGTCGAAGTTCAGGGATCCGCTCCGGTCATTCAGACCGATAACGCCCAAATCGGCGTGGCTCTGGGGACGCGGACGGTTCGCGAGCTGCCCGTCGTGGATCGGAATTACCAGCAACTGATCGAGTTGCAGCCCGGCATCACGCCGCCGCAACCGGCCTATGACTTAGTCCAGGACCCGGCTCGCAACCGCTACTTCTCGACTAACGGACAATCGCCTCTGGTTAATATGCCGCAAGTGGACGGAGTCATGAACCTCGAGCCTTTCAGCGGCTCGGCGGTGCGCGTGCAGCCCGAGGAATCCATCCAGCAGTTGAATATTGTCAGCGCCAATCCAACCGTCGAGAACGGTTTCGCGGCCGGAACCTTCTATACGCCCGTTACGCGCGGAGGAACCAACGGCTGGCACGGCAGTCTCTTCGAGTTCTACAATGGCAACATCCTGGATACCCGCAGCTTCTTCAACACCGCCGGGAACCCCGACGCGCGCTTCACTTACAACCAGATGGGCGCGACCGTCGGCGGAGCCATCGTGCCGGATAAGACTTTCTTTTTCGGTTCCTATGAGGGGACTTTCGCCAATGGCGGCATGACCCAACTGGCCACCGTACCCACGTCCCAGGCGGTCACAGGCAATTTCAGCGCGATACCCGGGCTAACGGTCGTCAACCCGTCCACCGGCCTTCCGTATGCCGGCAACACCCTCGCGCCCGGGCAGATCAATCCGACCGCGGCGGCTATCGCGGGCTTGCTGCCCTCGCCTAATCTGCCGGGTTATGTCGATAACTACGTCTCTAACACGCCCTTCCGCAACGATGTAAGCAAATTCGACGGCAAGATCGATCAGCATTTCAGCGATCGCACCTCGGCCTTCCTGCGCTACGGATACAGCAACTTCTGGGCGTCCCAAGACTCTCCATACGGCTCAACGATCGGCGCCGGCACGAACGATCGCCTTCTGGCGCAAAATGCGGTTGCCGGCGTGACTCACGAAATCACGCCCTCGCTCATCACCGATTTCCGGTTCGGATACAACCGTTACGACCAGAAACTCAATTACAACGGCGATCAGAGCGCCCTCGGTCTCCCTGCCAACAACCTCACCGGAATCAATATCAACGGGATGCTGCCCATCGGCGCTCCAGCCTATCTCCCCGAGAACGCTGTCGACAATACCTTCGACTGGGCGTGGAATTGGAGTCTCCATACCACCACCCACAATATCAAGTGGGGCGTGGACGTCCGGCGCATCCGGTCGGATGGCTTCACGGAAACGCCTTTCACTTCTGCGTTCGGTCCCAACGGCACGGCCTATTTTGGTCCCGGCGCCACCCTGGCAAACGGGGCTGCTTTGTCGCCGTACGGCGAGTTCTATAACTCGTTTGCCTCATTTCTGGCGGGAGCGCCTTCACAGGTCGGACTCAGCAGCTATCTGACGACGCCCACCATCCGCCAGACCGAGTACGCCGCCTGGATTGGCGACACCTTGAAGTTCATGCAGCGCTTCACCCTGGATCTTGGGCTTCGCTACGATATCTTCAGCCCGCTCTCGCCGCGCAATCCCGGCGGCGCGGAGTACTACGATTCCACAACCGACACCTTCAGCTACGCTGGCACCAGCCCAACTCCCATGGGATCGGGGCTCTATCAACTCCATAACTTCGCGCCCCGTATCGGCCTCGCGGCCGCCGTCACGAAGAAGACCGCCATCCGCGCCGCTTACGGAATCCAGTACTTCCAGAATCCCTACCTGTACTCCGGTTTCATGGCGCCCACCACCGGCTTCGTGACCGGCGTGCAAGGTGGTTACGGCGCTGCGCCGATTACCGGCGTCTTCGGCCCCACCACCACCAACCCCAACGCACCAACGGGCGCTCTGCTGAATGCTCCAGGCGACAACCTGCCGGCCACCGTGCTCTCTCGAAACACTCCGACGCCTTATGTCCAGCAGTTCAGCGCGCAACTGCAGCAGGAGTTCTACTGGACCACCGTACTCTCGTTGGGCTATGTCGGCTCCGTGGACCGTCACCTTAGTTACTTCGATGAGCTGAACGGCGCCCTGCCTGGCACGGGCATCACCGGTCTGCCCTTTTACTCGACGACGGGCCGCACCGCCAGCACGTTGTACGTCAACAACGGCTTGACCAGCAACTACAACGCGCTTCAGGTCAGCCTCAACAAGCGCTTCTCGCAGGGCTTGAGTTTCATGGCGTCTTACACCTGGTCTAAGGCATTGGGATATACCAGCGGAAACAACTTCCTGCTGAATCCCTCGAACCTTGGCTCCAATTACGGCCCGCTGGATTGGGATCACCAGAACGTGCTCACCATCAGCCACCTCTGGGAGCTTCCCTTCGGCCGCCATGGCAACTCGATGGCCTCCACCATTCTCGGCGGTTGGGAGCTGAACGGGATCTTCTCCTGGAACGACGGCTCCCCGCTTACCATTACAGCGGACCCCATCTCGTGCGCCTGCCCGAACAGCACCGTCTTCGCCAGCCCGAGCGGCAATGGCCCGGTGGTGTTGAACTCCGGCACGACGTACCTGAATCCGGCCGCCTTCACGACTACCCCGGGAACGAACGGCGCCTTGGGCCGCGGTTCCATCTTCGGCCCCGGCTACCGCAATTACGATTTGGCCCTGTTCAAGAACTTCCGCTATCACGAACGCTTCAATTTCGAGTTGCGCGGAGAGGCTTACAACCTGACAAACTCGCCGCATTTCGCGAATCCGGTGACTAACGTTAGCGCCGCCGATTTCGGGCAATCCCTCAGCACAATCGGCACGTATAACGGAGCGTTCGGGCGGCAGATCAACCTGGGGCTACGGCTGATGTTCTGACAACGCATCCGGGGCGGGTTCCGCGCCCGCCCCGCCTTCTTCGATCGCCTGCAAATCGCCGGTGGCAAATTCCAACTTCCGCTTGGATACCAGGTCGTTCAACGGCTGAGCGGCCTTGGCCAGTCCTGAAGCGGCATGCTCGGTAGTTCGCGCCAGGATGTGATAGATCTCATGGGCCACCACGCGCGCCAGCGCCCGGTTGAGGGCGAGCTGCCGCTCCTCCTGGCCGGCCGCGTAGCCCATGAATGCGAGCGCTTTCCGCACTTCATCGCACTTCACTTCCGCGTACGGCAGGACGCCGCCCTGATCCACCCTCGTGAACGCCAGCGTGCTGATTTCCCCCAGACTTCCAAAATCGCTGCCCGCCGGCGCCCATCCCTCCACGGTGCACCTGCCGTGGAACTTCAGCACCACCAGCCCGGCGAACGCCTTCCTGCCGCGATTGTCCCGCACCAGCCCCCAATCCAATGCCATGCCCTCCGGCTTCAGCAGCTCCTGAACCTGGTCCTCCATCCCGGTCAGCCAGCCCGCGCCTGGAACCGAGTCGAAGTCCATGAAGATACCGATCGAAGGGGAGACGGGCGATTTGGGCGGGGTCTGGGCAAACGCAAGGACAGCTGGCAAGGTCAGCCAAACGATCGATTGCGGGATCCCGGGCATGGTCTACCTGTGGTAGAAAACATCCTATCACAGGTGAACTATTTCACGCCGGGCGGCCTTTCAGTGGGTCGTAGCGTACACGACGTAGTTGACGCCGTTATTTGGCGTCGCGCCAGTTCTCGCCCGTCCCCACGTCCACCAGCATCGGCACCTTGAGCGCGCAGACTCCCTCCATCTCGCGTTTCACCAGGCCGGCCAGCGCCGCAGTCTCCTCGGGCGGACATTCGAAAACCAGCTCGTCGTGCACCTGGAGCAGCATGGCGGCGCGCAGTCCGGCGGCCTCCAGCGCGGCGTCGATCCGCACCATGGCCAGCTTGATCAGGTCCGCCGCGGTCCCCTGCAAGGGCGAATTCACGGCCGTGCGCTCGGCGAAGCCGCGCAGGTTCGGGTTGCGGCTGTTGATATCGGGGATGGGGCGCTCGCGGCCGAAGAGCGTCCGTGTCACTCCCGTGAGGCGCACCTCGGCGATAGTCTCGTCGATGAAGCGCCGCACGCCGCTATACCGCTCGAAATAATTCCGTATGTACTTCTCGGCCTCCGCCCGCGAAATCCCCAACTGCGCCGCCAGGCCGAACCCGCTGATGCCGTAGACGATTCCGAAATTCACCGCCTTGGCTTCCCGACGCGCTTCCGGCGTGACCATGAGAGGCGGCACGCCGAGCACTTCCGACGCCGTGCGCGTATGGATATCCTCGCCGTTGCGGAATGCCTCCAGCAGCAGCTCGTCTTCCGAAAAGTGCGCCAAAAGGCGCAGTTCGATCTGCGAGTAATCCGCCACCAGCAGTTTCCATCCCGCGCGGGGAATGAAAGCCGCGCGGATCTCCCGCCCCAAGGCCGTACGGATGGGGATGTTTTGCAAATTGGGATTGGATGAGGAAAGCCGCCCCGTGGCCGCGCCGGTCTGATTGAAGCTGGTATGCAGGCGCCCCGTGCGCGGGTCGATCAGCGCCGGAAGCGCGTCCACATAAGTGCCCTTGAGTTTGGAGAGCTGGCGGTATTCCAGCACCTTGCGCACGATCTCGTGATCCGCCGCTAGTTCTTCCAGCACGTCGGCGGCGGTGGATATCGTCTTCCCCTTGCCGTATTTCACCGGCGCGGGGAGCTTCAGATCTTCGAACAGCACCCGCCCAAGCTGCTGCGGCGAGGCGATGTTGAAGGGCTTTCCCGCCAGCTCGTGAACCTCGGCCGTGAGCCGCGCGATCTCGCGTTCCATCTGGACCGAGAGGCGCTTCAGCTCGTCGCAATCGATGCGCACGCCCGCGCGTTCCATGCGCGCCAGCACGCGCGCCAGCGGCAGCTCGATGGTGGAGTACAGCGGGCTCAGGCCGCGCTGCTCCACCGCCGGCGCCAGTTGCTTCCAGATCTCCAGCGCGATATCGGCGTGCTGCTCGGGCGCAGGCCCCAGCTTCAGATCCAGCCGCCGGCGCGCCTGCTCGTCCAGCGGGCACCCGGAAGGATCGGCGTCCAGCAGGAAAGCGTACAGCATCACGTCGTGCTCGAAGCCCCGCCCCTCGATGCCCATGCGATCCAGCTCGAGGAGCGCCGATTTCACATCGCAAGCGATTTTCGGCGCGCGCGCGTCCTCCAGCCACGGTCTCAGGTGCGCCAGGTTCGGGCCCGTTACGGCCCGCGCCTCGCCGGCCTTCCAGGCCAGCCCGATGGTATCCAGGGCGAACTCGCCCTCGGCCGATTTCGAGATCGCCACGGCCACCGGCGCGCCCTCCGGCACAGCCGCCAGCCATGCCCGCAGATCCTCGGGGCCGGCAATCACGGCGTAATCCCGCGCGCGCGCATCCTCGCTAGGCCCCAGCTCTCGGAGCAGGCTATGAAACTCCAGCTCTTTGTAAACGGCCTTCAGCCGTGCGGCATCGAACGGCCGCGCTTTCACCGCATCGAGCGAAAACTCCACCGGCACGTCGGTCGCGATAGTGGCCAGCCGGTGGCTCATGCGGATGCGCTCGATGTTGTTCTGGAGGCTCTCGCGGTAAACCTTCCGTTCCACCTCGGCCGCGCGCTCGATCAGCGCGTCGAGCGAGCCGAAGCGCTCGATCAGGTCGCGCGCGCCCTTTTCGCCGATTCCCGGCGCTCCCGGTATGTTGTCGATGGCATCCCCCTTGAGTGCCAGCAGGTCGGTGACCCGCTCCGGCCGCACGCCCATAAACGCCTGGACTTTTTCCGGGTCGTACCATTCGTCGTCCTTGGCGGGGTTCAGCATGGAAACCCGTTCGGTGACGAGCTGCATCATGTCTTTGTCGCTCGAGACGATCACCACCTCGAAGCCCGCCTGCTCAGCGCGCCGCGCCAGCGTGCCGATTACATCGTCGGCTTCGAAGCCTGGGTATTCGAGGATCGGGATATTCATGGCTTCGAGCACCCGCCGCACATACGGAATCTGTTCGGCCAGGTCGGGAGGCGCTTCGGCGCGGTTGGCTTTGTATTCGGCGAACTCCTGCACCCTGTGAGTCGGCTCGCCGCTCTCGAATATCGCCGCGATATAGGGTGGGTCGTGCTGCTTGGCGAGCTTCCGCAGCATGTTGTTGAAAATGTAAACGGCCTCCGTCGAAAGCCCGGTGCTCGTGCGCATGGGGGGCGCGCCGCTGCGTGCGCGCGCGTGGTAGGCGCGAAAGATGAAGCCGAACGCGTCGATCAGGAAAAGCCGCTTCTGGGACACTGCCCATCATACCCGTTCCCGGCCGCGGACGGCGCGTTTGGGCCACAATCATTCCCCCAAGTGTTGCGTATTTGCCACAGCCCGAATGAGTAACTCTCTTTGAAATCAACTGATTGAAGTTTGGGCCGGTGAGTTGCTATTCCCAAAAGTTATCGGACCTATGTTGCGCTTTGAGACCACCGTCTGCCGCCCGGTCGAAGCCCGTGGCGTGGGGCTTCATAGCGGCGCCCCGGTGGGCATTCGGATTCTGCCTGCCCCGGCGGCCGCAGGCATCGTCTTCCTGCGCACCGATCTCGAGAACTTTCCCATACCGGCAAGCTGGCGCCACGTGGCGCGCGTCAGCTATGCCACCAGCCTGATGCGCCAAGGCGTCCTGATTTCCACCACCGAGCACCTGCTCAGCGTGCTGTATTCCATGGGGATCGACAACGCCTATGTGGAAATCGACAATTTGGAAGTTCCCATTCTGGATGGCAGCGGCCTGCCATTCGTGCGCCTGATCGAGCGCGCCGGCATCCGCCCGTACCGCCGTAAGCGCCGCTATCTGCACATCCGGCGGCCCATTTCCGTGGAGGACAAGGGCAAGCGCATCAGCATCCTGCCGGACCAGGTGTTTCGCCTGACGTGCGATACGGATTACCCCGCTCCGGTAGGGCGCCAGTCCATCGAAATGGAAGTCGCGCCCGAGCGCTACGCGAATGAGCTTGCCTTCGCCCGCACCTTCGGTTGGGAATCCGACCTGAACCAGATGCGTAATATGGGCCTGATCCGCGGCGCATCGCTCGAAAACGCCGTATGCTTCACCGGCGACGGCGTCTTGAACCCGGATGGATTGCGCTCCCCCGACGAGTGCTGCCGCCACAAAGCGCTGGATCTGATAGGCGATCTGGCGCTGCTGGGCCGCCCGCTGCTGGGCCACGTCATCGCCGAGCGGGCCGGCCACGCCATGCACGCCGCGCTGGTGGCGCGCATCATGTCAGACCCCTCGCTGTACGAGATCCTGACCCTCGACCAGCTCGCCTCGCGCGTGACCCGCGCGCTGGTCTCCTGATTCATCGGGTATAATTCCTCCAGCACCTTGAGAGGGAGGGGATCATGTCGAGAGCGTGGATTCTGCCGGTCGCGGTGTGCCTGGCCGCTATGACGTATTCCGCCCAGCAAGCCGACCGTCTCACGCCTGCCGCCGCCGGTCTGCTGATCGTTGCCAATAAGGGCGACCACACCCTGGGGATCGTCGATCCGGTATCCGGGCGGCAGGTGGCTACCGTGCCCGAAGGCGGAGTTACTGGCCATGAGCTGACCGCTTCGTCCGATGGCAAGACCGCCTATGTTCCCATCTACGGCGATTCCGGCGTGGGCCAGCCCGGCTCGGATGGCCGGAACATGGTGGTTATCGACTTGGCCGCGCGCAAAGTAGTGGGCCACGTGGATTTCGGACACGGCGTGCGTCCGCACTGCCCTCTGTTCGGCCCCGATGGCTTGCTCTATGTCACCACGGAACTCGATAATACCGTTAGCGTCATCGATCCGCGCACGATGAAAATCGTGGGGTCCGCCCCCACCGGCCAGCCGGAGTCCCACATGCTGGCAATCTCGCGCGATGGCCGCCTCGGCTATACCGCCAACGTCGGTCCCGGCACGGTTTCGGTTCTGGATCTTCAGGCGCGGAAGACGCTGGCCGTGATCGCGGTGGCGCCGCACGTGCAGCGCATTTCGCTTTCTCCGGACGACAGCCTGGTTTTCACTTCCGATACCACCCAGCCGAGGCTCGCCGCGATCGATACGGCCTCCCGGACGGTGAAGCAATGGATTCCCCTGCCGGCCGAAGGCTACGGCTCCGCCTCTACCGGCGACGGCCGCTGGCTGCTCATCGCCGTCCCCAGGGCCAACCAGGTGGCCGCCATCGACCTGCACACCCTGAAGGTGGTCCACACTATCGGCGTTCCCCCGGCGCCGCAGGAGGTGCTGATCCGGCCGGATGGCCGCGTGGCTTATGTTTCCTGCGATTCCAGCCACCAGGTGGCGGAACTGGACCTGGCGGCGTGGAAAGTGAACCGGCTCATCGATGCGGGCCGGGGCGTCGATGGCCTGGCGTGGGCCGCTTCACAATAGAGCATCTCCGCGTGCGGCGCTCGCATCTTTAACCTGATCGGACAAAATCGCACATGCAGCTCCGCATCGCTCTTTCACTCGCCGCGCCCCTAGGTTTCGCCCTGTGGCTGGCGGCCCAGCAGGATACCGCCCAGACGCAGCGCAATCCCTTCGCCGGAAATCCGGCCGCGGCTGAGGCCGGCCACAAACTCTATGACCAGGCGTGCCAGGCCTGCCACGGCCAGGGAGCCCGCGGAGACCGGGGTCCGGCTCTGTCCACGGGAGTTTTCCGCCGCGGCGGCGCCGATGGCGAGATCTTCACCAACATCCGCGCCGGTATTCGCGGCACCCAGATGCCGGCCTTCGCGCAGTTCACCGCCGAGCAGATCTGGCAGCTCGTCTCCTATCTGCGCAGCCTGGCTGGACCGGCCGCCGGGCACGAGGTGGTGGCCGGCGATCCGGCAGCCGGGCGGAAGACTTTCGAAAGCACCGGCCAATGCCTGATGTGCCATACCGTCGGCGGACAGGGCGTGCCGGTCGGCCCCGATCTCTCTTCGGCCGGCGAGACGCCCGCGGAGAGGTTGCAAGCCGCCATTCTGAATCCCAATGCCCCAACGGGCGGGCGCGGACGGGGGCGCCGGCTACCCTCCACCGTGATCGTTCGGACTGCCGACGGCCAGGAGTTTCGCGGCGTTCGCAGGAACGAGGACAGCTTCTCGCTCCAGATGGTGGACACCACGGGCCAGATTCATCTCTTCGACAAATCCAAACTGGCTGCGCTGCGCACCGAGCCGCACTCGCTGATGCCGGACGATTACGGCAAACGGCTCTCTCCCACCCAGATCCGCGACCTGGTCGCCTATCTCAAAACCCTCAATGGCCCCGACCCCTCCAGGATCGCCACGCTCCCGGAGGCCGGCGGTATTAACTATGAGCGCATCCGCAACGCCCGCTCCGAGCCCGAAAGCTGGCTGACTTATTGGGGCGATTATAGCGGCCAGTTCTTCTCGCCGCTCGCCGCGATCACCACCGCGAACGTTCACCGGCTCCAGGCCCGCTGGGCCGTCGAGATGCCCGGAGACACCGTGGTGGAATCGGTGCCGCTGGTGGCCGATGGCATCCTGTACACCACCGGAATGCCGGGGCAGGTATACGCCTTAGACGCGCGCACCGGCCGCCAGATCTGGAAATACGAGCGCAAGCAGAAGGTGGTGAATCCCTATGAGATCAATCGCGTCAACCGCGGCGTAGCCATCCTCGGCAACCGGCTTTTCTTCGGCACCCTGGATGCAGCCTTGGTGGCTCTGGACCGGCGCACCGGAGCGCTCCTCTGGGAGGTGCAGGTGGGCGACACCATGGTAGGCCATAGCATCACCTCCGCCCCGCTGGCCCTCAAGGACGAGATCGTCACCGGCATCTCCGGCGGCGAGTTCGGAATCCGCGGCTTCATCGATGCCTACGATCCCGCCACCGGCAAGCGGCTATGGCGGTTCAATACCATTCCCGGACCCGGCGAATTCGGTCACGACACCTGGGATGGCGATAGCTGGCAGCATGGCGGCGCTCCCACCTGGCTGACGGGGAGCTACGATCCCGAAACCGATACGCTCTACTGGACCGGCGGCAATCCCGGCCCGGATGTGAACGGGGACGTTCGCAAGGGTGATAATCTCTTCTCCTGTTCGGTGGTGGCTCTGGACGCCCAAACCGGAAAGCGCAAGTGGCATTACCAGTTCACCCCCAACGACACGCACGATTGGGATGCCACCGAAGACGTGGTCCTGGTGGACCGCATGTATAAGGGGCAGATGCGCAAGCTGCTGATGCAGGCCGATCGCAACGGCGTATTCTACGTCCTGGACCGGACCAACGGCCAGTTCCTGGGCGCCGCGCCTTTTGTGCGCGCAAGCTGGGTTAAGGGCTGGGACGAGAACGGCCGGCCGATCACGACTCCGAACTGGCGATCCTCTCCCGAGGGAAACATGGTCTATCCCTCCCTGGGAGGCGGCAGCAATTTCCAGGCGCCCTCCTACAGCCCGCTGACCGGCTGGATGTACTTCGCCTATCACGATGGAGGCGGATCTTACGCTTCCGGCCCGGCGCCCTACGAGGCCGGGCGCCAGTTCTTCGGGGCCGCGGCCGGACGCGGCGGCTTCCGCCCGCCCACGGACGATTCGCAAGGCATCCTGGCCATGGACCCTGAGACCGGAAAGATCCAGTGGAAATTTGAGCTGACCCAGGACTCGCTTTCGGCGGGGGTGCTGGCGACCGCGGGAGGCGTGCTCTTCGCCGGATCGCGCGAGGGCAACCTGATCGCGCTCGATGCCAAAACCGGCAAAGCCTTGTGGTCTTTCCAGGCCGGCGCCGATATCACCTCTTCGCCCATGAGCTACGCGGTAGATGGAAAACAGTTCGTGGCTGTTTCCTCCGCCGGAGCGCTCTATAGCTTCGCACTGCCGGAGGATTAAAGCTGGCCGGCGACAGTCTGAATGCTGGTGGATTCTCTCGCGTATTGGCAGCCCACCCTATACCCGTGCCGATGGCTCAAAAGCACCGCTGATCTTTCATGAGCTTGTAATTCAGGCTTAGTATCCTGTTTCCTTTGAGCCTCAGGGTCAATTCTTCGCCCCGCAGCGCAAACGTGCTGGGTATTCATTTCGGAAGGGAGAAAACGCGTGAGGGTTAAGATTATGGCGGGCTGGCCAGTTCTTCGGTTCACGGTGGTTATCTGCTCGGCAATCTTGATTTTAGGGGCAGGATCTCAATTACCACTTGAGGCGCAGCAGGTTCTGGGCGCCATTACCGGCACGGTCAAGGATTCGTCGGGCGCGGCCGTGCCCGGCGCCACGGTAAAGGTCGTCAACGTCTCCACCAATCTCTCGCTGTCCGAAAAGACCGAGACTAACGGATCTTACCTGGCGCCGAATCTGCCAGCCGGCACATATCGGCTCACCATTACCAAGGACGGATTCGAAACCGAAACTCACACCGAGGTTCTGGTGAACTCCGACCGCACCACGACCGTCGATGGCAACCTGCAAGTCGGTTCGGTCACAACCACAATCGAGGTCGCGGCGGTGGCTCTCATGAACCAGGTCGATACGACCAACGGCTACGTGGTGGACCAGGCGACCATTCAGGACACGCCGCTGGCGACCGGCAGCTTTACACAGTTGGCGATTCTAAGTCCGGGCGTGCACGCGGACTTCGCGGGAGGCGCCGGGAGCAACGCGGGACTCGGCAACCAGGCGATATTCGCCAACGGGCAGCGCGATACCAGCAATAGTTTTTCACTCAACGGTATCAGCACCAACAACCTGTTCAACGGAAATTCCACCAGCCAGGTGGGCGAGAACCGGTTCGTGTTGAACACGGGTGAGAACTTCGGCGCGGGCGGTGAAATCCAGACCAGTACCTCGGTCTACGGCGCGATTGGACAGGCCTTACCCACTCCGCCGGTGGAAGCGATCCAGGAAATCGACGTGGACGCCGCCATGTATGATGCCACGCAGGGCGCCAACTCGGGCGCGCACATCAGCGTGATCACCAAGTCTGGCACAAACGAGATGCACGGAGGGCTGTACGAGTACTGGGGAAGCAGCGATTTGAATGCCGCGCCGTTCTTCTATAACGCCTCTCCCGCCATTCAGACCAAGGTGCCGTTCCTGAATCGCAACCAGTTCGGCGCCACTTTCGGCGGGCCGATCAAGAAGGACAAGCTGTTTTATTTTCTCTCCTACCAGGGCGTCCGCGTGGCCGATGCGACGGATGCGACCCAGGATATTACCGTGCCGCTCGGCCTGACCAACGACCGCAGTGCGCAGGGCATCGTCAATATGTTGAAGAACACTAATGGGGCCAGCATCACCACCGCCCAGATCAGCCCGGTGTCGCTGGCCATGTTCCAGGCCACCTTGCCCAACGGCCAATACCTGATTCCATCGGCGCAGATCACCAATTCGGCCACGGCCAAAGCGCTGGGCTATGACGCTGTAGTCGAAGGGCCCAACGCGCTGGATAACGTGGACCAGGGAATCGCCGACATCGATTACCTGGTGAACGACAGGGATCGTCTCTCCGGCAAGTACTATATTCAGAACGATCCCACCACCAATCCCTTCGGCTATGAGACCTCGCTGCTGGGATTCGCCCAACAGCTCAATTCCGGCAGCCAGGTTGGGTCGATCAATAATACGACCATCCTTTCGCCGAACCTGACGTGGTCGCAACGGGTCGGCCTGACGCGGCTGAAGGCCTTTGCGCAGACGGGGCAGGATTTCGCCCCCGGCCAATTCGGTATGAATCTGCTCGGCGCGAACACCTTTCCGGAGATCTATATCTCCAACTTCGATCCGACGCTGGCTGAAACGCTGAGGTTCGGCAGTTCTCCCAGCTTCGGCAATGCCGGCATGGTGCAGAACCAGGGCGAACTGGGGAGCACGATTAACTGGGTGAAGGGCCGCCACACGCTGGCTTTCGGCGGCCTGTGGAACGACACCCAACTTAACGTCATCAACAACAACACCAGCACGGATATCGTCAGCTTTAGCAGCCTCACCAACTTTGTGGAGGGCAATGTCCGCAGCGGCAAATCGTATTCGACGGCATTTTCCGGCGCGGCCAGCCGCTATTACCGCTCCAACACGGTGGGCGCATTCGCGCAAGACAGCTTCAAACTTCGCAGCAACCTGACCCTGACGGCGGGGCTGCGCTGGGATTTCGAAGGCCCGCTGACCGAAAAATACGGCAAGCTGACCGGTTTCAACGCCAACCTGTACAGCTACAATGCCTCGACCGATACCATTACCGGTTCGGGCCTGGAGTTCGCCGGCAACAATCCGACTAACGCGACGCCGGGCGCCAACGATTCCTTGCTGACGCAGCGCCAGTGGGGTCTCGCGCCGCGCATTGGGGTCGCCTGGTCGCCCATGCCGAAGCTCACCGTGCGGGCCGGCGCAGGCATGTATTACGATCGGGGCGAGCTCTTCAGCGAATTTTCCGCCAGCGCGGGTGGCGGCGTTAATGGGCCGTTCGGCGTCACGGTTGCTCCGCCGTTTGTCTCGCAAATCGCGGCCGCGTCGGGCGCTACCTTCACCAATCCCGTCGGCACCGCGCCGCTGCCGGCGCCGGCGGGCAGCGCCGCCGGCTTCCTGGCGCAACTGCCGAACATCGCGCAGACCGAATCCGGCAAATTTCCCGCGGGCAATTTGTACGGCCCCTTCACCTTCGGCGGCTACGACATCAATAACAAGCTCCCGTACACGGAAAACTGGACCATCGACGTGCAATACCAACTGTCCAGCGACTGGCTGCTCAGTGCCGGCTACGTAGGCAACCACGGCGTGCACGAAGTCCTGCCGATTCCCTTCAACCAACCGCAGATCGCCACGGCGCAGAATCCGGTCAACGGTCAGATCTACTCCTACGGCCTCAATGAAATGGATTTGGAAACCGTCTCGACCAGTGAATACGCGGGCAATGCGCCCATCCGCGTTCCATATATCGGCTACGACATGAACTCCGTGTTGTACGAGGCGGAGGGCGTTTCCAACTACAACGCCTTACAGCTCCAGGCGCACAAGCGGTTCTCCAACGGCTTGATGCTCACCGCCAGTTACACCTGGTCCCACTCGCTCGACGAGCAGAGCGGTCTCGGGCTCTTCTTCACGGGCAACAACCCCCTCCAGTTGCCCTCCAATTACGCCTCCTCGGATTTCGACCAGACCCACGTCTTCCTGATCAACTACAGCTACCAGGTTCCCAAACTCACCAACAACCGGTCTCTGGGCAACCTTGTGAACGGCTGGGTGATCGGCGGCCAGACGGTAGCGCAGAGCGGCGAACCGTACAGCCCGTACGACTATAGCGGCTCCGTGGCCAACCTGTACTACGGCACCAGCATCTACATCACCAATCCGATCGTTCCGCTAAAGCCCGGCGTTACGGCCCAGCAAGCCGAGTTACAGGGCACCACTGGCGTGAACGCTGGATCACCGGTTCTCAATGCCAACGACTTTGCGCCGCAATTCGTCGCGCCGGGCACGAACGGCGTGCCGGCGTGCGATGCATCGGGCTGCGATAACTACGAATCGCTCAACGGCAATTCCGGCCGCAACCTCTTCCGCGCCCCATTCCAAACCCGCTTCGACGTGACCGCGGGCAAGGAATTCCAGTTCCACGACCGCTACAAACTGCGGTTCAACGTCTACGCGTTCAATATTTTCAATCACCCGGATTTCGACGCGCCGAACAATGACGTGACCTTCTTCAACGACTACGAACCGCCGCCCGTGTATCCCCCTAAGGGCAGCCTGGGCCTTATTCAGCACACCCTCGGCAGCTCGCGGTTCCTGCAGATGGCGCTTCATTTCACGTTCTGAAAAAGCACCAGGGGCCCATCCCACAACTAGTCACCCGGCCTATTGGGCCGGGCTGACGAGCCGCGATTCTACCTGGAACTTCTTGTAGTTGCTGTACGTGTAATCCAGGTCGAGGCGCAGGCTCTTGACCAGCAGCAGGCGCGCGGAAGCCCTCACGACGATCGACTTGGGAAGCCACACTTCGCCGTTCACGCGCGTCTGCTCGAGTTCGACGCGGCTGCCCTTGGCCAGCCGCAAAATAAAGCCGGCTACCGAGATCGGTTCGAGCGTCTCGATTTCGGCCTTCACCCAGTGGTAATCCTGCTTGGCGATCCAGAAGCGCCCTTTCACCTTGCCCACAAAGCGGGCCATCTGGGCTTTCGCCTTGTAGCCGGGATGCGGGCTGGCGTCGATCATCCAGACCTCGGTGCCATCCAGCCTGTCTTCCCCGGCCAGCGTAAAATCGAAGGCATCGGGAATCTCGCGAAGCTCTTCGCGCGTGCGATTCCGCCTCGCCTCCACTTCGTCCAGGCGCCGCTTTCGCTCCTCCGGGGTCTCGTGGCTGCGCTCCTCAATGCTCCGGCGCAGCTTCTCCTGTTCCTTCTTCTCTTCCTCGGGAGGCAGCGGCTGGTCATTGCGCGCCACCAGCCGCCGGTACGGCGAGCCTTCCAGCAGCGTCACGTCGTAGGTGACCACGCTGCGGTTCTTCACGCCGCCGGAGCCGTCCAGGGTTCGCGTGTCCTGGCGCTGGAGGTAGGTGTACTGGCGGGCGATCTGGTCGTTGGCGCGGTCCAATTCGACCGCATGCCGCACAATTTCGCGCGCGTCCTGGGCTCCCAGAAGGGCCGGAACGCAAGCCATCGCCGCCAGGAGCCGCACTCCTTCACTATGGCACGGAACCCTTGGCGCCCCGTCTAGGCGAGGAGTTTCTCAAGCCGGGAACCCGGCCGCACGATGGTCTGGTTGCGCTCGGGCCCGGTGGAAATGCAGCCAGCCTCGATTCCGGTATGCTCCTCGAGAAACGCCAGGTACTCCTGGGCCCGCGCGGGCAAGCTATCGTAGCAGACCGCGCCGAAAGTGGACGTCTTCCAGCCCGGCAGGTACTCGTAGACCGGCTCGATCTTTTGCAGGTCGGCCTGCAACGGCGGCAGTTCGCGGAGTTCGCGATCCCTCAGCCGGTAAGCCACGCAGACCGGGATGCTCTCGAATTGGTCGAGCACGTCGAGCTTGGTGACGACCAGGCTGTCGAATCCGTTGATCGCCGCGGTGTAGCGCAGCAGCGGGGCATCGAACCAGCCGCAGCGGCGCGGCCTTCCGGTGACGGCGCCGTACTCGCTGCCGCGGGCGCGGATCTGCTCGCCTTCGGCGCCCAGGGCTTCGGTGGGAAAAGGCCCCCCGCCCACGCGCGTGATGTAAGCTTTAGCTACTCCGATTATGCCGGAGATCCGCGTGGGCGGCACGCCGGTTCCGGTGCAGGCGCCTCCCGCGCTGGCGCTCGAGGAGGTTACAAACGGATAGGTGCCATGATCGATATCGAGCATGGTTCCCTGCGCGCCTTCGAAGAGCACGGTCTTGCCGTCGCGCATGGCCTGATGCAACAGCGCGGCGGTGTCGCGCACCATGGGCCGTATGCGTTCGGCGAACTCCTGGTATTGCGTGCGAATTCCGGACAGGTCCAGTTCCTCGTAAATATCCAGCGCCCGGGCGATCGCTGCTTTCTCCTGCATCAGCGCGTCGTACTGCGCGCCGAAGGCCTCGCGATCGAGCAGATCGCAGATGCGAATGCCGCGGCGGGCAATCTTGTCCTCATAGCACGGGCCAATGCCCCGCGAGGTCGTGCCGATCGAGACCTGCCCCGGCCGCCCTTCCGACATCTTCTCCATGAGCCGGTGCATGGGGAACAGGACGTGCGCGCGGTTGCTGATGAACAGGTTCCCCGCCACCGGAACGCCCGCCGCTTCGAGCGTATCGATTTCCGACAGCAGCGCGGCCGGATCGATCACCAGGCCGTTGCCGATCACCGCCTGTTTCCCCGGCCGCAAGAGGCCGCTGGGGACCAGCTTCAATACGTACTTCCGCTCGCCGATATAAACCGTGTGCCCGGCGTTGTGGCCGCCCTGGTAACGCGCAATGATATCGAAGCGCTCCGAGAAGAGATCGACAACTTTTCCTTTGCCCTCATCGCCCCACTGAGAGCCCAGTATGATGACGTTTTTCATTTGGACCAAACCCACTCATTCTACCCCATCAGGCGTGGCTGGCTGCGCCGTTACCGCCGCGCGTCGGTTTCGGGCGCATCCCGGCCTTGCCAATCAGCGAATAAAAAGCGAAAATAAGGCATGGCACTGGTGGGGATTGCCCGGCTGGCAGCCCAAAGCGAGCTGCTCGAAGCCAAGCGGCAGGTTCGATATTTCGAAATTCCGGCGCGCAGCATCCTGAACCGCACCAAGCCGAACAGGCCCTTCCAGTGGACCATCAACCCTTACCGCGGCTGCGAGTTCGGCTGCCAGTACTGTTTCGCGCGCTACACCCACGAATTCATGGAGCTGGATGCCGCCGAATTCGAGGACAAGATCTATGCCAAGTCCGCCGCCGCCCATCTGTTGCGGCAGGAGTTGAGCTGCGTGGCGCTCGCCGATCGCATCGCGCTGGGAACCGCCACCGACCCCTATCAGCCGGCCGAGCGCCGCTTCGGCCGAACGCGTGCCATCCTGGAAGTCTTCGCCCGCCAGCGCGGCCGTCATCTCTCGATCACCACGAAGTCAGACCTGGTAACGCGCGACCTCGAACTGCTCCGCGAGATCGCCCGCGCCAACGTGCTGGCCGTCAACCTGACTATTACGACGCTCGATGAGAAGCTGGCGCGCCTCCTCGAACCGCGCGCGCCGCGGCCGGAGTTGCGCCTGGAGGCGGTGCGCCACCTCAGCCAGGCCGGGATCGTCGTTTGCGTCTTCGCCAATCCCGTGATGCCGCTGCTCACCGATGGGGAGCGCGAGCTCGATCGACTGGCTTGCGCCGCGCGCGAAGCCGGGGCGCAGGCCTTCAGCGGCGGGCCGCTGTTCCTGATGCCCAGCGCGCAGAAGATCTTCCTGCCGTTTCTCGAGCGCCACTTCCCGCGTCTCGCGCCGCGCTATCGCCGCCACTATGCTCGCGGCGCCTACGTAGGTTCCGCGTACCGGGAGACCCTGCGGGCGCGCGTGGCCAAGATCCGCGAGCGGTACGGCCTGGCTGCCGCGCCGGTGGAGTACCAGCCCGAGCTGTGGGAGCCCGACCCGCAGGGCCTGCTGTTTCCCTTGTGAAAGCTATCCCAGGATGCCGCCCAGCTCCGCCGCCGGCGCCCGCAGGCCGATGAAGAACTGCCCGAACAGCGCGTAGACCGCGCTCACCTCGTCGAAGCGCATCTCGTAGATCAGCTTTTTGAAGACCAGGGGATCGTCGGCGAACAGATCCACGCCCCACTCCCAGTCGTCGAACCCGATCGAACCGGTGATGATCTGCCGCACCTCACCCGCATAGCGGCGGCCCACCAGGCCGTGCTCGTGCATCATGCGCTGGCGCTCCGCCATGGATTCGCGGTACCAGTTGGCCGTTTCGCCCCGCCGCCGGTCCATGGGATAGAAGCACAGGTATTTCGACCCGGGAATCTCCGGCCACAGCCGCGGCGCCATGGCCTGCCTCTGCCGCGCCAGAACCGCCTCGATTTCGCGGTTCCATTCCTCCGTGTGCGGTTGCACGCCCCGCGCCGCCAGGCCCGCATAGACCTTAGCCGTGGATTCATAGAGGCCCAGCTCGACCACCGAGAGATACGACGTCGCCGGTTCCAGATAGTCCGCGAGGCGCAGGCCAGCCAGCGCGCGCTGGGCCTGGGCCAATTCCTCGAAATCGCGCCGGAAGTGCACGAACAGCAGGTCGGCTTTATGTCCGATGAGCGAGTACAAGGCGCTCTGGCGGCTTTCGGCGGCCCGTTCCATCGAGGCCAGCGCCTGGGTAGCCTCCTCGAGGGCCGCGGCGCGATCCGCCGCGGAAGCGGCCCTCCAGGCGGGACGGCGGAAGCGCATCATCTGGTGCAACACGCTGGCGCCTTCCAGCGTGAGGGGTACAGCGGGTTGAGCGGTTTCGGCAAGCGTTTCAGGCGTCATGTTTTTCCATTATATGGACGCCGCCGGCGGCCTCAAGGACTCCGCTCCTGGTTCCAGCGAGTCAGAAACGCCTCGGCCGCCAAAGCTTCGATCTCCCGCTCGGCGGCCGCCCGCCATTCGGCAAAGCGCCGTTCCTTGAGCTTCTCGAGCAGCCGGCACCTTCGGCGGGCCTCCAGCATGTCGCGCTGCCTGGCGGCCAGTTCCCGCTCGCATTCCACGCGCCGCGCACCCAGATCCCGTTCCCGCTCGCTCACGTGCGTGCGGAACTCCGCCAGGGCCGCCAGATCGCGCCCCGCCACCGGCTGCCACGCGCGCACCTCGCGCTCCGCCGCGGCGCCGGCGGCCTCGAGTTGGGCGCGGGCCTCGTTCAGCTTCGCCAGCGCCGCCGTCTGGCGCCGGAAGCGGCTTTCCTCCGCGGCGAGCTGCCGCCGGCGCAATTCCAGCACCCGCTCGAGATGGAAGCAGAAGGCGTTCACGGCTTAGCCCCGCGCACGGCGACGGCCGCCGGAGGGGCAGCCGCCAGCTTCAAGGCCAGACCCTCCAGGCTGCGCAGCGTACCGTCAAGCGGCGCCTTCAAGGCGTGATCCTGACGCAGAAACTCCAGCATCTCGGGCCGCAGCCGGATCGCCGCATCCAGCACCGGGTCCGAACCCGCCGAATACGCTCCCAGCCGGATCAGGTCCTCGGCCTCGCGATAGGCTGCCAGCGCTTGCCGCAGCTTGCGCCCCGCTTCCCGCTGGCCGGGCCCGGCGATCGCGGAAGTCAGCCGGCTCACCGACTGCAAGACATCGATAGCCGGGTAGTGACCCTCCCCGGCCAGCGCGCGGGAGAGAATGATGTGGCCATCCAGAATGGACCGCACCGCGTCGGCGATCGGCTCGTTGAAATCGTCGCCCTCCACGAGCACGGTAAAGAAGCCGGTGATGGATCCCTTCCGGAAATTTCCCGCCCGTTCCAGCACCTTGGGAAGCAGGTTGAAGACGGAGGGCGTATAACCCTTCTGGCTGGGTGGTTCCCCCGCGGCCAGGCCGATCTCGCGCTGCGCCATGGCCAGGCGCGTCACCGAATCCATCACCAGCAGCACGCCGGCCCCCTGGTCGCGGAAGTACTCGGCCACCGCCAGCGCCACGAAACAGGCCCGCACGCGCAAGGTGGCCGGCCGTTCGGAGGTGGCCACCACCACCACCGATTTGCGGCGCCCCTCGGGTCCCAGCTCTTTCTCGAGAAACGCGCGGACCTCGCGGTTGCGCTCCCCCACCATGGCGATCACCGTCACGTCGGCGGAGTTGTGCCGCGACATGGAACCGAGCAGCGTGCTCTTGCCCACCCCGCTGCCCCCGAAGATCCCCACGCGCTGCCCCTGGCCGCACGGCAGTAATCCGTCGATGACGCGGATTCCGGTCGCCAGCGGTTTGACGATGGGTTCGCGGTCGAGCGGGTTGCCAGGCGTTCCGCACAGGCTGTAGGACTCCGATGCAGGGGGCAACGGCGCTCCGTCGATGGGCTTGCCGAAACCGTCGATCACGCGGCCCAGCAGGGCCGGCCCGACCGGGACGCGCGCCTCTTCGCTGCGCGCCGTCACGGTATCCCCCAGTTGCAGGCCGTCGATCTCTTCGAGCGGCATAGATAGCACCCGCCCGTTGCGGAACCCGATCGCCTGCAGGCGGATGCGGCGCCCACCGGAGGCCTCTACTTCGCAGAAATCGCCGATAGCCACGCGCGGGCCCCGCGATTCCACCGTCAGGCCCGCTACTTCCGTGATCTGCCCGGTCCACCGCAGGGTGGGCAGCCGCTCCAATTCGGCCAGGTAGCCCTCGAGCGAGAGCGCGGTTTCCAGGGACGCCTCCGCTTTCACGAGCTCCCCCGCAGACGGTCCGCCAGCCCCCGTTCGATCTCCTGAAGCTGCGTCTCCACCGAGGCGTCCAGGTTCCCCCGCTCCGTTTCGAAGACTATTGTGCCCGGCTCGCCGGCCCCATCCGTCAACACCTCTACGTTCGATCCTCCCGCCAAACCGGCCAGACAGGACCTCACGAGCGCCGCCTGCGAGGGGTGCACCCGGGCCCGATGGATCTCGCGCGCCTGCATCTTCTCCAGGGCCGCCAGCACCAGACCACGCAAGGCGTCCGGATCCATCGCCAGCTCGCGGCGGAGGATGCGGCGCGCGATGGCCAGCGCCAGCTTGACGACATCCCCCTCCGCCTCCTTGCGAAGCCGCGCGCGCCAATGGCCCAGCTCGTCCAGCGAGCGCGCCAGCCGCTCCATCGCCGCCTTCGTCTCGGCGGCCGCGCGGCTCCGGCCGGCGGCTTCGCCTTCGCGTTGTCCCGCCGCGTGCGCTTCGCGGGCCCGCCGCTCGGCGGCGCTCTCCAATTCCGCCAGCCGGGCGTTCCAGTCCGGCGCCGGAGCGGCCGCGGGTTCCGGCGCCCGGCCGGGAGCCGCCCCGGTTCCCCCGCCGGTATGCACCTGGCGCAAGACGAAGCGGTCCACCGGCCGCCGGTCATCCGGAAGCCGCACTCTAGACGACATATTGCTCCCCCACCGTCCCCTTCAGGCTGATAACGCCCTCGGACTCGAGCTGGCGCACCAGCGCGATGATCTGCTGCTGGGCCGCATCCACTTCTTTGATCTTCACCGGCCCCAGCGCATCCATGTCCTCTCGCAGCATGTCCGCCCCGCGCTGCGACATGCAGCCCAGCACCCGGTTGCGCAACTGCTCGCTGGTGCCTTTCAGGGCCACGGTCAGCACCTTCCGGTCCACCTTGCCCAGCACTTCCTTGAGGCCCAGCGGATCGATCAGCAGAAGGTCTTCGAAGACGAACATCAGGTGGCGGATGGTCCCCGCCAGGTTGGGGTCCTGTTGCTCGATGTGGTCGATGATCTCGCGCGAGGAGACCGAATCGAGTCGATTCAGCACCTCCGCGACGGCGCGCACGCCGCCGTAGGACTCGCGGCTGAATTCGCCCAGGGCTTTGAGCTTCTGGCCGATCACGCCGGCGATTTTCAGAATGATCTCCGGGGAAATCTGGTCCAGGCTGGCCATGCGCTGGGCCACGTCCGAGCGCAGGCCCGGCGGAAGCGACGTCAGCAGGGCGGCGGCTTGGGACGAATTCAGGTGCGAGAGCACCAGCGCGATCGTTTGGGGATGCTCGTTGTGGATAAATTTGGCGAGCTGTTGCGGGTCGGCTTTTTGGATGGCGTCGAAGGAGGCTGCGTCCGCCCCCAGAGCCTTGGCCAGCCGGTCGAGCAGGCGTCTGGCTATGTCGGCGGGAAAGGCCCGCAACAGCAGCTTGCGGGCGAACTCCACGCCGCCCCGCGCCATATAGTCGCCGGCCGTGCAGAGGTTGTGAAATTCCTCGAGAAGCGTTTCGGCCTGCTCGGAAGTGATAGCGGTGATCCTGGCCACCTCGCGGCTGACGTTTTGCACGTCTTCCTCGGAAAGCTGCTGCAGCAGCTCCGCGCTGGCCTGTTCGCCCAGGACGACCAGCAGCGTGGCGGCTTTGCGCACCCCCGAAAGCCTCTCCTCGCCGGATTTCGAGGTGTTCAGAATCATCGCACCGAGCTCCCCGCCCGGGCGCGGCGGCGCTGCCGTCGCCGCATTTCGCCGTTCCTATGCCGCCCCCGCTGGCACATTAATCGTCGTCCTCATGGATCCACGTGCGCAGAATCTGCGCCGACATCTCGGGCTCTTTGGTGACCTTCTCGCGCAGATGTTTGGCCAGGACTTCGGCGGCCTTGGTGATCACCGGCGCCAGCCTCAGAGTATTCAGGGTTTGCGCCTCCATCTTCTGCTGGAGAGCCGCCCGCTCCGCCAGCTTGGATTCGAGCTGCGCTTCCGCTGTGAGGGCCGGTTCGAGGCCTGCGGGAGCGGCCTCCTGGCCCGAAAGTTCCGGCGGCAATCCGGGCCGCTGCGGAGATTTGTGCCGCCGCGAACGCACAGCCAGCCCCGCTATTCCGCCCACCAGCAGCAGGGCTGCCGCGGCGGCCGCCATTTGGGCGGTCCGGTTCCATAGTGGAGGCCAGGTGAATCCCTCGGGACGCTGCGGCGCCGGCGGAGGCGCGGGCAGCGGGGGAGGTTCCAGCAGCAGGGTGGTTTCGAAAGGCAGGGTTTCGACCACCAGTTGGTCGCCGCGTTCGGCGTTGAAACCGGCTACTCCCGCCACCAGCTCGCGGATCACTTTCAGTTTCTCCGCCGAGGGGGGCACCAGCACGCGATCGTAGCCGGTCTTGGTCCGCTGCCAGGTGACCGCCTGATCCACCAGCACCGCCAGCGAGAGTTTCCGAACGGCCCCCGCCGGCAGGCGGGTCTTCTTCACCGTGCGGCTGGATTGATAGGCGATGTTCTCGGTGGTGCGCGAGACGCGTCCCGTGCCCGACCCCGGCCGCGACGTGGGACGCGGTAGCGAGGAGGCCGTTCCCGGCACGCCGTTGGCGGCCGGCATTCCGGAATTGTCTTCGGTCCGCTGCGAGGTGACCATCACGGAGCGCGCCGGGTCGAAGATCTCCTCGCTTTGTTCCGCGCCCGAGAAATCGCACTCCACCGAGACCCCCGCGCGGAACTTCCCGGCTCCCACCACCGCCTCGAGCGTCGAATCGATCTTGGCCAGCAGGTCCGCCTCGATCTTGTGCCGGTAGTCCAGAGATCCCTCGGAAGGCCCGGAACCATCCACCGGATCGGGCGCGCGCGGCCGGCCCAGCAGGTTTCCGTTCATGTCCAGCACGGAGACCGCCTCGGGCACCAGCCCCTCTACGGCGCTGGCCACCAGATGATCGATGGCCTGCACGTTCTGCGGAGAGATGTGCGCTCCCGGCCGGATCTTCACCAGCACGCTGGCCTTGGCCGGCTGCTGTGCCTCCAGGAAGACCGAGTCCTTGGGGAAGGTCAGGTGCACGCGGGCCTGTTCCACTTCCGCCAGCGACATCACCGAGCGCTCCAGCTCGCCTTCGAGGGCCCGCCGGAAGTTCACCTGTTCGGTAAACTCGGTGGCGCCCAGATTGGCCTTGTCGAATAACTCGAAGCCGATGCGGCCGGTTTTGGGCAGCCCCGCCGCGGCCAGGGCGATGCGCGTTTCGGCCACCCGCTCGGCGGGCACCAGCACCACTCCGCCGTTCTCCGGGAGGCGGTAGTCGATGCCGCTCTCTTTGAGCTTCTGAACGATCCCGGCGGCGTCCTCCGGCGCCAGGCCCGTGAACAGAGGCCGGAAACTCGCCTCGCGCCGCCAATGCACCAGCCCGTAGATGCCCACCGCTACCAGCACCACGACCACGCCGATCGTGATGCGCTGCGGCAATGACAGGTTGGCCAGGATTTTCTTCATGGCGTCGCGGCCCGGCCGGCGGGCTACACGCTAGTTACATCGGCGGCTGGCGCATGGGACTTGAGGCGCCTCACATCTGGAGGCGCATGATTTCCTGGTACGCGCTCACTACTTTGTTGCGCGCCTGCAGGAACAGTTGGAATGTCAGGTCCGCTTTCTGGACCGCCATCACCGTGGTATGCAGCTCTTCCCCCTCTCCGGAGAGGAAGCGCTCGACCGAGGCCGAGGCCTCCTGGCTGCTTCCTTCCACCCGTTGGATAGCGGCCGTAAGAGCGTCCTGGAACGTGCCGCCCGCGGCCGTGTCGCCGGCCGGCCGGGCCAGGTCCGGGATTTCGATCGAGGAGATGGGGCGGATCGGCGCGGTCATGTTTCCCCTCAGCGCAGCAGGTCGATGGAGCGCTGGATCATGTCCTTGACCGCGCCGATCGCCGCGACGTTGGCCTCGTAACCGCGGGAG